>Ga0209081_1000819_pt1 | contig 18831 bp, 19 predicted proteins | sample GOMGulsemesocosm_4_FD_184636 | JGI IMG/M metagenome (GOLD analysis project Ga0209081, IMG submission 184636) | Methane-oxidizing microbial communities from mesocosms in the Gulf of Mexico - GOM15B Gulf of Mexico (SPAdes) (version 2) | ecosystem: Environmental > Aquatic > Marine > Cold seeps... | reverse complement strand
AACCTAAAACGTTAGATATTTAACAAGAGTTTATTATCATGGCACAAACCCAATATTATGGAACCGGTCGTCGTAAAAGTTCAGTTGCACGTGTTTTTGCACGTCCTGGTAAAGGCGAAATTAAAATTAATGATGCAACATTAGATGCATATTTTGGTCGAGAAACTGATCGAATGATTGTTCGTCAGCCTTTAGAAACGGCAGAAGCAACTGAGAAGTTTGACTTTTTAATTACCGTTAAAGGCGGTGGTACATCAGGCCAAGCGGGCGCTATTAGATTAGGCATTACTCGCGCATTGATGGAATTTGATGGCGAATTACGTCCAGCCTTACGTAAAGCTGGTTTTGTTACTCGTGATTCTCGTGAAGTTGAGCGTAAGAAAGTTGGTTTACATAAAGCGAGAAAACGTCCTCAGTACTCAAAACGTTAATTTTCGTTTTATACAGAGCAAGTTGTTTACTTGCTTGGTAAGATCCCCAAAAAGCCCATTTTTATAATGGGCTTTTTTTATGCGGGTTAGTAAATATAAGAGGTTGAGCTATACTATAATTTATAGAATAAGGGGTGGGTAAATGACGGATTATAAAGATAAATACTTGCGCGCAATTCGGTCTCTGGATGAGGTTGAGCGGGAAGGTACGGAAAATGTACAAGATTTGTACCGAGTGTTTATAGCCATTATCAATGAAATGAAGGGACATCACCGTGAGGTGGACAAAGCCATTCAAGCGTTGCCTTCTAAAATTACAAACACTGTATCGCCACCGATAGACGAGTTGTCGCGCTTAAAAGACTTAATTGTTAGTTATTTTAAGACGTCAGATGGAGCTGTTCAGGTGCCTGAAGTACTGGGTTCTTTATTGTCCAACTTAAAAGTATCGGATGCTTTATATGAAGATATTGGCTCTTTGCAGCAAGGCTTAGTGGAGGCAAGTACATCGGATGACTTTCTTCAGATAGTTAACAAAACCTCTAGCGTACTGTTGAAAAATGTAGCGGTGCAAGCTGTATCAGTGGTCACTTCCGGTTCAATTGAGGACGTTAAACAAAGTTTGCGGCACCAGTTGGGGAAGTTGGCCGAGTCGGATATGGCGCTGGCTAAAACAATTGACTACACCACTTTAATAAGAGAACTTGATAAGGTTAGTAGCTTGCATGACCTAGAGTATTTTTATCAAAAGATGCTTGAAGGTCTGGCGCAGCAAATCTTAAAAAAAGATGTCTTCATTGTTGAACTGTCGGGTCTGATTGAGACGGTGGTCCATCAGTTGAGTGAGTTATCAACTGACTTGAAGCAGGAAAGTCTCCATAATAAAGAGGAGCAAGCGGATCGCTGGCGCCTGACTGAACTAATGGGCGGTCAGATTAATACTATTCATAAATCGGTATTGGAAACAAATAGTCTAGCAACGCTGAAGGCATTATTAAGTAATCGCTTAGGCGAGCTGAATCAGACGGTTGTTAATTTTTCTGAGCTAGAAAGTAAGCGTGCTGTACGAGCTGAAGAACACGTTGAGCGTGTTACTTCGAGACTGAACAAGGCTGAGGCGGAAATGTTGGAGCTAAAAGCTTCATTACGTGAGGCACATCAACAGGCATTTGTTGATGCCCTAACTGGGATTGGAAATAGACGTGCTTATGATGAGCGAATAAACATTGAATATGAGCGTTGGAAAAGGAATAAGGAGTCGCTGGTATTAGCTATTCTGGATGTGGATCATTTTAAAAAAATTAATGATACGTTTGGCCACCCCATTGGGGATAAGGTTTTAAAGACTATTTGTCAATTGATTGATAAAAAGGTTCGTGACAGTGATTTTTATGGTCGGGTCGGTGGAGAAGAGTTCGCCATTATACTTACTGGTAGTGATTTAGATAACGCAATAAAAAGGCTGAACGAATTTAGAGCGAGTATTGAGGCTTGTAAGTTTGGCTCGAAGGGTAAGCGTATTGTCATCACAATGTCAGCTGGGTGCGCGTTGTTTGCGGATGAAGATACACCTGAGTCGGTCTATACGAGAGCCGACCAAGCGCTGTTAAAAGCTAAAAAAACAGGGCGAAATAAATGTTTAAGTGAGCTAGATTTGTAGCGCCTTAGACCTTTAGGCTTTGTATCGCCTGATGGGTGCTAATAAAGATATTGCTTGTACCTAGCTTATTAATGAAGGCAGTGGTTTTTAGCTTATCCATAACGGGGCCCTTAACTTCAGCTAAATAAAGATTCATCTTGGCTTGTTGAAGTCGATATAAGATGTTTTCTAATGTTTCAAGCGCACTGTTATCGATAAAGCTAATAGAACTGCAAATAAGTACGACGTGGTCAATATCTTTATTATCGGAGACTAATTGAATAATAGTGTCTTCAAGGTAGTTCGTGTTGACAAAATATAAGTTTTCGTCAACACGAAGAGCTAGGATGTTAGGTTCAGTTTTTACCTTAAAGCGCTCAATATTTCGATAGTGCTCTGTGCTACCAACTCGCCCAACAATGGCGATGTGAGGCTTACTGCTTCTGTGTAGGTATAATCCTATAGATATTATTATGCCGGCTAAAATTCCACTTTCTATATTAATTAACAGTGCAGTGAGGAAGGTAATAATCATTGAGCTGGCGTCGGCTTTATCGTATTGCCATGCGTGCTTAAGGGTGTGTGTGTCAATTAATGAAACGACAGCAATAATTATGATCGCGGCTAATGCTGCCTTAGGAAGGAAGAAGAAGAGTGGTGTAAGGAAGGCTAACGTTAACGCAACTAGCAATGCCGTGATAATAGATGCTAGTGGGGTGTTGGCGCCAGCAGTAAAGTTAACCATGGAGCGGCCAAAACCACCTGCAACCGGGTAACCATTACAAATGGCGGAGGCAATGTTAGCCGTTCCTAAGCCAATAAGCTCTTTGTTGGCGTCTATTTTTTGCCTTTTTTGGCTGGCCATCGATTTGGCAATTGAAACGCTTTCAAGGTAGCCAATGAGCGCAATCATAACAGCGCTCGGAAGTAAGGTTTTAATTAACTCTGTATCAAGGCTTGGAAGGCTTAGTGAGGGAAGTCCAGCGGGTATATGTCCAACAATAGAAACGTGTTGTTGGCTGTTTAAGTTTAAGTAATAAACCACAAGGCTGCTGGATGCAATGGCAACAATTGGGCCTGATTTTGAAACGAGCTGTATGATAAGTGGGTTAAATGAGTGGCGTATTAATAATAGGTTGAGAGGATTCTTACTGATGTAAATAATGAGTAGGCAGCTTATGCCAATGGTTACTGTAGCAATGTTTGAGTCGAGTAGTTTGTCGGCCAAAAGAAGTAACGCTTCATGGGTTGCTATGTCGCGAGGAATATCTAAGCCAAGAAGGTGCTTGAGCTGGCTAATGATGATGATGATAGCTGATGCACTAACAAAACCAGAAATAACCGGGTGGCTTAGGAAGTTAATAATTGACCCAAGCTGTGCTAGGCGCATGAGTAAGAGTATGAGTCCTGTCAGTAGCGCTAATGTGTGTGCTGCGATGATCATGCTGCTAGGGTCACTGATATTTAGCTCAATGAGTGCTGCACCTGTCATGAGTGACATCAGCCCGACAGGGCCGACAGCGAGAGTCCGGCTGCTACCAAATATGGCGTATAAAATGAGTGGTAGTACGGATGAGTATAAGGCTGTTTCGGCGGGTAACCCGGCGAGCATCCCGTAAGCCATTGCTTGGGGGACTAAAACAGCAGCAACAATAGTGCCGGCAATAATATCGCCACTAAGGTGCTCTTCTTTGTAGTGAGTCAGCCATTCCGGTATCAACATGGTGTCTGTTTTTTTACTTTATTTATTTAACTATAACAGCAGATGGGGCTAAATATAGCAAGCATATTGCTTTATCGCATACCTATATTACGAGCTTGCTTTGTTGTACTTACTGCGTTCTTTATAAGGCATGAAAACAAACGGTCGTTTTTGTTAGTTTATTTGTTGCATTTATGTGAAAACTAAGTAGTATAAGTTGCACACAAGAAGAGGAGATGCTGGTTATTGAGAGGTAGCTAGCGATACAAAAAAACTAATAATAACAATAAAAATACTTAGGGACTTTTAGTCCCTTTTTTTTGTCCGCTAGAAAAGTATTTGCTAGGTTGTTGTTTCGCAAGTATGAGTTAATGTCTGAGTGCCATTTTCGCTAGCGAGTAATACAATATCGGCAGAACGCTCGGCAAATAACCCAGCCGTTACGACCCCTGTTATGTTATTTATTTTTTGCTCAAGCTGGCGAGGTTCAAAAATTTCTAATCGATGGATATCTAAAATAACATTACCATTATCGGTGATAAAGTTTTCTCGCCAAACTGGGTGTCCGCCCAATGCGATAATCTTGCGAGCAACATAGCTTCGCGCCATCGGTATTACCTCAATAGGTAGGGGGAAGGTGCCTAGGTAAGGCACAAGCTTGCTGTGGTCGGCAATGCATATAAATGACCTGCTGGCAGCGGCAATGATTTTTTCACGCGTCAGAGCGCCACCGCCACCTTTAATTAATTCAAGGTTGGAATTAATTTCATCGGCACCATCGACATAAACATCTAAACGGCCAGCTGAATTTAAGTCGAGAACGGGGATGCCTAGCGCAAGTAAACGTTCAGTGCTTGCTTCGGAGCTTGATACGGCTCCTTCAAATTGGTGCTTAATAGGGGCGAGAAGATCAATAAAGTGATTGACGGTTGAGCCTGTCCCAACGCCTAGTATGCGAGAGTCTTTTATATATGGAATGGCCGCTGCAGCAGCTTGTTTTTTTAAGGAATCTTGCATGATTAAGGTCACTCGGTTTAATGGCTGGTAGCAAGCATAATATGCGCTTGTTCAGGGGAATGCATTAGTTATTTTATGTGCTGAATGTAGACTTGCGTAATAGCCCGCGAGATCTGTTGTTAAAAAACAACAGATCTTTTTCATTAACCAGTGCGTCTAAGGGAATGTCCCACGTTTGCCGGTTTATTTTTTCTACCATTTGTACCGTGTAGGCTATACCAATAAGTAACGGTCTTTTATGGCAAGGTGTTCGTTGGATGAAGCTAAGGGTCCGGTCGTAAAAGCCTCCGCCCATACCTAAGCGATTTCCGTGCTTATCAAAACCGACAAGGGGCAGTAATATGGCGGAGATAAATTTTGCGGGCAGAGTGTGGTTTGTTACCGGCTCTGCAATGCCATATTTATTATTGACTAAAGATGTGTTTGCTTGATAGCGAGTAAAAGCAAGCTTTTGTTTGTTGATAACCGGTAAATAGTAAGCGTGATTGGTTTTCTGACAGCGTTGAATAAACGCGTGGTTAGAGGGCTCGCCATCATTGGCTAAATAACCTGCGATATGCTTACACCTAAGTAAAATGCCAGAATCTAGTAAGTTCTGATAAATAGCGTGGTCAAAATGAAGGCGGTCGCTGGGTGGGATTAGCTTTCTTTGTTGACGCAAGGTGCGTCGAGAGGTGATTATTGATTGAGTCATAAAACGTTTCCCGCTAGTGCCGCAGTCCGGTTTCTACCTTGAACCGGTAGGTTCAAGTGGGAGTCAGACAGTTGCATTAGGCTTCTCTAAAAAAGAGCATGCACACCAACAACATGATCGTTCTTCCCGGTAGGGTTATTAGGTCCAAGGGTTATTCACCTTATTTCAAACACCGCAGGAAACGCACTGATAGTGTATACCCAAGTGACAAAAAAAGTCAGCTAGTTTTTAGTGACTTAAAAGAATATAGCAGAGGCTTTTTATTATAAAAGGTTATTTGCTAAAGTTGCTGATTGCAAAATCCAGTTTATTTTGTAGTGCGTTTATTTTCTCGTTGAAGTCTAAGCTGATACCGCTTTTCTTCTTATTTTCTGCCAAAAGGTCATGAGTGATATTTAGGCCAGCCATGACAGCGATTCGATCAAGTCCAACAATGCGCCCGGATTGTTTGATGGTATGCATTTTCTCATCGAGGAATGAAGCGGCATTTTTTAGCCCGTCATGCTCTTCTTTAGAACAACTTACGCGGTACTCCTTGTCTAAAATGACAACGGAGATAGTATTGGTTGCTGACATCGTTAAATTTCCATTAATTTAAGTCGAGAAATCATCGCTTCGACACGTGACTTTGCTTTCTCATTCTTGTCTAAAAGAGCATTACGTTGCTGAATAAGCTCAGAGTGACTGCTTTTAAGTTGAATATTATCATCATGCAGTTGTTGGCAGACACGAATAAGCGAATCTATCTTTTGCTCAAGATGCTGAAGGGCTATTTCTGGGTTATCTTCTTTATTCACAATTAAATAATAGGTGTGGTTGTTAATTCAGTCAATACTGAGATTAATTTAGTCGCTAAGTTTTGGTGTTAGGTCATGGAATGATAGCATAGCCTCATTAATAAATATCTTTGGAGTATAGAGTGAAACGATTAGGCGACTACGACGAATTGCAATCAATGTTAGAAATGCGAGATGCATTGATGGGAGTATCTGAAGCGCACGGGCTTGCGGCAGGTATGCTCTGTGTGAAATTTGATGCGGACTTTAATCGTTGGGTGACAGCCGTTTTTGATACTGAAGAGCAGTTAGAAGCATTGGTTGATGAAGATAAGCAGGCATTGATTGGCTTGTTTGATGGCACCTTAGAGTTATTGAAGTCTGAAGATTTCTTATTTGATTTATTGCTGCCGGATGATGACGAGCGCATTGCGGTTCGTGCTTCAGCTTTAAGTGAGTGGTGTCAGGGCTTTTTATATGGTGTTGCTTATATGGGTGTTGGCGATGATAAAGAATGGAGTGAGGACAATAGGGGCGTTTTACGGGATATGATGGAAATATCTCGCTTAGATTCAGATGGCTCGGATGATTCAGATGAGCAAGCTTTTATTGAATTGCAAGAATACATTCGCGCTGCGGTACAAATGTTATTGGGTGAATTGCAGATGTCGGATGGTGAGCAAAACGGTGAACCAACTCTCCACTAAATAAACATTAATGAGGAATAATTCAGTGCAGACTGATGTGAAACAACAAAAAGAGTTTGTCCGTAGAAGGAAGCAATTCTTACGTATGGTGGGTGAAGGGAATATTGCCGTTATAGCGAGTGCTAACACTTGCCAGCGTAATGCCGATGTTGAATTTGCTTTCCGCCAAAATAGCGACTTCTATTACTTAAGTGGCTTTGATGAACCTGAGGCGGTTATCGTCTTTGTACCGGGGCGAGAGCAAGGCGAATATATTTTGTTTTGCCGTGAATACGATGAAACAACGGCATTATGGGTTGGCGCGAGTGTTGGGCTTGATGGTGCCGTTGAGCATTATGCGGTGGATGATGCTTTCCCTATTGATGATATTGACGATATTTTGCCGGGCTTACTAGAAAATAAAAATCGTTTGTATTTCCCTATGGGCGCGCAACCGAGTTTTGACCAGCAACTGATGGATTGGTCGCAAGAGGTGCGCAGTCGATCGAGAACAGGCGTGTCTGCCCCAGCTGAGTTTATTTCCTCCGATCATCTTTTACATGAAATGCGCTTAATTAAATCAGCGTATGAGATTAAGCTGATGAAAAAAGCGGCAAAAATCTCAGTGGAGGCGCATACCAAGGCGATGAAATGCACTCGTCCTGGCTTGTTTGAGTACCAAGTCGATGCCGAAATAAAGCACACCTTTATGACTCAAGGGGCGCAATTTGAAGCCTATCCTGCCATTGTTGGGGGGGGGGATAATGGCTGTGTTTTACATTACACGCAAAATAACGCGGTATTAAATGAAGGCGATCTTTTATTGATTGATGCGGGCTGTGAGTGGGGTAAATATGCCGCTGACATTACTCGAACATTCCCTGTTAACGGCGTTTTTACTGAGTCACAGAAGGTTTTATATCAACTTGTATTAGATGCGCAGTATGCGGCTATTGAGCAAGTAAAGCCGGGTAACCATTGGAATGATCCACACGATGCAGCCGTTGCGGTACTCACTAAGGGCTTGCTAAAGCTGGGTATTTTGAAAGGTAGCTTACCGACCTTAATCAAAAAAGAAGCTTATAAGCCTTACTATATGCACCGAACGGGACACTGGCTGGGCTTGGATGTGCATGATGTGGGTGATTATAAAATAGAAGGCGAATGGCGCTTGCTTGAACCAGGCATGGTATTGACGATTGAGCCGGGCTTGTATATTCAACCTTCAGCTAAAGAAGTAGATGCTAAATGGCGAGGAATTGGTATTCGTATTGAAGATGATGTTGTTGTGACTAAAACAGGTTGTGATGTATTAACTGATGCGGCAGCCAAAGAAGTGTCTGATATAGAAAAACTGATGCGGAGCAGCGGTGCTCACTGATTACGATGTAGTCATAGTTGGTGGAGGTATGGTGGGTGGTTGCTTAGCGCTGGCGCTTTCTCGGTCGGCATTACGTGTGGCTATTATCGAAGCGCAATCTTTGGATAGCACCGTTAACAATGATGCGGGTAAACGAGCGATTGCTTTATCCTGGGGTAGTCGCTGTCTGTTAGATCAGCTGGGTATATGGGACGTTTTGCAAACCTCATCTGTGCCCATTGAGCATATTCATGTGTCAGATAAAGGGCATTTTGGTAAAACAAGGTTGTCTGCAAAATCGCAATCGGTAGATGCCTTAGGTTATGTAGTGGCTGCTGAGCAAATAGAATTAGTAGTGAATGCGGCCTTAGTTAAGGCGAAGGTTGATGTTTTCAGCCCCGCTGAATTGCTGGAGTACCAAGTGACGGATGATGTGGTTAATGTTCGTATCCAGCAGCAGGCAAAAGAGCAGAAAATATCCTGTCGTTTATTGGTAGGAGCCGACGGTGGTTCGTCGGTCGTGCGCAAGCAGGGGTGCTTTGAGTTAAGAGAGCAGCCCTATCAACAGCGAGCAATAACGGCGCAGTTACGTGTTGAATCCGATCAGCGCCATATCGCTTATGAGCGTTTCACGGCAGAAGGTCCACTTGCGATGTTGCCACACTTTGATGGCACCTATTCCTTAGTTTGGACAATGCCAACGGCATTAGCTCAGCAGGTTATACAGTTACCAGAGAAAGAATTTATTGCCAAGTTGCAGCAGCAATTTGGTTATTGGTTGGGGGAGCTTGCATTACTGGGTTCTTGCCAGTCTTTCCCGCTTAGTTTGTCGTATGTGCCGGAGACAGTTGCCAATAGAGTTGTATTAATTGGCAATGCGGCGCATCAACTGCACCCGGTAGCAGGGCAAGGGTTTAACTTAGGGCTGCGTGATGCGGCGACGCTGGCTGATGTGTTAATGTCAGCGGAAGCCGATGCGGGGGCTGATGAGACATTGGCTTTATACGCAAAGCAGCGCGAGTTTGATCAGTCGTTGGTTGTTGGTTTTACCGATAAGATTGTGAAAATATTTTCAACGGATAACAGTGTGTTTAGCGTGCTACGAAATAGTGGTTTATTGTTAATGGATAAAGTTCCCATGTTAAAGAATCAATTTGCCCAGCAGACGATGGGCTTGGCCTCACGTCTACCTAGGATAAAAGGCGAATAATGAACGTTAAAAATTTTCAAGTAGCTATTGTTGGTGGTGGAATGGTTGGAGCAACGCTTGCCTGCCTGTTAGCTGAAGAAGGCGTGTCTGTTGCGCTTATTGATGCTGGTGAGCCAACACAGTCTTGGTCTGAAGGTGATTATGACTTGCGTGTTTCAGCACTTACTTTAACCTCGGTAAACTTATTTAAGTCACTCGGTATTTGGGGTGATATCAATAAGCTTGGTCAGCAAGCCATGCAAAAAATGTTTGTATGGGATCATTTTGCTAGTGGTGAGTTGTTGATTGATTCAGCCGATGCAGGTGAAGAAAATATGGGTAGCGTGGTTGAAAATCGCATTACCGTAAAGGCGTTATGGAATAAGTTGCAGACACTTGATAGCGCTTATTTATTAACATCAACTCAACTACTTGATTTTGAAAGCAACGATGATGGGGTTGATATTCAATTATCGGATCAACAGATAAAGGCTGATTTACTGGTAGGTGCTGACGGGGCAAACTCCAAAATACGCCAGTTGAGCCATATTGATGATTATGGTTGGGACTACCAACAAAAAGCACTGGTAGCAACGGTTCGGCCTGAAAAGCCTCATCAACAAACAGCTTGGCAGCGTTTTTTACCAGAAGGGCCATTGGCATTACTGCCTTTGCGTGATGGTTTAGTGTCGATTGTCTGGTCGTCAACGCCAGAAACTACCGATGAGCTGTTGGCTATGCCAGATACTGAGTTTTGCAGAGCCTTATGCGATGCTTCAGAACAGCAACTGGGTCGCTTTGAGCTAGTTGGCAAGCGAGCGGCCTTTCCTTTGAAAATGCAGTTTTCTACTGAATATTGCCAGCAGCGCATGGTTTTAATTGGCGATGCAATTCATGCGATTCACCCTTTGGCAGGGCAAGGTGCAAATTTAGGCTTGAAAGACGCGGCCAGTTTGGCGAGTGTTGTTTTGCAGGCCCAGCAAAAAGGGCGCGAACTATCGAGTCAGCAGGTGCTAAGGCGCTATGAACGGCAACGTAAGGCCGATAATTTACTGATGATGGGCGTTATGGATGCGTTTAAACACCTCTTTACCGCAGATAAAACGGCTATCCAGTTTATACGTAGTACGGGTATGAGGCTGGTTAACCAGTCAGCCGTACTAAAAAAACAGATTTGCCGTTATGCGATGGGCTTAAGTGATTAACAATCTTTAAACAAAGTTAATAAAGCCTGTGCATGTTCTGCGGCAGTGCGACCACGGAAAGTTAAGTAGCCCCCGTCAGCCTGATCAATCAATTTTTTGTTGAACAAGCGTGCTGCGGCAGCAATAACATTAGCATTAGCATCATGATGGATTTTAATGCCTTGCTCGCTGTTTGATAAATCGAATTGAGCCAGAATGTTAAGTTCATCGATGTGGTCTTGGTCAAATTTCATTCAGTTTTTCCTTAGTCTGTGAGTACTGCAAATCAGCATACCGCTAAAAATAATTGCGTGCAATTTGAATTCAGTAAAATAAAGAGCTAGATCAGTTCGTCGTACTTAGTCGCTAATGACACTGTTTTTTCAGATGTAGAAAAAAATCTTGTATGCGGTATAATGGTCGGCTAATTAACCTCTTTTGGGAGAGTTCGGCGTAAGGCCGACGCCGAAGGCGCAATCCGTCCGGAATCGCTCAGGCAAATGGACCATAAGAGAGACCACTATTTTTACGGGTGGTCGAGTTAGCTCTGGAGAGCGGTTGAAAAACCCACCGAAGAGGAAAGAGGGTTTAACTAAACCCTTAAACTTTCAGGTTTTGGACAGAGGGGCGGCACGCAAGCTTTTGCGTGCCGCCCTTTTTTTGTGCTAATGAGAAAAATATGACTAAACAAACAGTATTAAATAAAGCGCATCGTGAGCTTGGCGCACGTATGGTTGATTTTGGCGGCTGGGATATGCCCGTTAATTATGGTTCGCAGATAGATGAACACCACGAAGTAAGAAATGCCGTGGGTATGTTTGATGTTTCGCATATGACGGTTGTTGATGTGAGCGGAAAGCAGGCAAAGGCTTTTTTGCAGCGTTTACTTGCGAATGATGTGGCTAAATTAACGCGCCAAGGTAAAGCACTTTACAGTTGCATGTTAAATGAAAAAGCAGGGGTTATTGATGACCTTATCGTTTATTTTTTAGATGATGAAAACTACCGTTTAGTCGTTAACGCGTCAACACGCGAGAAAGACCTTGCGTGGATTAACCAGCAGGCTGAGGCGTTTGAGGTGAGTATTGAAGAGCGCCCAAATTTAGCAATTATTGCGGTACAAGGGCCTAAAGCTCGACAAAAGGTATGCCCTATCTTGCCAGAGCGTTTAGGCATGTCGGCGGCAGAAATTAAACCCTTCAGCGCGTGCTGGTTTGGTGAATGGTTTGTTGGTAGAACCGGCTATACCGGAGAAGATGGCTTTGAAATTATGTTGCCTGAAGAGAAGGCAGAGGGTTTCTGGAAGCAGCTGTTGGAGGTAGGGGTTAAACCTTGCGGCTTAGGCGCGCGTGATACCTTACGTTTAGAGGCGGGAATGAACCTATATGGCCAAGATATGGATGAAACAAAACATCCCTTAGAGTCAGGGCTCGCATGGACGATTGCTTGGTCGCCAGAAGATCGAGATTTTATCGGTAAAACAGTATTAGCAGCGATAAAGAAACAAAGCGCACATGATAAATTTGTTGGTCTACTATTACAGGACAAAGGTGTTCTACGTGGCCATCAAAAAGTGGTGTTAGCCGACGGTTCAACAGGAGAGATAACCAGCGGTGGTTATTCGCCAACATTAGAGCGGTCTATTGCGTTGGCGCGTGTGCCCGCCAATATAGGTGAAACGTGTCAAATTGATATTCGCGGTAAATTAAAAAATGCAAAGGTTGTGAAGCCTTGCTTTGTACGGCAGGGCGCTGTACAAATTGAACTTTAAATTAAATAAGAAAGACTAAATACATAGGAAAAAATCATGTCAAATACACTGGATGATAGAAAGTACGCAACTTCTCATGAATGGGCTTTATTAGAAGATGATGGAACGGTTCGTGTGGGTATTACTGATCATGCGCAAGAAGCGCTAGGTGATTTGGTTTTTGTTGAGCTACCTGAAATAGGGCAAAGCGTTGGCAAAGGCGATGAATGTAGTGTGGTTGAATCAGTTAAAGCGGCGTCAGACATCTACAGCCCAGTATCGGGTGAAATTATAGCAGTGAATGATTCATTGGAAGATAGCCCTGAAGCCGTTAATGAAGCGCCTTATGATGATGGTTGGTTGTTTCTTGTTCAGCCCGTTGATGCAAGTGAGTTAGATGAAATGTTGGATGCGGATGCTTACCAACAAACTATCGACGAAGAGTAGAGAACCATATGCCATTTATTCCACACACCGAGCAAGATATTCAGCAAATGTTAACGGTTATTGGTGCTGATAGCATTGATGACTTATTTGATGAAATTCCAGACAATTTACGTTGTGCCGAGTTAACCGAAATTCCATTGGGTATGAACGAGATGGAGGTCACGCGATTATTGCGTGAACGTGCTGCGCAAGATGGCTTGCCATTGTGCTTCTTGGGCGCGGGTGCGTATGAGCATCACATTCCCGCTGCTGTTTGGGAAATTACCACGCGTGGTGAATTTTACAGTGCGTATACGCCCTATCAGGCAGAAGCATCTCAAGGAACGTTGCAGTTGCTGTATGAGTTCCAAACGATGATGGCGAGCTTGATGAGCATGGACGTATCAAATGCCTCCTTATACGACGGTGCGTCGGCATTGTCGGAAGCGGTATTAATGGCGGTACGTGCAAATCGAAAGTCTAAATCACGCAAAATATTGATGCCGTGCACAGTCAATCCTATCTACCGTAAGGTGACTGAGGCGATTGTAAAAAACCAAGATATTGAGCTGGTGGATGTGCCTTTTGATCCGGTAACCGGGCAAACAGATTTAACGGCATTGGCAACGTTTTCGGGTGAAGATTATGCAGCGCTGGTTATTCCCCAACCGAATTTCTTTGGTGCGTTAGACCATGTGGATGCGTTAACGGCTTGGGCGGCAGATAATAAAGTATTATCCATTGCGGTGGTTAACCCAATGGCAATGGCCTTATTAAAACCACCGGGTGAATGGAATGATGAAGGTGTTGATATTGTTTGTGGTGAAGGTCAACCATTAGGCGCACCCTTAGCATCAGGTGGGCCTTACTTTGGTTTTATGTGCTGCAAGCAAAAGCATGTTCGCCAAATGCCGGGACGTATTATTGGTCGTACAACAGATCTAGAAGGTAAGGAAGGTTTTACCCTAACCTTGCAAGCGCGTGAGCAGCATATTCGCCGTTCTAAAGCGACGTCTAATATTTGCACCAACCAAGGTTTATTAGTGACCGCCGCCAGTATTTATATGTCTTTATTAGGCCCAGAGGGCTTGAAGAAGGTTGCGCTTAACTCACATAAGAATTGCCAAGCATTAGTGCAGCGATTAACACAAATTAATGGAGTCACCGCCGTGTTTAGTGGGCAAACATTCCACGAGAGTGTGCTTCAATTAAATACTAACGCACAACAAATCATTGATGAATTATCTCAACAACACGATATTTTGGGCGGTTTTAATTTATCGCTAGATTATTCGAGCTTGGATAACTGCATTTTAGTGTGTGCGACTGAAACAAGAACCGCAGACGATATTGAGCGTTTTGCAATAACGCTTGATGGCTTACTCAACAAATAAGGAAAAACGATGGCAACGATTACTTTAAAAGGTGCAGAGTTTCATACTAATGGTGAACTACCTGCGGTTGGCAGTCAGGCACCTGATTTTGTTTTAACAACCAGTGCGCTTGCAGATGTTTCACTGGCCACATATGCAGGCAAGAAAAAGCTGATTAGCATTGTGCCTAGTCTTGATACGCCTGTTTGTCAGTTATCCAGTAAGAAGTTTAACGAACATGCTAAGGCGTTCCCCAATGCAATTATTTTGGTTGTAGCGGCGGATTTACCCTTTGCGATGGGGCGTTTTTGTAAAGCTGAAGAGCTAGACAATATTGTGCCATTATCTATGATGCGCGGACGTAAATTTGCCAAAGATTACGGCATGTTTATTGAAGACGGGCCTTTTAAAGGGATTACCGGCCGAGCTTTGCTTGTGCTGGATGAAAATAATACGGTGATTAGTTCAGAACTCGTGCGTGAAGTCGCCGATGAGCCTGATTACGACGCAGCCCTAGCCAAACTAAATTAACGAGAACAATTCTATGCTGATTTTTGAGCAATCTCATCAAGGCAGAGCGTCACATGCGCAATTGCCAAACGACTCTGACATTCCATCATCACTACCTGCTGATGCATTAAGAACAACAAAACCAACGTTACCTGAAGTATCAGAAATGCAAGTGGTGCGGCACTATACGCGTTTATCGCAAAAGAATTTTTCGATTGATACGCACTTCTACCCACTGGGTTCCTGCACGATGAAATATAACCCACGTGCGTGTAATACCTTGGCAAGTTTGCCAGAGTTTACTGGGCGTCATCCATTGGGACCAAGCCAGCACGGGCAAGGTTTTTTAGCCTGTATGTTTGAATTACAAACCATGCTGAAAGATGTAACCGGTATGCAAGCGGTTTCTTTATCACCTGCTGCAGGCGCGCAAGGCGAGTTTGCTGGCGTGGCAATGATTAAAGCTTATCATGATGAACGTAAAGACACGGAGCGTTGCGAAATTCTAGTGCCAGATGCGGCACACGGTACAAATCCAGCCTCTGCGGTTATGTGTGGTTACAAAGTGCGTGAAATCCCTACCGGTAAAAATGGTGATGTGGATATTGAAGCATTAAAAGAAGCATTAGGGCCGCAAACAGCGGGAATCATGCTAACCAACCCAAGTACGCTAGGGGTATTTGATCGCAAAATTAAAGAAATCGCCGACCTAGTACATAAGGCAGGTGGTTTGCTGTATTACGATGGCGCAAACTTAAATGCTATTTTAGGTAAAGTTCGTCCCGGCGATATGGGTTTTGATGTTATTCACATGAACCTACACAAAACCTTTTCAACACCACATGGTGGCGGCGGGCCAGGTGCTGGCCCTGTTGGCGTTAGTGAGCGCTTAAAGCCTTACTTGCCTGTTCCTATGGTGGGTCAAAAAGAAGGGCAGTTCGTTTTATTGGATGAAAATGACTACCCTCAAAGTATCGGCAGAATGTCAGCATTTGCAGGTAATGCGGGTGTTTTATTACGCGCCTACATTTACGCAAAAATGTTAGGGCGAGAAGGCATGTCACGGGTTGCTGAGTTTGCGACCTTAAATGCTAACTATATGCTTAAGCGACTCATGGATGTGGGTTACGATGCTGCTTACCCCGACCGCCGTGCGACACATGAGTTTATTCTGACGCTCAAAAAACAAGCGAAGGAACTTAATGTTACCGCGATGGATGTTGCCAAACGTCTATTGGATTATGACTTCCATGCGCCGACGACATATTTCCCATTACTGATTGCGGAATGTTTATTGATTGAGCCAACTGAAACAGAGGCAAAAGAAACCTTGGATGACTTTATTGACACCATGGCGACTATTTTGCAAGAAGCGAAAACAGACTCAGCAATGTTAAAGGCAGCACCTTATAACTTACCTGTTAGACGATTAGATGATGTAAAAGCCGTTAAACAACTCGACGTAGTTTGGGTCGATAACAAAGAGGATTAATGATGAGTGCTTTAATTTGTGGATCAATGGCGTTTGATACCATCATGGTATTTCACGACCAGTTTAAAAATCATATTTTGCCAGATAAAGTGCATATGCTAAATGTGAGCTTTTTAGTGCCGAGCTTACGCCGTGAGTTTGGTGGTTGTGCGGGTAATATTGCTTATAACTTGCACTTGCTAGGGGAAGAAGCGCTGCCCATGGCAACAGTGGGTAAAGACTTTGGACCTTATGCCGACTGGATGAAGAAAAAAGGTGTTAGTCAACAGTACTTATTGGAACTAGATGATGAATACACTGGGCAAGCGTATATCACTACCGATATGGATGATAACCAAATTACCGCCTTTCACCCTGGTGCAATGGGCCGCTCAGAACTCAATCATGTGCCGAAAGATGCGGGTATTAAGATAGGTATCGTTTCGCCAGATGGTCGTGATGGGATGATTCAACATGCCCAACAATTTGTTGAGGCGGGTATTCCTTTTGTCTTTGATCCCGGTCAAGGCTTACCTATGTTCAATGGCGATGAGCTAAAGGCATTCATTAAGCAAGCAACGTGGGTGACGGTGAATGATTATGAAGCGGAGATGATGCAAGAAAAAACAGGGCTTTCTCCACATGAAATAGCCGAGCAAGTTGACGCGTTAATTATTACCAAAGGGGCTGATGGCTCACTAATTTATAGTGAAAATAAGCGAATAGAAATTCCTGCTGCAAAAGCGAATGCGGTAACAGACCCTACAGGTTGCGGTGACGCTTACCGTGGCGGTTTACTTTATGGTTTGCTGAATGACCTAGGTTGGGAAGTAACGGGCCGTATTGCAGGTTTGATGGGCGCGATTAAAGTGGCTCATGCCGGTACGCAAAACCATGCACCAAGTTTAGATGAGATTAAGGCGGAGTATACCAAGCAATTTGGAGGTTCTTTTTAGTTAAGAGCCTTTGAATGAGTGTTTTTTTGCTCTAGTGTCGAGTTGCACACTGTAAGCGGTGTTAATTAGGTCATTTACTACGGTAAATGGCCTTTTTTATGCGTGTTTTTTCCCCATATTAGGCTGTTTCTAACAAGAGTTTGAAAGAAGTGGCGTTGTTTGTAAGTGTTTAAATAGCTATTTGTCGGACATTATGTCTGACAAATGATAGAGTTTTATTTTTTTAACATTCTGTTTAAAAAGAATTTATCTGTTTATAATGCTTGAAAATACCAGACATGATGTCGGACATATCAAGATGAAAGATTACTTAGAAACTCATATAGCAACAAACAGGGAAATTCAGACTAATTGTGAATTAAGTGAAAGGCAGGTTCTGCGTGAGCTACAAAAACTCGGGGATTGTGTCGTAAAAATAGCATCAGGTAGAAGCCCACGGTATGCACTTACGGTAAATGCTTTTGCTGCCGGGGATCGATTGAATATCTGGGAGGTTGATGCACATGGGAAGCATAGTTGTGTAGCTGTTCTTAGGCCATTAAGTGTAGGCGGATTTTTTGTAGAAAAACTAGTGGGTGGCTCAAGCCTTTTGCTTGGTGAAGCGGGTAATGGCTTATATGACGATTTGCCTTTTTTTCTTAGAGATATGGCGCCACAAGGTTTTTTGGGAAGGAAAATAGCAAGGGAGCTAAACCAAAGAGATAGTGACTTCCCCAGTAATCCAGAGTATTGGAGTAATAAACATATTGGCCAGTATTTACTATCGAATAATGATGATGCACTGGGTGATTTGAAGTTAGGTAATAGTGCTAACTTACGCTTAAAATCAAGTTTTAACCTTTCAACTCCGCAGGATTACCCTGCCTTAGCGGAGCAGGTGTTGTCAGAAGACTCACCAATGTCATCAGCGGGTGGCGAGCAACCCAAGTTTGTTAGTTATTGCATGGAAAAGCAGCAACACGTCATCGTTAAGTTTTCACCCAAGGGAGGTGGGAAAAGTGCGCAACGCTGGCGAGATATATTAATTAGCGAACACTATGCCAATGAACTTATTAATAGTGATGGTGTGTTGACGGCTGCGAGCTCCACTTTAATAGAAAAAGAAGGGCGGTTGTTTTTAGAATCAATTCGCTTTGATCGGCATGGGAAGCATGGGCGAAGCTCAATGTTATCGCTTAAATCAATTGATGCTGAGTTTGTTGGCTCTGGCGAAAGCTGGATTTCCAGTTTAACGGGTCTATATAAAATGAAACTGCTTAGCGAGCAAGACTTATTTAATGGACAGTGTTTGTGGCTGTTTGGCAGGCTAATCAATAACACGGATATGCACTTGGGGAATATGAGCTTAGGTTTACATGGCGAGGTGTTTAACCTGTTGCCTATCTACGATATGTGCTCGATGGGGTTTGCGCCGAAAAATAATGGCGAGGTGATGCCGTTTGCGTTTACTGAGCCTGATATCCCTCAAGCCTTACTTGATAGCGAAAACTTGCAATGGGTGCAAAAGATGGCTGGTAAATATTGGAGTACGTTATTAGTTGCACCTGAAATTTCGGATGAATTTAGGGCTTTTTTAACTGAATTTATATCAAATTACTAAGAGTCGCACTTTACACGACTCTTAGGTTTTCGGTATGTGATGATGGTTGGTGGAAATTATCTCTGAG
>Ga0209081_1000816_pt1 | contig 18887 bp, 16 predicted proteins | sample GOMGulsemesocosm_4_FD_184636 | JGI IMG/M metagenome (GOLD analysis project Ga0209081, IMG submission 184636) | Methane-oxidizing microbial communities from mesocosms in the Gulf of Mexico - GOM15B Gulf of Mexico (SPAdes) (version 2) | ecosystem: Environmental > Aquatic > Marine > Cold seeps... | reverse complement strand
CTTTTAAATGTCTCGAGGCCCCTATGCTCAGTTATCGACACGCTTTTCATGCGGGCAATTATGCCGATGTACTCAAACACTTAATCTTGGTTAAAAGCTTTGAGTATATGCTGCAGAAGCCAGCGCCCATCATGTACATAGACACACACTCGGGCGCGGGTCGCTACCCGTTTGATAACAGTATGAGTCAAAAGACCCAAGAATATGCCGAGGGCGCGGGTGCTTTGAGGGCAGAGGGCTTACCGGAAAGCTTTTCTGGTTACGCTGAGCTGCTGGAGCGCTTCACTAAAGAGCGTGTGTACCCAGGCTCACCTTTGATTGCCGCACAGATGCTGCGCCGCGAAGATAAGTTGCGGATGTTTGAGTTACATCCGAGTGATTTTAATAAGCTAGAGAAGTTATTTTCCCGTGATCGCCGTGTAAGGGTCGAGCAGAGCGATGGCCACAAGGGCCTTAAGGGGTTGTTACCCGCGCAGCAAAAGCGCGCGTTGATATTGATGGATCCGTCTTTTGAGGTGAAGCGGGAGTATCAAGAGGTCGTGGCTTCAATTACGGAAGGTTATAAGAGAATGCCGGGTGCAACCTTCCTGTTGTGGTACCCGGTGGTACAACGTGAACAGATAGAGCGCATGATTCAGCAGTTGCGCAAATCCAAAATTAAGAACATTTGGCAGTTTGAGTTGGGTGTGGCGGCCGACAGCAAGGAATATGGTATGACCGCAAGCGGTATTATTGCCATTAACCCAGCCTGGGTCTTACCTAAGCAGATGCAGGAGCTGTTACCTGCATTACAGCAGCAGTTGTCGCCAGAGAGCGGCTTTTATAAGGTTGAGAACCTAGTGCCGGAATAATAGTGCGCTGGTGTTTGGCGGATCTTCGATAATACGGTTTGGGAGGTGCTTACCTAATTCAGCCTGTATTTAATCTGTTGAGTGGCGTTGACTTCGTTAGTTTTCGGCATATACTTTATTCAGCTTGAAAGTACGCCTGATATTTATGCACAAAATTTCGACGCTTTGCTTTGCCATCCGTCCTATTTTCATAAGTAATAGCATCACTTTTAGCGCAACAGCCTAAGACTAGGCTTTTATAACTCATGATTTTATAGGATATGGCAATGTCTACTACTACCGGTACCGTTAAGTGGTTCAACGAAGCAAAGGGTTTTGGTTTCATCGAGCAAGAGTCTGGCCCTGATGTTTTCGCTCACTTCTCTGCTATCTCTGGTTCAGGCTTCAAAACCCTGGCTGAAGGTCAGAAGGTTGAGTTCACTGTTACTCAGGGCCAGAAGGGCCCTCAGGCAGAGAACATCGTTGCTATCTAAGGCTTAGCCTAACTAGCAATATAAGCCGTAAGGCTTAAAAAAGGGGAGTCGCTTAGCGGCTCCCCTTTTTTTGTGCCTGCCAGTATGCAGTAATCTACGCTGCAATGGCTGTGTAGTGATCGTTGTATCTTGCTACAGAAGCAATTCTGCATCGATCGCATGAAAATGGCTGGCGGCATTGATTAGGGAGTTGGCGGTCAGTGCGGGTACACCGTAGGCCTCGGCGGGAATCTGATAGCGTTCCTGTATGGCGCTGAGCAGTAGGTCGAAATCACCATCGCCAGATAATAATATGACCTTGTCGACGTCCGCTGCGGTAGTGAGGGCGTCGATGGCGATGCCAACATCCCAGTCGCCCTTAGCGCTGCCGTCGCTGCGTTGTATGTAGGGTTTTAGCTTTACATTGAAACCTATCTGGCGCAGTGCGCTTTGAAACTTTTGTTGTTGCGGGTCACCTCGGTCGATGGCGTAGGCATTGGCTATGACTATCTCGCCGGTATCTTTAATTCGCTTCCACAGTTTGCGATAGTTAAACTGGCGCCCATAGGCTTGGCGCGCGGTGTAGTAAATATTTTGCACATCGGCAAAAACGGCAATTCTCTGCACAGTAGACCCGTGTATTGTGAATGGGAAGGCAAACACTACAGGGTCGATGCGAGGGGGTAAAGAATCTCGGCTCCCCAGAATGAGCGCTTTGCACGAGGGCAAGGTGTGTTTTCTATCGTCGCCGCTTAGTGGGTATCGCCATTGGGGGAGACCACTGAACGCGTTAACTTGGCAAAGTGTTCCAGTCGTTTAACCACGCGGTCGTTAAAGGTCCCCTTGGGGAATTTACCTTTACTGTTGGCCTTGCCTGGTTCCTTGTTTGTGAGGATAGCCAGCGCCTGATCGACTGTGGCCGCGGTATGGATGGAGAATTGCCCGCAGGCAACGGCGGCAATCACGCGCTCGCTGAGCATCAGGCTCTCTTGATTGGCTGCCGGTAAAATGACACCTTGGTGGCCTTTTAGGTCCCGTGCTTGGCAGAGGTCAAAAAAACACTCTACTTTTTCATTAACTCCGCCGACGGCCTGTATCTCCCCGCGCTGGTTGATGGAGCCGGTTACGGCGAGATCTTGGCGGATGGGTTGTTTGACCAGCGCTGACAGTAGCGCACAGAGCTCCGCTAGAGAGGCGCTGTCGCCGTCGATAAAACCGTAGGACTGCTCCATCGCTATGTACGCGGACATGGCCAGTGGGACCTCTTGGGTATAGAAGCTGCAGAGGTAGCCGGTGAGGATCATGACGCCCTTGGAGTGTACCGCTTGCCCCAATTCCGCTTCGCGCTCGATATCCACCACGCCACGGTGGCCAGGGTGAACCGTGGCGGTGATGCGGGTGGGGCAACCGAAGTCTATGTCACCGATTTGAAACAGCGACAGACCATTAATTTGCCCCACCGCTGTGCCATCACTGCTGATGACCAGGGTGCCCTCGAGTACGGCATTGAGTAGTTGATCCCGCTGTCGTGAGTTGCGCAGACGCCGCGAGGTAATCGCGAGATTGATGTGTTCGACCTCAATTAAGTCTTTCTGCTCGCGTTGACGTTTGAAGTCCGCCTCGACCGCGACATCGATCAGTGGGTCTATGCGGGTGGTCATGCGCTGTTGGTGTTCGGCCATGCGGTGACTGTATTCGGCCAGACGCGCGACCGCCGCCGCTGACAGTTCGGCGGTACCCGCTTCGCGGCTGCGCGAGTGCAGTAGCTGTGCAAACTGTTTGAGGTTGGCATCGCTGCTGTCGAAGTAGTCTTCGAAATCAACCAGCACTCGAAACAGTTGGTTAAAGTCGCGGTCAAGTCTGTCGAGGGCGTAATAAATATCGCGGGGGCCAATGAGAATGACCTTAACTTTGAGCGGGATGGCTTCGGGGCGCAGCGGCGTGACGCCGCTAATTTGTATGTCGCCGGGTGGCGGTTCTGGATAGATAGAGCCGTCGCGTAACATGCGCTTGAGCGCCGCCCAACTGCTGTCGCTGTTGAGGAGCTTTTCCACGTCAATGATCAGGTAGCCGCCATTGGCTCGGTGCAGTGCACCCGAGGTGATCTGCTGAAAAGCTGGCTGGGCCTCGTCGCTGCCGTAACTGACTCGGCCAAACAGGTTCTGATAGCTGGGATTGGACTCTTGTACGATGGGCCCCCCGGCTTCTATGCTGGAGGTCAGCAGGTTGGGCAGGTAGAGGTTTTCGAGCAGCTTGCGCATCTGTGCGGGTGTGTCGTTGTGATCTTGACGTTGATCGGAAAAATGCTCTTCAATCACGCGCGGTAAATGATTGCCAATTTGTGCCAGAAACAAACTCACCGCCGTGTTGCCGAGGTAGTCCTGGCGCAGGGGTTGCAGCAGGGGTTTGAGGGCTTGGCGGATACTGTCTTCGCGCAATTGACGTAATTGGTCGCTCAGGTCTCGCTGCCACTGTGGAAGCTCCAGCAGTGCGTCGTTCAGCAACTTCTCAAGTACTTCGACCTGGCCGTTAAAAGTATCGGTCTCGTCTTGGCTTAGCGTGGCGTACTGGCTCTCGTCTATCACTTTGCCGTCGATGATGGGGGTGAAGGTGACGGTGCCCTCGTCCATAAAGGTGGCAATGTGCATATCACTGGCGGCGCGCTTCACCGTGTTAATGGCGTCCTCATAGCGCTGGTCAAACTGCACCTGCACGGCTCTCTTGCGCTGCTGATAACTGGGGTTGTCGAAAGTGGCGGGGAATGTGTCGAGCAGCGCGTCAACCAAGCGGTCGAGTTCGCGGCGCAACTGTTTGCCCTGACGGGGGGGCAGGCTAATCGCGCGGGGCTCTAAATGGTTGTCGAAGTTATTCACATAAAGCCAGTCGGGCGGCGTCTCCCTCTGGCTGGCCAATGGGTGTAAATAGTCGAGCAGATAGCGGGTGCGGCTGGTGCCATTGGCGCCCGCCAAGTAAATGTTGTAGCCCGCCTGCTCGATGCCTAGGCCAAAGTTCAGTGCCTGGGTAGCGCGGGTCTGGCCCAGAATACCGTTGAATTCATCCAGCTCTTGAGTGGTGACAAAATCTAGGGTATCTGGGTGGACTCGACAGCGCAGTTGCTCGGGGGACAGTTTCAAACCCACTCCTATTTAACCGCCTTAGCGGTTACGCCAGTTGCTCTCTATCTTTTATAGGTGATGGCCGAGCTTCTGGCTAGGTGATGCGTTATTTTGGCACTCTGCGGGGGGAGTGTGCCGTGCTTTGTGTTAGATCAACATACGAGGCACCGCTATGCCTATAGTATTAGGTGTCACCAGAGGGAAGCGCAGTATGCTGCAGAAAAGAAGGACACAGTGGGATGAAGATTTACTACAGGGGGCTCAAGGGGGCTGGCAGGATATCGCCCGCACGCTGAGTATTGGCTGGGAGTTTTTTCGGGGCTTTCGGCGGTTTAGGGGTTTAGGGCCCTGTGTTACCGTATTTGGCTCCGCGCGATTCATGGCGGGGCACCCCTATTATGAAGCGGCGCAGAAGTTGGGGGGGCTTATCAAAGAGGCCGGTTTCTGCGTTATGACCGGTGGTGGCCCCGGTATTATGGAGGCCGCCAATCGCGGCGCCTATGAGTGTGGTGGGCGCTCGGTTGGCTGTAATATTCAACTGCCGGTGGAGCAGGAACCTAACGCTTATTTACATCGTCAATTTTCGTTTAATCATTTTTTTGTGCGCAAGGTTATGTTGGTTAAGTACTCCAGCGCCTTTGTGGTTTTTCCGGGTGGCTTCGGCACCATGGATGAGGTATTTGAAACCTTAACGCTGATTCAAACCGCCAAGATAAAACGCTTTCCCCTCGTCGTTATCGGACGGGCTTATTGGGAAAATTTAAAGGTTTTTATTGAGGGGGCAATGCTATCGGAAGCGACCATTGATGCGGTGGATATGCACCCTATTTTCGTGACCGATGATTTGGAAGAGGCTGTCGAACATATTCGGCAGTCAACTCTTCGTACGGTTTAGCTTATCTAAGTCCTTTGGGTGTTATCCATGAGACGAGTAAACAGGGTTATTTATGTCCGATGATCGTAAGAATCTTGATAAACCAGAGACTTCACCTGCACCGATATTGACCCGTGATCCGTGGTTTATTTGGTTGTTGGTATTCGTTTTTGGTTTGTACTATGTGAACTATAGCGCTCAGCCTGAGCGCTATAGTGATCTTGATTACAGTGCTTTTGTACTTCAGGTGCAGGCCGATAATGTTGAGAAGGTGACGCTCCAGGGGCATCATTTAATGGGACGTTTACGCGATCGCTCTCAGCCTGACGCATCCTTTAAAACGGTCTTGCCCAGTTTTGTCGATAGTAACCTACTGCAATTATTACAGCGCCATGATGTGACGGTTGAAGCCAAATCGGAGGCCTCCCCGCTGTGGTTGAATGTCGCCCTTGGTTTTATCCCTTGGCTGTTGATGATCGGTCTATTGGTTTATGCCTCAAGGGTGATGCAGTCGCGCCTGAAGGGCGGTATACCGGGTTTTTCAAAATCCAATGCGCGTCGTTTCCAGGTCACGGCTTCAGTTGGTCCTACCTATAACGATGTGGCGGGCCTTGAGAGCGCCAAGCAGGACCTCGGTGAAATTATTGACTACCTGAAAAACCCAGAGAAATTTCAGCGCTTGGGGGCTAAGATGCCCAGGGGGATTTTAATGATGGGCGCGCCTGGTACGGGTAAAACGTTATTGGCCAAGGCGACCGCAGCGGAGGCGGGAGTCGCCTTTTTTTCAATTAGTGGTTCAGAATTTATAGAGCTCTATGTCGGCGTGGGGGCTTCGCGGGTACGAGATATGTTTGCCACGGCGCGGCGCGAAGCCCCAGCGTTAATTTTCATCGATGAAATTGACTCTGTTGGACGCGCACGTGGTACGGGGTTGGGGGGGGGCAACGATGAGCGTGAGCAGACCCTGAATCAAATACTGGCTGAGATGGATGGTTTTGATACGCAGGCCGTGGTGGTGGTCTTGGCGGCGACTAACCGTCCAGATGTTCTAGACCCAGCGCTGTTGCGCCCCGGTCGTTTTGATCGCAAGGTTATCCTAGACCTACCCGGTCGTCAGGCGCGCAAGGATATTTTTCGTGTGCATACACGAAAAACACCCCTGCACGAGGCGGTCGATCTAGAAGAACTGGCGGCTCTGACCGTGGGGTTTTCCGGTGCCGAGATTGAAAACCTAGTCAATGAAGCGGCTTTGCGCGCCGCCCGTAAAAACCATGGGAATTTACGTTTGGAGGATTTTTTGAAGGCGCGTGACAAGGTGTTGATGGGCGCTGAGCGCAGGGATTTATTAAATCCAGATGAGCGGGAACGTATTGCTTACCATGAATCTGGTCACGCCATTACCGCTTATTTTTCCGAGCATGCCGACCCTCTGCAAAAAGTCAGCATTGTGCCGCGTGGGCGAGCATTGGGCATGACGGAGCAGTTGGCCTTGGAGGATCGTCACAACCTTGATGAAGCGTTTTTAGCGGATCGTTTGTGTATTCTTCTGGGTGGTCGTTGCGCCGAGAAAATATTCTATGGTTCTTTGAGTACTGGTGCGGCGGATGACTTAAAAGCCGCCACTAAACTGGCCCGAAAGATGGTGGTCAATTGGGGCATGAGTGAACAGTTGGGGCCTCTGGGTTTCAATGAGGGGGAGGATCACCCCTTTCTTGGGCGTGAGTTGACCGAAGCGCGGGCTTACAGTGAAGCGACGGCGCAACTGATTGATCAAGAAATTAAGGACTTGCTGAAAGAAGCGGAAGCTCGCTGTCATCGATTGCTGAGCCAGCACCGAAACTCCCTAGACCGATTGGTCGAGTCACTGTTGCAGCAGGAGTCGTTGGAGCTGGTACAGATTCGTCAAATACTTGAGGGAGATACCGTCGTAGAATAAGGCCGTAGGCTGTTAATTCGAACTGTAATTTAAAATCCTCCCGTAAATATATCAAGCGTTATAGCGCTATTTGACTTGATCTTCATCAATAGAAATCACTGTTAATTCAGAGTGCTTACATCATACTTAGGGTGCCCTTCTGGGTATATTTCCATGTTTTTTCGGGTTTATATTTGATGTCTAAATGGGTCTTTCACCGTTCTGTTGTTGGAGGTTTGTGATGACTTTAATTCCACGTGATCCAATCTTTGAAAATGTGTTTGATAATATGTTTGCTCCGATGATCTCACCTGTGTGGAACCGGAACCGAGGTGACAATTCTGAGAGCTTGTTTACGCCACGGGTAGACATACAGGAGACGGATAATCAGTATGTACTGAGCGCTGAGTTGCCTGGGGTACAAAAGAAGGATCTAAAGTTGACGCTAGATAAAGGTCAGCTGACATTGGAAGCCGAAACCCACTCTGAGAATAAAACCGAGGAAGGTGCGGTGATTCGTCAGGAACGGCGCTATGGCAAGTATCTGCGCAGCTTTAATCTAGGTGCCGAGGTGGAGGAAAAAGATATCAGTGCCGAGTTTAAAGATGGCGTTTTAACCCTCACCGCGCCCAAGCTGAAAAGCACTCGGACAGCCGCCAAACGCATCAAAATTCACTAGCGGCTGGAGAAAAAAGTGGCTGCTCGGACGCGCAAGTGGGCCTTTTTACGATCTAAGCACGGCCTATTTTATATGTATAAGAGAGGCCGTGCTTTATTATGCACAACACTCAAGATTAGTTTAGATAAACGGTTTGTCCCAGCTCGACCACCTCTGCCGGCCAGCCCAGCTCTTCGTTCAGGGCTGAACGCAGGTGATCGGCAGCCCTCGGCTCCCCATGGGTAATAAAGCAGCGTTTTGGTGCCACGGGTATTTTTTTTAACCAGCTGAGAAGTTCCGCTTGGTCGGCATGGGCGGACATAAAATCTAGGCTTTCTATTGTGGCCGCTACCGGATAGAAGTGGCCGTGAATTTTTATTTTATCTTCCCCCTCTACCAATCTGGCGCCCCGGGTGCCTCCAACTTGATAACCCGCAAACATCACGGTGTTTTTTTCATCCCCGAGCATACGCTTCAGGTGGTGTAAAACTCGACCACCGGTGGCCATGCCGCTGGCGGATAAAATAATGTGGGGACTTGATAGGTTGTTCAGCGCGATGGACTGATCGGCGCTGCGGGTCATGAATATGTCCCGCGACAGTTCACTGGACTGTTCCGGAGTGAGCCGGTGTAGGCGGTGGTGTTGTTGCAACAACTCGGTTGCGCTGATGGCCATCGGGCTATCGAGATAGATTGGCAGGTAGGGGATGTCGCCGCTGGCTCGCAACTGTTGTAGCAGATAAAGAATGACCTGCGATCGCCCCACCGCAAAACTGGGAATCAGTAGGTTGCCGCCACGTAAAATACAGGTGTTAATGATGTCGGCGACCGTGGCTTTGAGATCGCGGTGATCGTGCAGTCTATCGCCATAGGTTGACTCCATAATAAGGTAATCACAGGCGCAGGGTGGTTCAGGTGCGCGCATTAATAAATCGTGGGGCCGTCCTAGGTCACCGCTAAACAGTAAACGTTTCCCCGCAAGAATCACCTCTAAAAAGGTCGATCCAAGAATGTGGCCGTTGGGGTGGAAGGCGACGCTCAAATCTCCCTTTTTATAGCGCGTGTACAGGGCAATACTGCCGTCGCCTCCGCGCTGTTCCGCAAGCGGTTTAAACAATGTCAGCGTGTGTTTGGCTTGCTCGATGGTGTAGAGCGGTGCGGCGGGTGAGTGTTTACTGGTTCTGTGTTTATTGTGGTAGTAGGCTTCTTCACTTTGTATTTTGGCCGAATCGAGCAGTAAAATTTTGCAGAGCTCATAGGTGGCCTGAGTGCAAATGATGTCTCCGTGAAAACCACTTTTTACCAATACTGGGAGGTAACCGCAGTGATCCAAGTGGGCGTGGGTTAAGAAGACGCTTTGGATGGATTCGGGGGGAACGGGAAATGCTTCTCGGTTTTTTTCGCGCAGAAACTTGTAACCTTGGAAGAGACCGCAGTCGATCAGTATACGACTCTCGCCTGATGTCAGCAGGTAGCGTGAACCGGTGACCGTCCTTGCGGCTCCGTAGAAACTGAGTGTTACCGATGCTTTGTTCATGCCTATCTCCCCTCGGCTATTGGCTTGCTCAATCCATCTAAATCTATCGTTTTAGTGTAGGTGCATCTTCAGAGATTTTTTGTTTTCTGTGTGTTCAATACCGTGATCTAGCGTTCAATATGGGATGTTCAACAGACGTGCTATAGGGCTCGGTTGCGGTGGCAAAAATATTTATGCACCTCATCCACTAATATCAGCAGTAGCGCAATGCTCAGCAGGCCGCTCCACTGGCTTAAGGTGACCGTTTGCAGCTGTAAGGCCTCTCGCAGGTAGGGGGTGTACATGGCGCCTATGTGTATACCTTGGGCGCAGAGCATGCCGAACAGCAACAGTGGGTTACCGAAGAAGGCCTGCCGAAATATCGACTGGGTTTCCGAGCGACTGTTGAAGATGTGGACGTTTTCAAACAGCACCATTAAGAGCAAGGTGATGTTGCGCGCGTAGGTCTCATTGTGGCCCAGTTGTAGCTGCCAGCTAAAAACGGCAAAGGCCAGGCAGCCCATGACCATCGCGTTGATGAGTACGCGTTCCAGCATCAAACGGTTAAAGAGCGCCTCACTGGGGGCTCGGGGTGCTTTTTGCAGCTCATTGCCCTCCGCGGGTTCGAAGGCGAGGGCGATATCCTGAATGCCATTGGTCACCAAGTTTAACCAGAGCAGTTGGATGGGAAACAGCGGAATAGGCAGCGCGAAGAGGACGCTGAGAATAAAGAGGGTGATCTCGGCGGCGCCGGTGGAGATCAATAGAAATACCACCTTGCGGATGTTGCTGTAGACGATTCGTCCTTGCTCTATTCCCCGCACAATCGAGGAAAAATTATCATCGGTGATGATCAGGTCTGAGCTTTCGCGGGCGACGTCGGTACCGCGCTTTCCCATGGCGATACCGACATGGGCATGACGCAATGCTGGGGCATCGTTGACGCCATCGCCGGTCACTGCAACATACTCGCCGTTGTGGATTAGCTGTTCGATAATCATCTGTTTTTGAGTCGGTTCAATACGTGCAAAGACACGAGTGGATTCGACCAGCTGAGCCATAGCCACCTTCCCCTCACTGGCCGCTTGAGTGATGTCGGCGCCTGTCACCACACTTGATTGAGCGTCGCTGATCTCCAGCTCTCGAGCAATCGCCAGAGCGGTTTGAGGGTGGTCACCGGTGATCATGGCGACGCTAATCTGAGCTTTTCGGCAGTCCTCAATGGCTTGTTTGGCCTCGGCTCGCAGGGGGTCGATCATCGCCGCTAAACCGAGGAACGTCAGTTGTTGCAACTGCTGCTCAAGGTTCTGATCCGCGGCGCCGACATGGCCACCGGCCAGCGCCAATACCCGAAACCCCTGTCGTGCGAGTGCGTCGACTTGCGCCAGTATCGCGGCGGGGTCAAATAATTCAATGGTCGCAGCCCGATGACACATGGGCAGTAATTTCTCGACGCTGCCTTTCACGCACAGGTGCGTGCGCTGGTCGATGAGGTGGCTGTGGGCGCTGTAGGCGTTTTCTGATTCGTAGGCGATGCGCTGGTGTTCGGGGTATTGCCGCTGGGTGGCTTGCAGGTCTAAGCCAGACTTTACCGCCAAGACCAGAAACGCCAGATCAACGCCGTCGCCATTGGCGTGCAGTCGATGGGGGGCCGATTCAGCAATCGCATCGGCGTTGAGGCGGGGTGTGATACTGGCTTCGTTGGCCAGTAGCCCGCAGAGGATTAATTGCTCCAGTGCGCGTTGAGATTGCTGACTGGATGCCGCCTGCGGGGTGATGGCGCCATCGGTGTTTAAACCCTCGCCACTGACGCTGTAACGCTGACCATTGGGCAGTAACAGTTGGGTGATGGTCAGCTCGTTGACTGTTAATGTACCGGTCTTATCCGAGGCTATGTAGGTGCAAGAGCCAAGGGATTCGACGGCTATCAGCTTGCGAATGATGACGTGGTGTTTGGCCATACGCCGCATGCCAATGGCCAGAGCGACGGTAATCGCCGCCGGTAGGCCCTCGGGAATAGCGGACACCGCCAGTGCCACGCCGAGTAGAAATACGTCCGCGAGGTCCGCACCGCGCAGCAGCGTAATACAAAATATGAGCGCAATTACCGTCAGCACGCTGTAGGAGATGATCAGCGTAAAACGCTCGATCCGCTGCAGTAGGGGTGGTTTGAGCGCCTTGGGGCGTCTGATACCGGAGGCGATACGTCCCAGCTGAGTGCTCTCTCCGATAGCGATAACGGTGCCACAGCCACGTCCGTGGCTTACCAACGTGCCGGCAAAGGCGGTGTTCGTCTGTTCGCCGAGTGGCGCGTTGGCGGCAACCTCCTGTGTGGATTGCTTGTGGCTGGGTAGCGACTCGCCCGTAAGAATAGATTCATCTATCTGCAGGGAGGCCGATTCGGCGATTTTTAGATCGGCGGGGACCTTGTCCCCCGAGGCGAGCAGTACCCAGTCACCGGGCACCAGTTCACGCGCGTCGACTTGTTGCGCGCTGCCGTCGCGCAGCACCTGAGAGTACTGAGGCACCATAAGCTGCAGTGCGGCGGCGGCTTTTTGTGCGGAGAACTCTTGTAAGCTGCCGATGCTGGCATTGAGCACCAGCACCACCAGAATAAAAGCACCGTTGATGTTCTGTTGCAGGCTGAAGGAGACCAGCGCCGCCGCCAATAGAACATAAATAAAGGGACTGCGAAATTGGCGCAGGAAAATACTCAGCGGGCTTTCTGAAGCCTGCTCGGGCAGTTGATTGGCGCCAAATTGCCGTTGTTTTTCCCGCACTTCAGCGTTTGTTAGGCCTGGCATAGCTTACCCTTTAACGGAGTGTCGTCGTTTGGGTGGTGCTGTGTCTCGCAGTTTAGCTGGCATGGGAACAAACCAACAGTACCGACAAGGTGGCCATGACACTATTAATGTTGCGCCACTGGGCAGTCAATAAGTGAATAGCGAAGAAGGATAAAATACCCAGCGTAATGCCGTTGACAGTCGAGAAGGTAAATGGCGTGGCGATCACGGTGATAAATGCCGGAATAGGCTCGTCCATTTTCACCCAGTCGAGATCGCGCGTCGACAGCATCATCGCACCTACACAATCAGTGCTGGAGCGGTCGCCAGTGCGGGCACGGAAATAAACTGCGGGGTCAGAAACAGCGATAAGAGTACCGCTGAGTCTTTGAGGTTGACCAGCATTGCACCATGGTCAACAGTGAGACCAACGTTCTTGAAGCCAATGATGGCCAAAAACAAACCGATGCCGGTCATGGCCAGCGCCATAAAAATGATACCCTCAACAAATACCGCTGAGAGCGCGACATGCCATTCAATGCCTATACCTTGCACCATACTGAAGGTGAAGTAGGCGTGAGGTCCATACCGGAGCCAGCGCAAACGGGTAGTTGGCGTAGAGGTCCATGATCAAACAGGCGATGGCGGCGGCCAGCGGGTGGCGAAAGCGACATCCTGTGCCGGCATACCCGAAATACTGAGTAGCTGCGGGTTAATAAATTAGGTGTGCGCCATGGGCAGAAAGGTGGTTAGGCAGGCGCGAGGCTCCGTGCGAATATCACTGCCAGCGTAAATAGCGGGCGACAGCTAGCATAGCGGTCTCACCTTTGTGGGTGCTGCCGGAGGCTGGTTCCTCGCGGTCAATGGTCAAAATTTGGTTCTCTCAACCAATCGTAGTGCCTTGCTTGACTTAGATTCAAAGCTGAAGAGCATAAAATTTAGCAGTTGGCGACGATTTGCTCAAAAGTCCCTCTATAATTAAACCCAATACGACTAAGTTAGCCTCTTAAACTTGAAAGATCACTCGCCGCTCTGTGTGTTGCCGAGTGTTTGCAATGGAGCAGGACCAAAACATGTCAGAGAAGTACTACATCAGCGCAGAGGAACTGCTGCAAGATTCGTTTCGACTGGGATTAGAGATCCATAAAAATGGTTTTCGTCCCGACTTTATTGTCGCAGTTTGGCGCGGTGGCACACCGGTGGGCATTGCGGTGCAGGAGATTCTGCATGTTTGCGGCGTCGAGACCGACCATATTGCTATTCGCACCTCAAGCTACGACGGCATTGGCCAGCGCGGACGCGAAGTGCGGGTACACGGCCTCGATTACATCATTCACAACGCCAATGCCGATGATTCGTTGTTGATCGTCGACGATGTCTTCGATACCGGTTTGAGCATTAAAGCCATTCTAGATGCATTGAAAGAAAAATGTCGTCGCAACACACCGGAAGATATCCGTATTGCCACCCCCTGGTTCAAACCTGAGAATAACCAGACCAGCTTGACGCCCCATTATTTCCTGCATGAGTCGGAAAAATGGTTGGTGTTTCCGCACGAAACCCACGGTCTTAGTCGTCAAGAATTAATCGATAACAAGCCGGGTATTGCCGAGCTATACGACGAGTACGGCTTGTAGGTGCTTGTCTTTACCAAGCATTGGTAAAGCCCAGTGTACTTTCTATGTGTTTCTGGATCTGTGTTCAAGTGTCGCTTTAACCGTCTCGAATGAGGTGAGGGCTCTGCTCTGGCCAAGTGAATTGGTTATTAATTGTACGAGCCTTCGTTCAGCTTGGCTGCTACAATGCGCCACCGCCGAATCCGGCCCAGAACCCCCGTTCAGCCCGTACACCGTCACCGGCCGTGTTCGATCGGCTGTTCATGACTTAAGTAGAGACCTCCGTGAGTAAGCAATCCTTTTCCGACCTGCCATTACCAACTGCCCAGATAGAAAACCTCATGCAGATGGGGTACCAGTACATGACAGAGATTCAGGCCGAATCCCTGCCATTGGCGCTGGACGGTAAAGACCTACTCGCGCAGGCGAAAACAGGTAGTGGTAAAACAGCGGCATTTGGCGTGCCGCTGTTGGATAAGCTCAACCCGCGTGACTTTGGCGCCCAGGCGCTGATTCTGTGCCCGACGCGAGAGCTGAGCACCCAGGTGGCGAACGAGATACGTAAGCTGGCTCGCTACCAGCAAAATATCAAAGTTGTGGTTCTGTGTGGCGGCCAGTCCATCGGCCCGCAGATAGGCTCGCTCGAGCACGGCGCCCACGTTATTGTCGGCACCCCTGGCCGTATTAAGGATCACCTGCGCAAAGAGACGCTGGATATTTCCCGCGTTAGCACCGTGGTGCTCGATGAAGCGGATCGTATGTTGGACATGGGTTTTCTCGAGGACATCGAACTGATCGTTGAAAAGACCCCGTCACAGCGTCAAACATTGATGTTTTCAGCGACCTACCCAAAAGACATTGAGAAGCTGAGTCAACGTTTCCAGCAGAGCCCAACGACAATCAAAGTTGAGTCGTTGCATAATGACTCAAAGATTGAACAGCAGTTCTATATCCACGAGAAAGAAGAAAAGCTGGAAGCTCTCTATACATTGATTGCCTACAATGACCTGCAGCAGGCGGTGGTTTTTTGTAATACCAAGCAGACCACCTTTGAGGTGGCTAGTTACCTGCGAGAAAAAGGCTTGATCGCCGAGGCACTTAACGGTGACCTAGAGCAGCGTGACCGGGATCAGATTTTGGTGCAATTTTCACACACCAGTAGCCATATTCTAGTGGCCACCGATGTTGCGGCCCGCGGTCTGGATATCGATGACCTGCCCGCCGTGATTAACTATGAAGTGCCGCGTGATTCTGAGGTGTATGTACACCGCATTGGTCGTACGGGACGCGCAGGTAAGAGTGGTTTAGCTCTGACGATATTTAATAAGCGCGAGCACTTCCTGATCAATCGCCTAGGCGACTACCTGGGCGGTGAGATTAACTTCCAGCCGATTGAAGACCTAGAGAAAGACGCCGCGGTACGTCGTTACCGTCCGTCGCTGCCACCCATGGCAACGATTGCGATCAGCGGTGGCCGAAAAGATAAGGTTCGTCCCGGTGACCTGCTAGGCGCCCTGACCGGTGAGGCTGGTATTCCAGGCTCAGCGGTGGGTAAGATCAATGTCATGGAGTTCCAGACCTATGTGGCAATTGCTTACCAAGAGGCTGATGAGGCCTTGGAGCGACTGCGCAACGGCAAGATCAAAGGCCGTAAGTTCAAGGTACGAAAGGTCTAAGATAGACTTACGGAACTGAGTGATAAAACCGCTTAATTGTCTGAAATTAGGGGTTTAAATTACGGCAGCTGGCCCCATCTATTGAGCAGCAATTGGTTGTAATCGGCCTTTTATTTATTTAATTCATTTTAGAGAAACTCTTATGAGCAACTTTGATAGCCTAGAAAAGCAGGCGAGCTACGGTATTGGCCGTCAGATGGGCGACCAGCTGGCTAACGCACCTTTCGAAGGTTTTTGTGTTGAGTCGGTTTTGGCCGGTTTTACTGACGCGGTAAACAACAAAGAGCTGCAAGTTGAAGGTGCTGATATCAACAACGCTTTCCGCGTGATTCAAGAGCGTGTTAAAGCGACTGAAGAAGCACAGGCTGCTGAGCTGGGCGCTGAAGGACAGAAGTTCTTAGAAGACAACGCTAAGCGCGCTGAAGTGACTGTATTGGAATCAGGTTTGCAGTACGAAATCCTGACTGAAGGCACAGGCGAGAAACCAAGCGCGGCTTCTACCGTGCGTACTCACTACCACGGTACCTTGACCGACGGTACAGTATTCGACAGTTCTGTTGATCGTGGCGAGCCAGCTGAATTCCCAGTTAACGGCGTAATCGCTGGTTGGACCGAAGCTCTGCAGTTGATGGGTACAGGTTCAAAGTGGCGTTTGACCATTCCTTACAGCCTTGCCTACGGCGAGCGCGGTGCGGGTGGTGCAATTGGTCCATACGCGACTTTGGTGTTTGATGTTGAGCTGCTGGAAATTCTGTAAAGAATCCTCCGTTTAAACAGCAAGACCTAAAAGCCGCCCTGTGAAAACAGGGCGGCTTTTTATGTTCAGGATGAACGGTATACCCCGCAAGGGGGCACAAGTGCTGCGGGCGCAGGGATGCACAGGAACGGCTATTTACAGGGATGTAATGATCTATAACTGCTCCTGCGTTATAGACACTTCCGCCAGCCGTAGCAGTCGTATGCCGCAGTGTCAGGATGACATTGAGCGATTATGCCCAAGGACGGGCGGTATGCCGCGGTGTCAGGATGACATTGAGCGGTTATGCCCAAGGACGGGCGGTATGCCGCGGTGTCAGGATGACATTGAGCGGTTATGCCCAAGGACGGGCGGTATGCCGCGGTGTCAGGATGACATTGAGCGGTTATGTTCAGGATGGCCGGGTTCATTTTTTCTCCTGTAAAACGGACACTTACACCGTTCTTGGCAGTCGTATACCCCGCAGGGGTATTCGTGCGTTAGCGTATCCTCTGAGCATTCACCGTGATATCCACTGCCTGACGCGTTAAACTTAGCCCTCATTGATCACCCGCCTACCTTCACTGTTGCTGATACGACTATGCACTCACCCGAGCACTGCTTTACCCAGTTTAATGAATCTGTCCTCGGATATAGCCTGCCAGAGCGCTTTACCTTTCCTTTTTATTACCAGCCACACCCCTTGTGTGTGTTAGCGGCGCAAGAGTTACAGGCTCACTTACAGACGCAAGCTGATTTTCAGCATGATTTCGGTTTGGGGGAAACCCAGAGCGATACGGCTACCGGCAAGATGTTCGGTGTCCTATTGGTAAAGAGTCGGAGCGGTGAGTTGGGTTATTTATCCGCATTTTCGGGAAAGATTGCCGATCAGAACCTTTGGCCCAAGTTTGTACCGCCGGTGTTCGATATGCTTGCAGAAGGTGGTTTCTTTCGCAGTGCGCAAGATGAGATAAACGCAGTTAGTCAAGACTTGCGGCTGCTTGAGGCGAACCCTGAATTAGCGCCTTTAACTCAGGCACTCAGTGATGTGCGGCAGGCGGCGCAACTTGCTATTGAGGCTCAACGCCAGAAAGCGATTGAGGCACGACAGCAACGTAAATTATTGCGTGAGCAAGCTCAAGAGCCTGATGATATAGAGGTGTTGGATTCGTTAAACAAACGTTTAGGACAAGAGAGTGTCCGCGATAAAAATGAAACCAAAGCGCTTAAAAAGCACTGGAAGAAGCTAGAAGTTGAAGCTCAGGATAAATTTTCGGCCTTGAATAATGACATTGTGGCGCTGAGCGAACAGCGCAAGGCCATGTCACTGGCGCTGCAGGGTAAGTTGTTTGATCAATACCAATTTCTGAACACCGCGGGTATCGAGAGAAGTTTGAGTGATATTTTTAAAAACACAGTTTATCAGGTGCCTCCAGCGGGGTCGGGTGAGTGCGCGGCGCCCAAGCTCCTACAATACGCGTTTAAGCACGGCATGCAGCCCCTTGCCTTGGCAGAGTTTTGGTGGGGGCAGCCACCGAAATCCGAGGTGCGCCAGCATCAGCATTTTTATAGCGCCTGCCAAGGTAAATGTCAGCCGATTCTAGGGCATATGCTTGAGGGCGTGGCGATGGATTCGAATCCACTGCTGGCGATGTCGGGTAGCGATCAGAGGCTGGACATTGTCTATCAGGATGAAGACATGGTGGTGGTGAACAAACCTGCGGAATTTTTATCGGTGCCGGGTAAAAATATTGAAGATTCTGTCTACCTGCGCATGAAGCAGATGTTCCCTAAGGCGACGGGGCCTTTGATTGTGCACCGCCTGGATATGTCGACATCAGGTTTAATGGTAATTGCGCTGAATAAAAAGGCCAATAAACGCCTGCAAAAGCAGTTTATTGATCGCACCGTCGAAAAGCGCTACCTCGCGGTGCTTGAGGGGGTGTTAGTTAAAGATGAAGGTTGGATTAAGCTGCCTTTACGCGGTGACTTCTACGATCGACCCAGACAGATAGTGTGCTTTGAACATGGCAAACCCGCGGAGACCCGCTGGGAGGTTGTGAGTCGCGAAAATAATAAAACGCGCGTCTACCTCTATCCAAAAACTGGTCGTACCCACCAGCTACGGGTGCACTGCGCACACGTAAGGGGTTTGGCTATGCCCATGGTAGGTGATGACCTATACGGTGTGAAAGCGGACCGTTTACAGCTACACGCTGAGTCTTTGTCGCTGCAACAGCCTACGACAAAAGAGCCCCTAACTTTTCGGGTAGCCGCTGACTTTTGAGTCCTGCTGGATTCAATAATGAGGTTAGTCGGTAAATGTGCCAAAGTCGCAAATGGATGGTGGTTATGCAAAAGTTGACGCTTGTGCTAATGCCCCTAGCGCGACGTCTATCACTTTTCATCAGCCTCTGTCGAGGCTTCCCAGCCTTCCAATAGGGCGCAGGACTTTCTTGTCTTTTGATCAAAGCCGACAACAACGGCGGTGGATTTCGTCACCAGCACGCCATTTGCGTAAATGTCGTGGGCCAGCTGTAGGCTCTTCGTGCCTTTTTTAATGCACTGGGTGGTGACGTGGATTTTATCGTTAATGTTAATTTCACCGAGGAAATCGACATTGACGTTGGCGAGCACGGACATAGGCCGCTCTACACCAATGGCGTTAAACCAATCCAGTCGAGCCACTTCAAA
>Ga0209081_1000815_pt1 | contig 18888 bp, 14 predicted proteins | sample GOMGulsemesocosm_4_FD_184636 | JGI IMG/M metagenome (GOLD analysis project Ga0209081, IMG submission 184636) | Methane-oxidizing microbial communities from mesocosms in the Gulf of Mexico - GOM15B Gulf of Mexico (SPAdes) (version 2) | ecosystem: Environmental > Aquatic > Marine > Cold seeps... | reverse complement strand
TATCCTAGAAGTTCCAAGTGCCAGTGTGTTAAATGACAATAAGGGACATTTCGTATACGTAGCCGTTCCTTTAAAAGATAATCTTGCAACCATTAAGAGAAAAGATATACAGGTGGGGAAATTAACTTCCACTGGTTATGAAGTTTTAGAAGGTCTAAATATTGATGACTTGGTATTACGAGCTGGTATGAGTCAAGTATTTGAAAATCTAATTGTGAAATTGAGATAATAAAATGGATATTACAAAATTCGCTCTGAAAAATGAGAAAGTTACACTAGTATTTTCTTTGATGATACTCGTTTATGGAATCATCTCTTTTATCAATCTCCCTCGTGCTAAAGATCCTGGTTTTATTATAAGAACAGCTACGGTTGTTACACATTTCAGTGGTGCTAGTGCCACTAGAGTTGAGCAGCTTGTAACTGATAAGTTAGAAAAAGCTATTCAAGAAATGCCAGAGATTGACAATATTAAAAGTACATCTAAAACGGGTGTTTCTGTAATATTTGTGAATATTTTAGAAAAACACAAAGATATGCGTGTTATTTGGGACAAACTACAAAGAAAAGTCAATAAAGCCGAACGTGAATTACCAAGTGGTGTGTCAAAACCAATTGTTAACGATGAGTTTGGAGATGTTTTTGGAACCTTGGTTTCTATTAATGCTGATGGTTTATCATATAAAGAGCTAGAAAAGATTGCTGATGATGCTAAAGATGTATTCTTAAGAATTGATGATGTTGCAAAAGTTGATATTTTAGGTGTTCAACCTCAAAATATTTTTGTGGAATTTGACAATTCTCGGTTGGCACAGTTAAATATCTCTGCTGTTTATTTACAACAAATTTTAGATAAAAAGAATATTGTAATCTCAGGGGGAAGTATCAAGCTTGAGACCCAAAGACTCAGTATTGAACCCTCTGGGAATTATGAAGATATCACTGAGCTTCAAAATACAATTATTCCACTTCCCAGTGGAGATAAAATATATTTAAAAGATATTGCAAATATAATAAGTGATTATAAAAATCCTCAAAGTGATCTTATCCGTGTCGATGCCCAAGACTCACTCATCCTTGCTATTTCCATGAAAGAAGATGGTGATATTTTAAAGATGGGAGAAGAAGTCAAGGATTTAGTTGGCAAAGTACAAAGTAAACTTCCTCATGGTGTGAATCTTGACATACTGTTTTTTGAAGCAGATTTGGTAGATAGAATTGTAAATAACTTTACCACCAACTTACTTCAAGCCATAGGTCTTGTAATCATAGTGATGTTATTCTCTTTGGGCTTTCGTACAGGTTTAATAGTTGCCACCTTAATACCTATGTCAATCTTTTCAGCGTTTATTTTTATGAGTATATTTGATATCTGGATTGATCAAATCTCATTGGCTGCACTTATTATTTCACTTGGATTACTCGTAGACAGTGCCATTGTTATGAGTGAATCAATTCTGGTGATGATGCAAAAAGGAAAGTCCGTATTTAATGCCTCCTTGGATAGTGCAAGAGAGTTGAAGATTCCATTGTTAACATCTTCATTAACAACAGCTGCTGCATTTTTACCAATCTTTTTAGCAAAATCAAATGCAGGAGAATATACCAATGCCATCTTTAAAGTGGTCTCTCTAACACTGCTTTCATCATGGGTACTAGCACTTACTCTTACACCTGTATTGTGTATGTATTTTATGAAAAAAAATATGAAACCACACAGTTTTGATAATATCGGCTATCGAATATATAAATCCATATTGGGTTTTATGCTTGGAAATAGAGTATTGTCTGTAGTATTTGTTTTGGGGCTGTTTGTATTTACTATGAGTTTATTCAAGTATGTTCCAAAACTATTTTTCCCACCAGCAGATCAACCAAGTTTTACTATTGAGTTGCGTTTACCTGTTGGAACTGCAATAGAGACAACATCTAAAAATCTAAAACAAATAGAAGAATACATTCGTGATAATTTCATCAAAAAAGAAAAGAGTGTTACGAACTTTGTTTCTTTTATAGGTGAGGGTGCTCCTAGGTTTTGGATTTCCTACTCTAAAGAACTTTCCAGTCCTGAGTTTGCAGTTCTACTAGTGAATACTACAGATTTACATGCGAATACTGAAGTGATGAAAAAGGTCGAGAAATATACTTTTGAAAACTTCCCAGATATGCAAATATCTGCCAAACCACTTGCCAATGGTCCTCCTGTTAAAAAACCAGTTGAGATTAGAATCAGCGGTAAAGATATTGACAAATTATTTGAGATATCTAATATTGTTAAACAAAAACTATCCAGTTATGAAGGAGTTAAAAACATCTCTGATGACTGGGGATTGAGAAACAAAAAGCTCAAAATCGATATCAATGAAGCAAAAGCATTAAGAGCTGGTATTTCAAATGAAGATATTGCCATATCTTTGCAAACGGCGCTCAGTGGTTATGAGATTACAACTTTTAGAAAAGATGACAAACTTATACCTATTATGTTACGTTCAAATGCCAATATTAGAGATAATATAAATGCCCTTGAAGGAGTTAATGTTTACTCTCAAAGTAGTGGTAAAAATATTCCCTTGTCTCAAGTTGCCAGTATAGATGTAGTTTATGAAGAGTCTAAGATTATTAAAAGAGATCGTCTTAAAACAGTGACAATTTCTTCTGAGATTACAAAAGATGCCAATGCTTTAGATATTTTTGCCCAAATACAGCCTTGGCTCGAAGAGTATTCACAAGAGTTTGATTTGGGGTATTATTACGAGTTTGGTGGAGAGTATGAAGCTACTGGAAAATCACAAAAATCAATTGCAGTTAATCTTCCCGTAACTGGTATGATTATCTTATTATTAATGGTGGCACAGTTTAACTCAATCAAAAAACCAATCATAATACTAGCAACTATTCCTTTAGGAATGATTGGCGTTATTTATGGTTTACTCATTGCTAAATCATACTTTGGTTTTATGACTTTGCTTGGTATTATCTCTTTATCTGGAATTGTTATCAATAATGCCATTGTGTTAATTGAGCGAATAAAAATAGAACATGATGAGGGGAAAATGAGTCACTATGATGCCATTATTATGGCCAGTTTAAGTAGGTTTCGACCAATACTACTTACAACACTGACTACTATTTTAGGTCTAGTCCCATTATATTTAAGTGGTGGACCTATGTGGGAACCTATGGCAATAGCGATTATCTTTGGACTGATGTTTGCTACAGTTTTAACCTTGGGATTTATTCCCGTGTTATATGCACTATTTTTTGGAATTAGAAAGTAAAAGAATTTATTTCTTTTACTTGATAACTTCTAAAATCACTACTTATTAAACATCTTCTTTTAATAGTTTGGATATATTAAGCCTACGAAAAAAGGTTTTAAATGATTGACTATTCAAAGAAGATAACACTACATAGAGAAATGTACCCAATAAGCAATATTGACTTTTCAATTGAAAGTGACAGAGGACGAATAATATCTGCTCCTTCACTCAGGAGACTACAAAAGAAAACTCAAGTATTTCCTTTGGAACTTAACGCAGCAGTACGAAGTAGACTAACACACTCACTTGAAGTAGCTCAAAATGCAAGGTATATTGCTAAAACAATTTTAAAAAAATGTAATAAAGCTTTTGGTTTGGATGAATTATCAGATGCCTTTATCTCAACTGCTGAAATGACCAGTCTCTTACACGATATTGGGAATCCTCCCTTTGGGCACTTTGCAGAAGTAGCACTAAATGATTGGATGAGTAAAGTGGGGGTTAAAATACTTGATGAAGTGGTTGAAATATCTTCTTCAAGTGAAGATTTGAAAAAGCTACTTGTACGAGATATTTGTAACTTTGATGGTAATGCTCAAGCTATACGTGTTGTGACCAAGTTACAACGTTTAAACCTATCTTACACTCAAATTGCCTCAATTTTAAAATATACTAGAGGTGCTTACGAAGAAAAACCAAACAAAGAAGATCCACAAGCCTATTTAAAAAAGAAACCTGGATTTTATTATTCTGAGAAAGATATAGTTGAAAAAATTTGTGCTGATTTAAATATCGAAAAAGGGTGCAGATTTCCAATCACATATATTATGGAAGCAGCTGATGATATTTCTTATTTAAACGCTGATATTGAAGATGCAGTTGATAAAGGTATCTTAAAATTTGATGATGTTTACACCTTGATAAAAAATGAGTGTGAAAAGATGGGAGAGACTTATTTATTTGAATTGGTTGAAAAGTTTTATAAAAAAGCCAAAACCAAAGAAGACGAACCATATCAATTTAATCTGTTCTTGACGCTTACAAGAGCCAGTTTAACTCATGCCTTGGTAACTCATGTGACTGAAGTCTATCTTGATAATCACGAAGCCATATTCAAAGGCGAGTTTAATCACGCTCTTTTAGAGTTTGATAAAGAAAGTAAATATACAAAAGCGGTACAAGTACTTCAAAACATCTCTATTGCAAATATATATAACAACAAAGCCATTAGAACCATAGAGCTAAAAGGATATAAAATCCTAACAGGTTTACTAGATAGCTATACTCCTTTATTAAAACTAAGTGATGAAGAGTTTCAAAAACTGGTGAACAATGAAAGAATAGATTGTTATATCTCTACACGGTTAATTCAAAGATTATCTGCAAAACATATTGTGGCATATAAACATGCAGTAGATAAAGTCTCACAAGATGATATGGAAAAATACAAATTAGAAGAGTGGTATTACAGGGCCAGACTTTTGATTGATTATATTACTGGTATGACCGATGACTTTGCGCTTGAAGAGTATCGAACACTAACAGCTATACACTAAAGAGACCTCTTATGAAGAGGTTTCTTTTGAAGCTCGGATATTTAGATTATTTTTTAGTATCTTCACAAATTAAAGTTTTAAGACCTTCATTGTAACCACATCTTAAACCACATTTATAATCACCTCTGTCTGTTAGTTCTAAAGATGACAACTTATCTAGTGAAGCCGTTCGACATTGTTCTAGTGATGGGAATTGTCCCAGTTCCATACTTCTTTTTATATTGGTCTTATCTGGATAAATCCATGCAGTCCAAACTTCTGCACCTCGTTCTGTAAAACAACCACTTAGTAACAAAGCAGTTGTAGTTATAAGAAGTATATTTTTAATCATTTTTTCTCTTTTGTTGATTTTAAATAATTCTATTATAAAGAATCTTTTATAGTGTTAAAATCATTTTTTTAACTACTTTTTTGTTCCCATAGTTTTCAATGATGGGTCTAAAGTTCACAAGTATGGTATTTTTATTCATTGAGTGTAAAATCTTTTCAAGTGATTCATTTTCTACTTCAAATTCAGTTTGCTCAAAAATAGTGGCATTTTTAAAATTGACTTGATAGATAATAGCTTTGCCATTGTTAGTTAGGGTATTAAACTCAAAAACTTCTATTTGGGCTTGATAAGTATCTTTAATTTGGTGCTGCTTTATTTTATTGAAGATATCAATACCTTTATAAACATATTCGTAAGTATCTGCACTCATGAGTTTTTTGTCATTTAGAATGATGTAGTCCAAATCATTGTTATGTATTTTTGTATTGAGGTCTTTTATATCATCTAAAGTATTATGGATGATTTTATAAATATAATTTTCAATTATAAATTCTTTTTCTTCTTCATTTTTAATAATGATATCATCTTTAATAGTATCACCATTGGCAATTTTAAGAATCTCATTATTGTTAAAACTACTACCAAGCTCTTTTAATGTATCAATAACAACTGAAGCGACATTCCATATTTGCATTTGTCTATTTAAAAGCAAAGGAGGGAGTTTGATACCAAAATCCAAATTTAAATTTAGGTTTAACATGTTTTCTTCGATATGACCCAGACTAATATTAAAATTGTTTTTAAGTAGCTTACTTGTATTGGTTGCATTAAAAGTATGTCTGAGTATATTTGATATCTTATTTGTGAAAAAATTGATATCTCTTAAATCAATATTTTTATGAAATACATTTCCTCTAAGCTCAACTGATCCATGTATCTCACTTCCTGAATTGATATTTTCTTGTTTATTTGAAATATTATTATATAAGGATTTTGTGTTTTCTTCTTTGTTGATGATAAATTCTTTATCATGAACTCTGAGTTTGGCATCACTGATTAGAACTTCTTCTGTAATCTCTGGTGGAGTAGGAATGGTTTCTTCCGTTGTTTTAGGTGTTAAGTTTAAATGAGTGCCTTCCAAATCTGCTTTTTCAAAAATGGTATCAGAAATAATTGCCCCTTTGAAATAGGCATTTTTTAAGTAAGCATTGGTAAAGTTGGTATTGGTTAAATTGGCTTTGAAAAAATCAGCTTCATTTAAATTGGCATGGGAAAGATTGGTTTGAGTTAAGTTCGCACCCACCAAGTTTGCTTCAAATAAATTGGCACTACTGAGTATACTTTTGCTCAAATTTACACCACCTAATTTTACACCTGATAAATAAATACCTTGTAAATTAAGCTCTTCTAGAGAAGCTCCTATTAAATTAATAGGCTCATTTTGTTGACTTTTGTATGCGAAGGTACTCCACATATCTCTTCCATCAGCTCCATTGTCAAAACACCACTTTAAAAATACTTCATTTTCAGAAGCAGTGTTTGCATTTGGATATGGAATACTCTTTTTTTCAATCGACATTTAAATCCTAAAAAACATTCTTATAGTATTGTAGAAAAAATCAACTTAAAATCAAAAGTAATAAATTTGTTTGCTATAATACTTTTTTAATTTTTAAGGATATTTAAATGAGTGAACACGTAGCAAAAATAGGAATAATAACAGCAAGTGATAGAGCAAGTAAAGGTATTTATGAAGATTTATCTGGAAAAGCAATAATTGATACTTTAAATGATTATTTAACATCTCCATGGGAACCTGTATATAGAGTTATTGAAGACGATCAAATTACCATTGAAGAAACAATGATTGATTTAATAGACAATGAAAAATGTTCTTTAGTAGTTACTACAGGAGGTACTGGACCATCTAAAAGAGATGTGACTCCTGAAGCTACTGAAAATGTATGTGATAGAATGATGCCTGGATTTGGTGAGTTAATGCGAGCTGAGTCACTGAAGTTTGTACCAACGGCGATTCTTTCACGTCAAACAGCAGGATTAAGAGGAAGCTCACTAATTGTGAATCTTCCAGGAAAACCAAAATCAATTAGAGAGTGTTTGGATGCAGTATTTCCTGCTATTCCTTATTGTATTGATTTGATGGAAGGTCCATTTTTAGAATGCAACGAAGAAGTTATGAAACCTTTTAGACCGAAGAAAAAGTAATACCAAACAAAACTACTTGATAGGAATATTAAGTAGTTTTATCCCAAAACAGCAGACACATATCCCACCACACTTTGGTCATCTTTACTTTCCTCAAAGCTTGTTCGATAGTCTAAAACTCTACTTTTTAAAGAAAATTCATTTGCGCCTTGTATTAATGCCTTAACTCCTATTCTACCGCATGCTTCAGTACCAGAATTCCAAATATCTAGATCTAACTTCTTGATTGCTTCTAAGCCAATACCATCTAAATGATTGGCCGTTTTTAAATCATAGAAATGACTCATATCCGTACTAATGACAAGAAAAGTATCTTCGCTATCTTTTAGTATTTGAGAGACAATTTTTGTAATTTCTTTGTATGAAATATCTCCATAGACTATTTCAACAACTTTTGTATTGGGTAAATAATGATGAATAAAAGGCATTTGTGTTTCAGTTGAGTGTTCGTGGTGAGCACTTTCATTAAACTCTACAAAGTCAAATGTGTCAATTAAATCCTTTGAATACTCTTTATCTATTCGTATATTTTTGCAAGGAGTCTGGTACTCATCATATGGAATCACGCTAGCACCTTTAAAAGCTACTCTGTGAGAAGGTCCAATTACCACCACTCTTTTAGGACTTAGTTTTTCCAAAAGAGAATATGCAACATTTGCTGTAAATCCGCTATAAATATAACCAGCATGGGGCACGATTATGGCTTTGGGTTTAAAGTCAAGTGATGGATTGAAATCTGAGTTTTTTAGCATCTTGTCAAAATGAGAGAGATGTTCATTAATTTTATAACAACTATTTGGATAAAAACTTCCAGCTACACTTGTATTGCGAATACTTTTATATATTCCATCTAGTTTTTCATTACACATAGGGCATTTGTCTCCATCTTTTCTAATATCTTTGGTTGTATCATAGGTGGTTCTATTGATAACTTCCGTTCCACATGAGGTACAAATCGTAGGGTTTTCTTGACCTAAGTTTCCCATATATACTTGTTTTAGTCCAGCTTTTTTACCAATGGCATAAGCACGTGTCAGTGTTTCTAAAGGAGTTCTATCTAAATCCAGTTGTTTATAATCAGGATGAAACGCACTGATATGCCAAGGAATTTTGGTATCAACACTTGCTATAAATTCTGCAATTTTTGTTAACTCTTCAGTGCTGTCATTTTTAGTTGGAATTATAAGTGTTGTGATTTCAACCCAAATTCCACTTTTATGAAATTTTTTAATGTTGTCTAACTGTATGGGAAGGTTTCCTTTTAAAACTCTTTTATAATAACGCTCATCAAAGGACTTAAGGTCAATATTTATGGCATCTATGATGCCTGGCATATCTTCTATGACCTCGTCTGATTCAAAACCATTACTTACATAAACAGTTTTGAGACCATGCTCGTGTGCAATAAGAGAAATATCTCTTGCATAGGGATAGAATATTGTGGGTTCGTTGTAGGTATATGCGATTGACTCACAGTTTTGCTGTATTGCAATATCGACTATATCTTGGGGACTTAAGTACTGTGACTTATTGATATTATGCTCTTGGGAGATACCATGGTTTTGGCAAAATGGACAAGCGAAGTTACATCCCACAGTTCCAATTGATAGTATTCTAGTATTGGGCAAAAAATGAAAAAGTGGTTTTTTCTCTACTGGGTCAGCATGGACAACTGCTGGGTATCCGTATACCAAACATTCAACTTTCCCATCCACATTTTTATTGACACCACATCTTCCTGTTTGACCCTCTTTTAGTTTACAATAGTGATTACACAATAAACATTGCTGTCTATTTTCATTGTATGTTTTGTAAAAGCTCATCTTACTTTATCTTTTCCACTTGGTATTTAGATATTAAAGGATGTTGTTCCAAACTATTCATTGGTAATCCTGCTTTGTGAAGAAGATGGCCAAAAAAAGATTCAAAATCTTTTAACTCTTCCCAAACCTGAGGTAAAAATGTTGCTTGGTGGGAATCAAGTTTTAAAATAATTCCATCAACACCCACTGCTACTTTTGATTTTAAATCATCAATATTTTCATATGAAATGGGTTTTGATTCAGATAATAAGGAAACTTCAATATCAAGGCTTTCAAATTCTTTTTTACTTAATGGCATAAACCTTGGGTCTTTAAAAGCTGCATTGATAGAATTGGATACTAAGTCATCATATAAGTCTCTATGTGCAACCAGCGAGCCAATACATCCTCTCAAAGTCCCATTGATTTTTAGAGTTACAAAAGTAGCTCTACTTTTTCCAAAAATAGGGTTTTCTGTTATAAATTCAGATTTTAAAGGTATCTCTTCTTGAAATAATTGCGCTTGTATGGTCTTTCGAGCCAGTTCTAAAATCTGCTTTTTCATTAAGTCTCATTTCATGATTATATATACTAATTGTAGCACTTTTTCTATTTTTTCAATAGTAATATTGGAATTATGATTTAAAGACTTTGTGGGTATAATTCGATAATTTTATTGTAATAATAAGCTTATTACATGATTAATACCAAATAAAAGAAAGTTAGTATTAACTTATTATTTTATTTAGTATAAGAAGGAACCAATACTTATATGCAAGATATATTTAAAAAACTAGATTTAGTAGATTATCTAGATTCATTTTCAAAACTTTTTTCAAGAGAAAAATCTATCAACCTTGAGGGTGATATTAATTTACACCATAGAATGATAAAAGAGCTTTCAAACTTTGATTTTGTGGCACCAGTTAAAGTTGAAGATCTTACAAATGCGTTATTACATCTTCAAAAACAAGGTATTTTAAAGATATATGATATTTTTGAATTTATCAAAATCATTAGATATTTTTTATATTTAAAAAAATTTAACTTTAGCAGCAGCATTAAAGATGCAAAAGTAGGTGAGTGGTTAGATAAAATCGACATTCCACCTGAGGTTTTAGCAATTGAAAAATACTTTAATGCTAAAGGTGAATTAAAAGAAGGTGTTAATACTGAATTTGATTCAATTAAAATGGCAATTTATAAAAATAAAGAATCCATAAAACAGTCTTTATATAAACTCATCAACAATACAAAGTTACGAGCTTATTTAGTGGATTCACAAGTGCATTTAGTCAATGGTGAAGAAACACTGTTAGTACGTGGTGGATTTAACCATGTGATTAAAGCTTCTGTAATAAACAGAAGTAATTCTGGCTTTTTTTATATTGTACCCCACAGTGTTTCTACGTTGAAACAGCAGCAGTCTGACTTAAGAAATAAACAAGAAGAAGTTCTATTAAAACTTTGTAAAGAAATAAGTTCAACTTTTGGAAAGTTTTTAATGTTCTTGAAGTTTATCAACAAAGAGTTTGATCGTTTTGACCACTACCAAGCACGATTATTTTTTGCCAAACAAGGGGATAAGAACTTTATTCTTCCAAATAAAAAAGAAGAAAATAAACTTGTAGATTTCGTACACCCCGCACTTCATGGTGCTACACCTATTTCTGTGGATTTTAGTAAATCAGTTGTGATGATTACAGGGGTTAATGCTGGTGGTAAAACCATGATGTTAAAATCTATTTTATCAGCTGTTTTATTATCAAAACACCTCATACCCTATACAACCCATGCAAGTACAAGCGTTGGAAACTATAAAAGTATTATGGCTGTATTAGATGACCCTCAAAGTGTTAAAAATGATATCTCTACTTTTGCAGGTCGTATGGTTGAATTCTCGCAATTATTTACAAAACAAAATGTTATTGTTGGTGTGGATGAAATTGAGTTAGGAACTGATAGTGATGAGGCTGCTAGTTTATTTAAAGTAATTATTGAGCAATTAATCAAAAAAAATATCAAAATTATAATCACTACTCACCACAAAAGACTGGCTGCTCTAATGGCAGCAAATGATCATGTTGAGTTAATAGCTGCCATTTATGATGAAAAAAATCAAAGACCTACTTATGGATTCTTGCAAGGAACCATTGGTAAATCTTATGCTTTTGAAACAGCACAACGTTATGGAATACCGAAAAATGTAGTTACACTTGCTAAAGAAGTTTATGGAGATGACCAAGATAAGTTAAATGAACTCATCGAGAGAAGTAGTCAACTTGAGCGTGAATACTTAACCAAAATTGATATTTTAAATAGTGAGATCGAATTAAACAAAAAATTAAACAGAAACTTATCAGAAAAAAAAGAGAGTTTAGATGAACACATTTATGAAGAAAAATCTAAACTTCATAAAGAATATAGCAGTGCAACAACAGATGCAAGAGAAGCAATAAAAGCGAAAATATCGCAAGAATCACACAGACTCCTGAATAAAGCACATGTAAAAGTAAAATCTATCAAAACTCAAAAAGTTCAAGAACCTGTTTCTTTGGTCGTTGGAGATAGAGTTAAATACAAATCTGCCAAAGGTGAGATTTTATCAATCAAAGGTAAAAAAGCCTTTATCGAAAATGACAGTGGAATGAAACTTCAAGTGAATCTAGCTGATTTAAAACGAAGTGGGAATGAACCCAAACCAGTACCTAAAAAAACGGTCACAGTAACTGTTCAAAAGCCTAGTTCAGGACATGTTAAATTGGATCTACATGGACAAAGAGCTGATGAAGCAGTTGATAACTTAGATAAGTTTTTATCTGACGCGTTAATTGCAGGTTTTGATGAAGTATTGGTTTATCACGGAATTGGTACTGGAAAATTGGCCTATGCGGTTAAAACCTTTTTAGATACCCATCCAAATGTGAGAGGTTATACAGATGCTCATCCATCTCAGGGTGGATTTGGTGCAAAAGTGATTAAACTCTAATTTAAACAATAGTAAAACAAAGGGGAAAGTTATGGAAGAAGAACTACAAAGTATACAAAAATTTTACGACCTTATTATTGAGTTTTTTGTAAATTATAGTTTTCAATTACTGGGTGCTATAATTGTTATTCTCATTGGTTGGTTTGTGGCAAAAAAAGTTTCAACTTTGGTTGAGAAAATATGTTTACGAAATGAGATGGATGTAACACTTACCAAGTTTGTTGTTAATATTATAAAGTTTACTATTATTATTGGTGCTTCAATTATTGCAGTTGGAAAACTGGGAATTGCATTAACCCCATTTATTGCAGGTATTGGTGCACTATCTTTGGGCGCTGGATTGGCACTTCAAGGAACCTTGTCTAACTATGGTGCTGGTTTGGCTATTATTGTTACCAGACCTTTTATTGTTGGAAACACAGTTGCCGTTGAAGGTGTATCTGGAATTGTTCGAGAAATTAAACTTGGATATACAACACTAGAAACAGAAGATAATGAGATTATTACTATTCCAAACAAACACATAATGGGTGAAGTATTGGTCAACTCATTTGAGTACAAAATTGTTGAAAGCGTTGTTGGTATTGATTACTCAAACGATCCTGAACGCGCAATTGAGATTTTAAATGAAGTACTGTTTTCTTTTAAAGAAGAGATTTCCCAAGATCCAAAATCACAAGTGGGTATTAAAGAGTTTGGTGATTTTTCCATAAATTTAGAGCTTAGATATTGGGCTTTAACTCAAAGCTATTTTCAAACCCAATATAAGATCAATCTGGCGATTTACAAAGCCTTTAAAGAAAATAATATACAAATACCATTCCCTACACACAATGTTCTAATGAGCAAATAGCCTTACTGTTAAGCAAATTACTTTTGCTTAACGGTGAGTCCCATCTCTGTTTTTATCCACTTGTTTTCATCTTTATTGATAAGTACTTTAAAGTCTTTTATTACAATTGATTCTTTTTTTACTTTATGTACTGTTTGAAGATAAGATGCAATAACATTTGCTCTAAGACTTGCAAGTTTTTCCATCTCACTATCAGATATGCTTTGAGCTTTTATATGAGACTGTTTTAAGTGATTTAAGTACTTAACCTTTTCAAATATTTCTTTAACTATTGTCTTTTCTTCTGTGCTTGGTTCTTTTTGCGTTGCATCTGTATTTGATGACACAGCAGGTAGCCTATCTTCACTTGAAAGTTCTGTGATTTTTATTTCTTTAAGGAAGGTCTTTTTTAAAGTAAAAAGTTCTTCGGGGTTTGAGTTTTTGATATACATGGATTCTAAAGCCAATAAATATGAATCGATTTCTTTTTCTTTATTTTCTTTTTTTATTGTTTCGATAGTTTTATTTAACAAAGTGTCAAATTTTGATATTTGCATTTGTTTAAAATCAATAAATCTATTGTATGGTTTTTCTAGCTCCAAAGCTAAGTTAGGACGTTTTTCAAGAGCCATGGCTAAGGTATCAAGTTTCTCTTTAGCTGGTGGCAGTAATATGGCTTGACCTGCTTCAAATTCCAAGTATTTTAAATCATCCGTTTCACTTCCTAATAAACTACCTAAAAAGGTAAAAGGAGAAGTAACTGCTTTTACAATTAAGTTTGTAATCGCTTGCCCCACAATACTTCCAATGTGAAACTCAGGGTCATTGATATCTCCTGTAATAGGCAATGATAAATCTATCACACCATCAGAGTCTTCTAGAAGTGCAATAGCTAAGTCAATAGGAATACTAACACTGTTTTCACTTTTAATCTCATCGCCCAACTTTATTTTGTTGATAACTATTTTGTTGTTTGCACTTAATTTTGAATTGAGAATCTTATATTGTAAATCAAGGGTGAGTTTTCCACCATCAATTTTTCTACCAATAAATTCACTAGAATAAGGTGTAAGGTTTTTAGTAGCTAAATTTTTAAACAACATATTTATTTTTGTATTTTCTTCAATCCGTTTATAGTTTAAACTTCCATCTATCTTTGCCAATCCATACTCATCAATAACACCTTCAAGATTGATGCTTGAGGGTTTGGAGCTAAATGAAGATAACTCAGAGATATTTCCTTTTAAAGATTGGATAAATGAATTAAAAGGAAGGGGAAGACTTAAGTCAGTAAAGTCCATTGAACCATCTTGTATGTTAATGGGTCCTAGATCAAAGGAAAATTCTTCTTTTGTCTCTTCCTTAACTTCTATTCTTGGTTTGGGAGATTCTTTAACCACATTTGCAAAGTTTGTCTTTTTATTTTCATCAATATGTATTTTGGCATAGGGTTTGATAAGGTTAACGGACTCAATTTTAACACTGTTTTTTGCTTGTGAAAAGTTTAACTTGTTGATATTAAGTCTGAATATTTTCAACAAACTTTCATCAGTGTTTTTTTGTTTTACATTGATATTATTTATAAATGTATTGGTATTCACAGTTACATGATTGGTATTTTTTTCTAAATCAAAAGAACCTTTTGTTGTAAAGTCAGCGCTGATTAGATTAATATTTAGCGTTTCATTTAAATAAGGTTGAAAGACATTTAGAGGTAGATTTATTAGATTGAACTCACTGTGTACGGCTAAGGGTTTAATTGAAAACTGCCCACGAGAGTTTAGTGATGCACTTTTAGCTAGCTTAGAGTTTAAGTTGTAGGTAAAGTTACTATTGTCTTTTAAATTGATGTCGTTAACTGTTAAATTAAAATCATTTAGTGAAGTAGTAAAAGGGGATGAGAGTGTATTGTCTGAGAAAAGTATTTTCGAATTTTTTAGATTGGCTAGCTTAATGTCAAGATTCCAAGCCTTTTCATTACTTCCAGAATCTGCGGACTGATTATTTACTTCTTTGTGTTTTTGTACAAATAAGGTATTTATATTATTTGTTTTGTCCTTATTTATAACAAAGTTGGTATATAAATCTTCAAGAAGAATACTTTCAATTTCTACTTCTTGTTTTCTCAAATCGAAACTACTAAGTAAGAGTTCTAATTTTTTTAGTGCAATAACATCTTTTGTGGATTGTTTTTCATAAAGAGCAAGATTCTTAAGATTGAGTTTTGCCTTGTCTAAATTGATATTTAGGTCATCATTTAAAAGTGATACTTTATACTGTGAATTAAAATCTACAAGGGTATCACTAATATCGAAGTTAAATTGTTCTTGAACTTTAGACCAATAGTCACCCAAGTGCAGTTGTGATAGTTTAATATCTCCATCAACCTTGATTGGATTTAAGGTTAAAGATCCTTCAGACTTAAACTTAGTGTGTTTATTAAGACTAAAATCAAGATTATAGTTTGCTTGATTATCTTGAAGTGTATTTAAGTTTGCAAAATTTAGATTAAAAGGAGTAAGACTTACTACTAAAGGATTCTCAATTGTATAATCCGTAAAAACCACTTGGGTATTATTAATGTTTATTTTATTGAAGTTAATTGGAAAAAGCTCTGATTTTTCTTCAACTTTTTTATCTTCTTTTTTTGTTTCTTTTTGTTGTGGAACTAGGTCTAAAAGATTTAACCTTCCATCTTTAAGTAGCTTTACATTTGCCTTTAAACTGTGAAGCTCTATATTGTTAAATTGAGCCACTTGTGTATATATGGAGTTTAACAAATCAAAATTAACTCTGAAGTTTTCAAAAGAAATTAGAGTTTTGTTTTGTTGATCAAACAGCTCAAAGTTATGCATTTTTAAATCAAAGGTAAAAGGATTAAAAGTTACTTTTTCAATCACAGCTTTGTGTTGTAGTTCTTTTTGAAAAAAACCAACTGTTTGGCTTTTTACTAGGTAGGGTAGTATTGCTAAGGTAGTGGCAAAATATAGAACAACAGTACTTGTTAACCAAAACTTATAAGACTTAAATAATGACGAATTTATTTGCATAAATATCTCCAATGTGAAATATAAGTATTATAGAATATTTTAGATATAATGCGAATTATTTAAATAATTATTTTATTAATAATTGTGTGCATAGGACAAAAATGACAGTTATCGAATTATTCCAAAAACTACTAAGATTTAAATCAGTGACTCCAGATGATGATGGAGCATTTGATTTTATAGAAGAGTATTTAGGGCAAGAATGGTCTTGCATTAAGTTAGATTTAGAAGGTACTTTAAACCGATTTTATTATAAAAAATTTAATGACACAAAACAACATTTATGTTTTGCTGGTCATATTGATGTTGTTCCTCCAGGTGAGGGATGGGATGTTGACCCATTTGCAGCTGATATTATTGATGGGGTCATAACTGCACGTGGTACTCAAGATATGAAAAGTGGCGATGCTGCTTTTCTATATGCTTGTAAACATGCAGTTGATTTTGATGGAACACTTTCTATTTTAATGACCAGCGATGAAGAAGGTCCAGGAACTTATGGAACCATTAAGATGCTTGAGCATTTAAGAGAAATTGATTTTATTCCTAATTTTGCTGTTGTAGCTGAACCCACTTGTGAAGATGTATTTGGTGATGCTATAAAAGTAGGACGACGTGGAAGTATCAATGGATATCTAAATATTCAAGGAAAACAAGGTCACGCTGCATATCCCGAAAAAACCATAAATCCCGTACATCAAGTATCAGAAGTACTATCAAAAATTGCAGGCTATAACTTTGATAATGGGGATGAATACTTCTCACCTTCACAATTAATAGTTACAGATATCAGAGGTGGTATGCAAGTTACCAATGTGACTCCGGATAAACTTGATATTATGTTTAATGTACGAAATTCTACTAAAACAAAAAGAGAAGACATTGAAAAGTTTATTGATGATAAGTTTAAACATTTAAACTATACATTAAAAACAACACAAGGTTCTTTTCCTTTTGTAACTCATGAAACTTCTAAAGTGGTAAAAGCTATGGAGAACTCAATACAAAAAGTATTAAATGTTACAACAAAACATTCAACGGCTGGTGGAACCTCAGATGCAAGATACTTTGGGGCATTTAATATTGAAGCCATTGAGTTTGGTGTAATTAACGATACTATTCACAGTATTGGGGAGAGAACTACAACTAAAGAAGTTGAAGGTCTAACAGAAGTTTTTTCAGATTTAATTAAAGACTTTTAGTCGTAATAGATTAAATATTTCATTACATAATGACATTTTTTTAAGTAATGATTTTCTCTTGTGATAAGATACTTAAACTTTTAAAGGAAAATAATGAAAACTGTTAATATGGAAAAAGTTCAAGTATCTGGTATTAGTATTCGAACCAACAATAAAAATGAAATGGATATGAGTACTTCTAAAATCTCTGGCTTATGGAATAACTTTTTTGATAGTGTTCTTGAAGAAATTGAAGATAAAAAAGATAAACCATTTACTTATGGGGTTTACTCACATTATGAAAGTGATTATACAGGAGACTTTACTGTTACTGCTGGTATTGATGTTAATACTGAAGCATCTAAAAGTATTACACTTGAAGGTGGTAAATACCTTGTTTTTGAAAACACTGGTGCTATGCCCTCTGTTGTTATTGATACCTGGGGTGAAATATGGAAATACTTTGACTCAAATCCAGAAGTAAAGAGAAGTTATAACACTGACTACGAAAAATATATTAGTCAAGATACTATAGAAATCTATATTGGAATAGAATAAATATAGTTAACACATAAATATTTTATTTATGTGTTAATTTCTTTTTGTTCTATCTTTACTGCAAATACAAACCAAAATAAGCAAGAAAAAGTGAAAAACATAAGGGCGAGTAATATTTCCTATTGTAGTTGACAAAAATGGAGGTTGCTTTTTTTTCTAAAAATTTCAATAACATAGATGACGCTCTTAATAAAAATATGATTGCAAAAAATAAATACACATATTTTATAGCTTCAGGAGACAATCCCATATCCACTTTTAAATACACCAACAATGGAAATAAACCCATAACTATAAACACTATGGTCACAAATAAACATGATAAGGTGCTTGGAAACTTATTTCCCTGTCCAATGACCTTATCGATTAAATCTTGAGCATTAGAACCTGGCCACAAGCCACCTTGCATCCAGTACATATGAATCTTAGCAATTAGACTCATAACTATAAATATATAAAATGTTGTAAGCATTTCTATCATTTTTTATTCCTTAGTAATTAGCTTTTAAGCATAGATCTAAAAACAAATTATCCATCTCTTTTAGCTTTTCATTGGGTATTTTAGGCAATATAAACAGTGATCCAATAAATTGGCTGTAAATACAAGATACCATTAAATCAATATCTTTCTCAGTGGAAGTAGGGGCAAGTTTTTTTTGAATGACTTTCATTGCATCTAACCTTAGTAAGTCAGTTTTTTCAATATAGTTTTGAACCGTTTTATTTTGAAACCCTAAAACTCTTAGTTGAACCTCAATATTCAAATCCTTCGAGTACATCATTTCATTGATGACTTCGATTTGTTGTACCACATTATCTTCATACTTTTGGATTTCTTTTAGAATCTCAAAGGTATATGTCTCGTACCAGTAATCTAATAAATCATTTAAAAAAAGTTCGTAGTTTTTAAAGTGATGATAGAAAGAACCTTTGGTAAGTTCAAGTTTTTTACATAAGCCATCAATTGTCAATACATCTATTCCATGTACACACAGAAGTTCAAGTGAATTTTTGAGCCATTCATTTTTTGTCATACGTATCCTTTTAAGAATAATACCATACAGTATGGTATGCTGTCAAGATAAAAATTAAGAGATATCATAAAGACATCTCTTTTTTTATTTTTCAGCTAAGACTATGTTTGATTGCTTTTCCAATATCTG
>Ga0209081_1000813_pt1 | contig 18905 bp, 12 predicted proteins | sample GOMGulsemesocosm_4_FD_184636 | JGI IMG/M metagenome (GOLD analysis project Ga0209081, IMG submission 184636) | Methane-oxidizing microbial communities from mesocosms in the Gulf of Mexico - GOM15B Gulf of Mexico (SPAdes) (version 2) | ecosystem: Environmental > Aquatic > Marine > Cold seeps... | reverse complement strand
TTGTAAAAAATGCCAACACAACGATAGAAAAGGCTGAAGCACTATTAGGCACGACATTTTCTGATAGCAAGAATGAGCTCTTACCATTTCTTGAAGAGGGATCTTTTCCTGATGACTGTCCATTCCAGTGCGGAGATGAATAATGGCAACCACTAAAGAGCAATGGGAAGCTGCATTTAATTTACTCAGTCAATTTGAGAGAGGCCTTATAAGCCCCGAGGAATTCAACTGGCAATATTTCATAGATACCGTTAAAGCAAGTAAACCGACTCTATGGCGTAATGAAGAGTTTAAGTTTGAATTTCAACGCATTCAAAAGCTAGTTAAACAATATAAAACTAAAAATATCGAATACTCTTTGGAGCGCTCCAAGGAAAGCCTAAAAGACCAAGAAATTGAGAAACTTAAGGATAGAGTAAAAGAGCTGGAAGACGAACGTGATAGGGAGCGAGAAAGGCTTGCCTACGCTTCAATGGTTGCACGAAGGAATAATGTTGACCCCGAGCAATTTAATGAGCAATCCCCTCTTATCAAGGCTAATAAAAAGAAAGTCACGAAAAATGTCATTGATTTGAACGACCCAATTTTAGCTGCTCTTCGAGGGAAAAAATAATCACAATTTAAAATATTTTTAGGAGTGGTTAAATAAAAAGATATCCAAAGATAATAAAAGAACAACTTTTATTATCTTTGGATAAGAAAGTTATAATATATTTCGTGATTCCCCAGACTTAACCAGATCATAAATAATTTCTACAAAATCACCCATCACTTGTTTGTCTTTTAATAAAACATTTGCAATGTCTTTATGGGATGTCATTGCTTGAATGACTGATTGTGTAACGACTATGGGTAAGTCCCCATTTTTTGATTGTTCTTTGGTGTTTTTATTAATTTGTTCTGAAACGAGTTCATTATTGGTAACATCATTAGCAATTTGTACTGCAAAATGCTTTTGTCCTGACTCTGTTCCTGTATCGCCGAAAACTTCATTTAATTTTGCGATAATCTCAGATAAAAACTGTTTTTCTCTATCGCTCGCAGGAGATTCATTAGCTTTGAGAGGTTTTAGTTTTTCTGCCTCCTGTTCTTCTTGCTCATCCTGTTTTAAAGCTTGAATGCTATATCCTGAGATCATTAAGCCGGTTAAATCGACATCTTCAGGAGAGACACCTTTTAATCTTTTTGCTAATAATTGAGAAAAAGCGGCAAAGTTTTCTAGGTCAGCATCATCAAAGCTAATGAGTTGAGCAATGTAGTTGTAGGTTCTAACAAAGCGGCTTAAATTCGTTTTAAAACGCATCAGTTCTTCACGTTCTTTGGTGAATTCACTGCGTTTATGTTCTGTTTGTTTTTCTGCGACCTTATCACCTAAAGCATGGGCTTTTTCAAATGCTTTATCCCATTTTTCGATGCTGTCATTTAGGTTTTTTAATTTTTCATTAAAAATATCAGTCGGTCGTTGAGTCGCAGCATAAAGTAACTTATGCATCGATGGACTAACTTCACCTTTTAATAATGATTTATCTCTGGTTTTTTTAAAGGTTTCTTGATCTTTTTCATTATAAATATGTTGTTCGTCTAAAATATCTTTCATGTCATAAACGACATTTAGATCTTGAACTTTTTCTAGTTCAGCACCGTTATCGTACTGTTTGAATGCTTCTAAAATAGTGTCTGGCTCATTAACGAAATCAATAATAAATGTTTTATCCTTTCCTGGATAAATACGGTTTAATCTTGAAAATGTCTGTACCGCTTCAATACCACTCACCTTTTTATCGACATACATCGCAACTAATTTTGGCTGATTAAATCCCGTTTGAAATTTATTGGCCACCAACATAATTCTATATTCACGTTGTTCAAAAGCATGGCGTAAATCTTGAGAGCCGACAGAGTTCATGTTGATTTCTGAAAATTCATCCTCTTCACTGATTGAAAATCCAGTTAAATCACCTAATTCCGATCCGTTAATTTTTCCAGAAAAAGCCACCAATGCTTGAATGCCTTCAATTGAATTTTTCTTAATATATTTATCTAGCGCTAATTTATATTTAACAGCGGATGCTCTGGAGCTAGTGACAATCATTGCTTTTGCTTCACCATTTAATAAGTGGGAAACATTATCTTTAAAGTGATTAACAATAAAATCAACTTTTTGACTGACATTGGTTGTATGTAGGGAAATCCATTTGGCTAATGATCTTCGAGCTGATTTTTTATCAACGCGCTTATCCTTTTCGATAGATTCATTTAATGTATAAGCAGCTGAATAAGGCATGTAATTTTCTAGCACATCCAGGATAAAGCCCTCTTCTATTGCTTGGCGCATCGTATAGCGATGGAAGGATTGTGGCTTATTTGTATCTGATATTGCTTGTGATTCGTCTTCTGGACGACCAAAAAGGGTCATAGTGCTATGCTTAGGTGTAGCGGTAAAAGCAAAGTGACTAACATTCGCTGGTCTCACTCTTGAATTTTGAACTTCAAGAAGTAAATCATCAACGGACATATCTTCCATTTTCTTTTTTGAATCCATTGATAAAGCGGCTCTTAAGCCTTGCGCATTGCTTCCTGTTTGAGAGCCGTGGGCTTCATCAATAATCACGGCAAAACTACGATCTGATAGTGATTTTTCAGTCAGAATAGCTTCAATGGCATAAGGGAACGTTTGGATCGTCACGACAATGATAGGCGTTCCAGATGTTAATGCTTTTGCTAGTTGTTTACTTTTGGATAAGCTGCTTTTTTCTCTTTCAATGGCAGAGATAACGCCGAATTGGTGATCAATTTGTTGCACTGCATCTTGAAGCTGGGCATCTAAAACATTACGGTCAGTGACAATAATGACTGAATTAAATATTTCTTTTCCTTCAGCTGATCTTAAACTAATTAAATCATGGGCTGTCCAAGCAATCGTACTGGTCTTTCCTGAACCTGCGCTGTGTTCGCAAAGGTAATTCTGGCCTGCTCCTTTTTCTTTAGCGTCATCAATCATATTATTGACGGCTTCAAGCTGGTGAAAGCGAGGAAAAATTAAGGTTTCTTTTGTGTATGGCTTGCCTTTGGCATCTACTTTGTTTTTATCGGTTTCGATATAAATAAAACTATGGAAAATCCTTAGCCAAGCATCTCTGGTTAAAATATCTTCCCAAAAATAGGCCGTAGGATATTCACCATTTTCTCTTGCTGGATTTCCTGCGTGACCATTATTTCCTTTATTAAAGGGTAAAAAATAAGTATTTTTACCGTCTAATTTTGTAGTCATTTGAATGTCACTTTCAGACATTGCAAAGTGAACAATAGCGCCTCTTTTAAAGGTCAATAAAGGCTCTTTACGCTTTGTTTTTGGATCAATGGGTAAACGGTCTTCTTTATATTGTTTTACCGCTAATTCAGTTGATTGGGTGAAATCTGTTTTTAATTCTACGGTTGCAACTGGAAGGCCGTTAATGAAGAAAACTAGATCAATTTCCCATTCCCTTGTTGGACAATATTTTAATTGTCGAACCACTCGCAAGCGATTTTCTTTGTATTTTTTATTAACTTTTTCATTGCGGTTATCTTCGGGCGCTTTTTGCCCCATGCTGATTTCGCCGGCACCTGCAATTTTAAAACCATTCCTTAGCGTTTCAATTGTTCCTTTTGAAGCTAATCCTTTCGCTAGTCTATCCAATAAAATTGTTTCAGCGGATGAACCGTTTAATTTAACTAATTTTGTCCATACTTCGGGTTGAGTGGCTTTGATCCACTCTATAACATCTTCAGTATATAAGGCTCTTTGCTTATCATAGTTGGCTGATTTTCCTTCAAGCCAGCCTTGGTTCACTAATTTTTTAGTGATGTAATCTTCAAAATGTATTTCGTGATGGTCTTTAGACATTATGCGACCTCCTTTTTAAAATTTCTTACGTCTATTTTTCCTGTGACGGCTGCGCTGATTAGGGCTGTGCGGTGTTCTTTAAGAAGCTCTATGGAGTTTTTTGTTTCTTTAACTAATGAGTCTATTTTAGGAATTTCACAGTTTAAGAATTTAACTATTGATAACTGCTCTTTAATAGAAGGTAGTGAAATAACTAAAGATTTTGTTTCGTCTTGATTTATTATTGGTAATGTAGTGAATTTTCCTCGACTAATAATGTATTCTTTATTAGAGTTTAAAAAATAATTACAATAATAAGGGTTTAATGTTTTTGAACATATAATTGCATTTATTTGCTGGTTGCATGAACAAACATATTCGCTAATACCAACCTTACCTATTGTTGCTCCAATACCTATAAGCATAACTGTTTTTTCTGGAAAAATATTGACTTCATCTTTTCCTTTAACTGATAATTTTCTATTTGAATTACTAAGATAAAAATCATCATCGAAATCACTTGGGGTAAACCAATTAAAGCCATTTTCATCAAAATGGTTTTCTGTAGCTCCATTTGGCGTTCCTCCAGTTTTTATATTCTTTACAACTCTTCTAAGCTGTAAAACCCCCCAATGCTCAGGCACATCCCCTAACCACTCAATCCCTGAGTCTTTCATCTTAACATTTGGATCTAAGCCTTTTGTTACAGCATGACTAATCAATGCTTGGCGTTTTTCCTTTAATAAAGAAATAAAGTTTTCTTTTTCTTTTATTAGGGAGTCTATGCGGGTGGTTTCGTGGTCCAGGAAGTTGGCTATTAATATTTGCTCTTCATAAAGTGGCACCAATGTTTTAGCACTAGAAATAAGCTCTTGATTCATTAATAGAGCATCATAAAGATTATTCCTGCCATATTTCGGTATAAAAAGTGGAGCTAAATAATAAAAGAAAGCACTAGAAATGTTTTTAGATGGTAAAAATGAAGCTATGGCTTCATTGGTGTATAGGTCATTTTTAGCAAAAGCTACCTTACCTACTGACAGTTTAAATGAAAATAAAATACTTCCTTTAGGTACAGGTTTAGCATGTTTCTCTAAAATAGCTTTTTTAGTTAATTTTTTCTTTGTTTTTGATACATACTTACCTTTCATATCCTCTATAGAAACCCAAGGATACTCTCCATTTTCATAATAACTCTCATTAGAAGTCGATGGTGTCCAACCCACCATGAAAGGCATATCTCGACCTACCTTTAACGCTATCCAATGTTCTGGCACTTCCCCCAACCACTCAACCCCTGAGTCTTTATATTTCGGATATGATTGATATTTCATTCCGCAACCTCAGCCAACATAGCAGCAATTCTCGCTTCCGAAGCTTTTAGATCAGCATCAATATCATGTAGTGCTCTAGGTGGTGTGTATTTGTAAAAATAACGATTAAAGTTAATTTCATAACCCACTATGCCGGTTTTGCCATCTTTCTCATCACGTTTACTGTGATCAATAAAGGCATCAGGAACATGAGGTAAAACTTCTTCATTAAAGTATTCTTCAATATCTTTATTGAGTGGTACGTTTTCTTGATCGTTTAGGTTTGAATCATGTATTGCCTGGCCTTTTTTATCCAATACGATTTCGAATTCTGAATCAATTACGATAAAGGTATTCATGATTGCTGTGGCAATTGCTTTAGTTGCTTTACCAAAGCTATCCTTGTTATTTTTTTCTTTAACGACTTCTTCAGCCCAGTAGTAGTCTTTATCTCCTAGTTCTGATTTTAAGAAAGTTTTCCAAGCTGATTTTTGTTCATCTGTTAATTTAGCAAAAGCCGCTTGTTCTTCAAGTTCATCAAGCCCTTCTTCCGTAATAATAAGTTTGGCTCTTAAAGGACGCTTAATATCAATGCGTCTATAGCCAAAATCAGTGGTATCAAATATTTTAGTGATGTCAGATTCTGTAAATGAATCGTATTCCCTTAAAATATCGTTAATTTGTTCATCATTAATATAACGTCTTTTCTTCCCTTCTGATTTACGCATTGCTGTCCAAGTGTCACTTAAATTAATAAGTTGAACTTTGTCTTTGCGTTCAGTAGGTTTTTTATTAGAAAGTACCCAAATATAGGTTCCGATGCCGGTGTTAAAAAATAGGTCATTCGGTAGAGCAATAATGGCTTCAACGTAATCTTGCTCTAGTAACCAACGTCTAATTTCTGATTCACCTGAACCGGCTTTACCATTAAATAAAGGTGATCCAGATAGAACAATACCGACTCGACCACCGCCGTTTTCAGGCAGCTCCATTTTAGAGACAAGGTGCATTAAAAACAGCATTGATCCGTCTTTAATCGCCGGTAGTCCTGGACCAAATCTTCCGGCATAACCTAATTCATTTTGTTCTTTTACAACCGCATCTTGATCTTTTTCCCACTTAATTCCGAACGGTGGGTTAGCTAATCCATAATGAAATTTATTATCGGTTAATTGATCATTAGATAAGGTGCTTCCCTGTTTAATTTTATCTGTCTCATACCCTTGAATCATCATTGAGATCATCGCTAATGCATGAGTTTCTGGGTCTAACTCTTGACCGAAAGGAACAATTTTAGCTGTTGGACTTAATTCTTTTATTTGAGCGATACCATCTGAAAGAAAACCACCTGTTCCGCAAGTAGGATCATAAATTGTACGAATAACCCCAGATTCAACAAAGATTTCTTCATCCGTATGTAAAACTAAACTTGTTGTTAATCTAACTATATCGCGAGGAGTCATGAATTCCCCTGCTTTTTCATTGACTGATGAAGCAAATTTACGAATCAGGTGTTCATAAACATTACTCATTACACGATCTGAAACAACATTAGGGTGAAGATCAATAACAACAAAATTATTAACGATACGATAAAGCAATTTTGCTTTATCTAGTTTAACTAAGGTATTAAAGAAGTCGAATTCTTCAAATACGACCCTAACATTGGAAGAAAACTTACTAATATAATCTTCTAGGTTAGCTCTGGTATCCGTTGCTCCTAGCGTAGATAAGGTGTATGTACTGGTGTTGTAAAAAGAAAACCCTGACTCATTGGGTAAAACTAGATCTAAATCAATATCTGAGTCTTTAATTTCGTTATAACGCGCTAAAACAGCTTCTCTTGTTGGTTCTAATACACATTCTAAACGCCTTAATAGAAGTAGTGGCAGCATGATTCGAGCAAAATCTGTATGCTTAAAATCACCCCATAAGTCATCTGCATTTTTCCAAATGAAGTCAGATAGGGTTGTGCTGTTGTTTGTTTTTAGATTTTCAGTCATGATTAATTTTTAATCCTTTAAAATTTTATAAATTGTTTGTCTTGTTACATTAAAGTGCTTTGCAATATCGGATTTCAATGCGCCGCCACGTCTCATTGTGAGTGCTATTTCTTGCTCTTCTTTTGTTAGCGCTGAGGGTCTGCCGCCAATTCGACCATGTTTTCTTGCGATTTCAAGACCCGCATTAACTCTATCTTTTATTAAATCTCGTTCAAATTCTGCAAGTGAGCCAAAAATGTTAAAAATTAATTTACCTGTAGTGGTAGTCGTATCAATTGATTCGGTTATCGATCTAAAGCCTACATCCCTTTCATTTAAATTATTTATGATTTCTAATAAATTTTGAAGCGACCTTCCGAGTCTATCTAATTTCCAGACAATTAAAACATCCCCTTTTCTCAGTGACTTTAAACATTGGTTTAATTCAACTCTGTCTTTTATTCCACCGGAAACTTTTTCTTCATAAATAATTTCACAATCTTCTTTTTTTAAGGCATCAATTTGTAATTGTGTATTTTGTTCTTTGGTTGAAACTCTTGCGTATCCAATTTTCATTTTTTCACATATGTTTAATTAACATTTTACACGGTTAGTTTATTAACATCGTTTTTTAACATTAAACACTATAAATTCACTATTGTTAATTTTTTATTCATCTTTTTTACTTATGTTAATAAAAGAGGTGTTTTTTTGACATACAGCAACACCTCCCCTCCCCTTTACCCGAGTTATACATTTAATGCTGAACTGCTTGTAAATAGTTACGAATACTATCGCACTTACATTGCGGCCCTTCAATGTTCACAATAAAATCATGTTCATTTTTTTGCATTATAGCTGCAACATAAACTCCAAGCTCATCTTGATCTACAGAGGTAATCATTGCAATACAAGTTTCCATAGCAGCAAACCTATTCATACGATAAGCCGTATCAATAGCCAGTTCCAATGCTTTGGCTCTTACCTTATTTGGCACCGATTTTTCTTTAAATACTCGCTGCATATTATTTGCAATATTTTCAGAAAAAGCCCAGCCATACTGGTCGCTCTCTATCATTTTTTCATAAACTTTAAGAAAATCATTCAGATAAGGTCGTAATTTTTCTTGAGTAAGAATTGAGATAAACGGCCTTTTTAATTCCAAACAAATTCGGATTTGATCGTTTACTTCGGTAAGGGCTAATTTTTCAATAAACTCAATAACTTTTGATGAATTATATTTTCCTTCATTACCTAACCTATCGTTTATAGTTGAGATAAGTTGGTTTACCTCTCCCAACTTCCCCCCCTTCCAATAATTACATCATATGCCATCTGTAGCGCTTGCTTCATTTCAGATAAAGTTTGATAACGCCTATTTTTATCTAACTCACATGCTCTTTCAATAACGTTAAATAATGCTGGGTGTAGACCACTATCCATTAAATAAGTTGGGTTCTGTCTGGTAAGAAGAGCATAAAAACTCTTTCCTAACATAAATATATCCCCCGTTTCATCTGCATGCTTAAACCCCCCATTATGAAATTCAGGAGGTAAATATCCTTCAGACCCCCAAGATACAGAGCTATTAGTAAACCTAGATATCGAGTTCGGCTCCATGCCAAGACCAAAATCAGAAACAAGAATACTGTCATCATCTATTAAAAAATTCTGAGGTTTAACATCTCGATGATAAACTCCCTTAGAATGTAATTCCGAAAGGCAATCAATCATCTGATTAAAAACTTCTTCTTGCCTTACTACATCTTCAGTTAATTCATCAATAATTGTTGTAAGATCCCCCTTTAAATAATATTTCATCACAAAATATGGAGGATCATTTTCGATGTTTCTATAAATCGTATCCACAACCTTTGAGTTGCCAGAAAACTTTTCCATAAGTCTAACTTCTCTTTTAAAGCGCTTAATGTACTCTTCACCATCTTCACGGCAATACTTAAGTGCGAGAGTTCCATCTAACTCACCATCAGCATCCTCAACAAATAATATTTGCCCCATCCCGCCACTATCATTACATATGCCTTTAACAGTAAACCGACCATCAACAAGATCACCTTTTTCAAAATTCATTTACTTATTACCTAGTTGTAGTTTTTTATCAATAACATTATAAAGTAACTTCTGTTTGATTCTCTACCAAGGCCGTCAATCTAAACGGTATGTTCAGCTACCTTTACCAAAAAAAAATTAACCAGTTAAGAATCACTGCTTTCTAGATTCCTAACTTTTACAAGACTAGTATAAAAAAACAAAAAAGTAGCGTCAAAAATGCAAAACATGACAATTACAAATTCACACGGATGTAATTTTAAGTCTATAATGAAGTTATCATTTATTAATCGTTTCATTTTCACTACCAATAGACCTTAAAGTAGCTTGCCTTAAAAACGTTTCATTCTTTGATTTCACATATTGGCTCACTGAAAATAACAGTTACTATGTAACGATTATTAACAAAATTTATGAATAGATACAATAAACCAATGTCAATTCAAGTAGATATATGAAATACAAAATTTTGAAACGTTTTTTACTTGAGTTAATGGGCTGAGACAAAGTGTTGACATATAACTGGGAGTTATATATTGTTGACATATTGATATATAAGTTAACGCAGTCAATTCTATTCCAGAATAATTGATATTTTAAACAGGTCTAAAAAGTTAGAAATTATTTTCATACCATAAACCCTCAAGACATAAATTATTGAGGCAATAGCAATAAATAGTACATACCTATTTATTGCTATTAAGAATTTAACTTTAAAGGTCGTATTAAATGCTATCTCGTAATGGAATAATAACTAGTGAAGTTGCCGTAGAATCAGCAAGTACAAGGTGCAGTCCCTGATCTGGTTATTGAGCAAGCAGGAAATTCACTTTACATAATTTTTATTCACTCGGAAACCATCACACATTGTTATAACTCCCGTCTCTATTCTAACCATACCGCGCATCCCAATTTTCTGTACCTCTTTATGAGCGGATTTTTTATAAACGTCGAGCTGTGAATCATTACCCTCAGATAAATGAATGGCTTCCAAGCCTTTTGCAGCACTAATTGTCATATCACACTGCCCATCATAAGGTTCAACATCACCTAAAGGTGTTTGCATGGCAGAACGCTGGATTTTGAGTGATACCTTTCCACCTCGTTTAAGCAGGTCTTGCTTATCAACAGAAAAACTAAAAAATGAATCATCAAAAAATACACTTTGAGGGAGCATTGACAACCGAAAATACCGATCTTTCTTATTTTCAACCTTTAGAGGCTCAAGTTCTTTTTCTGATAACTTAACCAGCGAACCAATCAACTCCTCATCATCAATAACCTCAACCCAACCATGCGGATGCAGGACTATATGCTTGTTTAAGTTAGACATTTTAAAGCCACGTAAATGAGCAGCTAAGCCCATCAACAATTCTCTTTGCCCTGCCGTTACATCAATACTGACTAGGCTTTCTTTGCCAAACTTTCCTGCGATTAAGGGCTTTAACTCATTAGCCATTAAAGTGACCCCATAATTCTTTTTATTAACTAGATAATTAGCGGAAAAACTACTCTCTAACTCTGATAATGTTTGTTTCAATGCGGCTTTATCATCATCAAAATCTTTATATATCGCATTGATATAAGCCCTTTTATCATCTTTTCGCTTACCTTCACTAATATCATCAAGTGAGAACCAAACTAAACGCTTACCTTTTTTCACCTTTTCCTGTAAATAGAAAAATCCCTCCAAGGTTAATTCAATAGAAAAAATAGTGAAAAAATATTGGGTTAATGCATGATTTGGAGCGGCACCCTGAACTTGCTGATAGGGTTTTAAAGCTCGCCAAGGTTTAAACAGATAATGGTTTTCATAAATTAAACCGACTTCTTCTAAGAGTTCGCGTTTTAGTGTTTCCTCTAATGCAGGCTGTATCGCATTGACGTTATCCGATTGAAGGGTACATAACTTTTCCTTCAGGTTGCCATCGAAATACGCCATATCAGATTGATTAACACGCCCGCCAACTAAACCATAATCTCCCGCTGTTTCTTCAAAACGCTTTTTAGTATCTTCCCGCTGATGAAAAAGAATTTGATCCTCATATTTAATAAGACTCCATGCCACATGAATATAACGAATTGGCTCGGCAGCACTCGTCAAGTGCTCAGCTAATCGTTTATTTTCAACTGCTTTTAAAGCATGACGCTGCTCATTTTTTTGGTGAATACTACTGGAGGTGGTATTCCAAAAGTCTTGTTTAAAAATTTTTGAATGAGTATCGCTCATAGCCGTTAAAACAGATAAAGCCATTAATTGAGCAGGAAATGATACGAAGCGCCATTCACCACGTTGTAGATAATCTGGGTTTAGAGCGGCAAGTGTATCAAGCAAAGCCTCCACGATTGCTAACGTATTTTCAGCGACTTCATGAGTGCAGCCACTACTGATTAGTTGCTTAATAAGTTCAGTACGTTTTACACCAAAAGATTCCCCACCTTCTTCAGAGTAGCGAGGTAAATAAGGAATGAGTGTTTTAATTAACTTTATGGTCATCAGTTTTTATCCGCCAACGCAATAATCATATTTTATGACTCCAATTTGAGGTGGTCTTTATAATTTTCTGATAAATTCCCATCCATCCCTAGCTCATATGAAAACTATGGCTGTAAATATGCCGTGCTAACGTGGGTAAGAAATCGTCTGAAGGTGCTGTTAAATTACTTAAATTATCTTTTTGATTAACCCAAAAAGTCTGAAATAGTAACTCCTTGAAGTCATGCTTGTCAGCCGTTGGGTTACCTGAATTTTGGCGGTAGATGTCATTAACTTTACCACCAAAATCTTTTGGAACTTTTTTATCCCTATATAGTTTGTCGTTTCCGTCTTTATCTTGTTTATATTCTGATATTTTTAAATCCTTTAAAACTCCGTTTACATTATTTTCTGCATACTTAATATCCTCACCTAGAGTGTTAACGTTAATTTCTTCCACTGGGGGGGGGCAAATACAGTTTAATAAAGTACGTTCATAAGCTTGTATCTCTTTAGGTAATCTAAACATCGCTCTCATGTTTATTAAAAATAAAAAGGCGATAAACTCTGGATTAAGTGGTTCAAGTAAATTAGCATGAGCTACCCAGTTACGGGTCATTTTCATAATCTTTGCAAAGGTATAAATATCGAAAATATCTTCAAAGTTGCGAAGGTCATTTTCTTCAAGGCTATATTCAGAAATATTTTCTTCCCACTCATGCGCTAATGTTCTTAAAAAGAAACGATATTGCATATGCGTATTTTGCTCATTAGCCTCTTTAAGCGATAAAAAATCCGCTAAGGTACCTAAATAATTTTCTATATCGGTGGTCTCTATTTTAATCCTTGGGGCTGTACGCTTAGACTCCTTATCCTTATATTTTCTAATAAACTTCCTGAACTGTAAATTACTATCATCTTTTTCAAGGTGTTTTTTTAAAAAGTCACAGCCTTCAATAATTCCACGTCTTAAAACCAAATAATAATTTACTTTAGTTGCTAATTTTTTACTTAATATATTTGGCGCATTACCATCCTTCCTAATATATTCAGGAAGAACCATTAGAGCAGAATTAAAATGTATTTTAAACATATCATAAGTATTATATTCAGAACCCGCATTTGCTGTTAAGAAAATAACCCTTTCTTTCGGAAACCCTAATTCTAATAGTTTTGTAAATATAAAAAGTCCTGCTTTCTTTGCAAAAACTGAACCATAATCGGTAAATGATATTTCTTCTTTTATACTTTTTGTAAATTCACTATTAAAATCTGGAAAATCTGTCAGATCTATATCAATAATGACAAAATCATACTCTATAACTTTTTTTATATTATTATAAGCTTCCTCAAAACTCGCTGGAATACTAGGTTCACCAAATAATAATTCAAATAAATCATCCGTGTATTCACCTATGTTATCTGGAACATCTTCAATCCAAAGTACCTTAAGCATAATTTATACTCCATCTAATTTAAGTTAAAAACTTTCTTATCTATTCTCGATATTACTTCAAAATATTTACCTGAAGTAGTTATTACTTCCTGACTTTTTATTTTATATTCATCAGGATTTAATAAACCAATGTAGTTCTCTAACGAAGTAAGTCCTTGGTTCGTTCCGAAACACTGTTGTTTATCATTTTTGGGGTTTTTCCATCGCATTGTTAAAAAATCATTCTCATTAATAGCCTCCTGACCCAATATGATAGTTAAAAATTCAGATTGACTATGATCTGCATATTTAAACGCATTAAAAAATAATTCAAAAAAATAACAAAATAACAGTGCTACAGCTTGGCTATTTTCTTTAAAAATTAGTTTCTTCCAATCATCGCATTCATACGTTATTTGAATTGGCCGTAAATTTTCAGTACACCAAGAAATAACGGATACACTAGGCGCATTACTTTCAAAAATAAATTTTTGGTATTGACTAGATAGATTTGAAAAATCAGCATCGCTATTTTTATCTATTACTTCACGTGCAAAATTAAGACTATATTCATTAATATCAAATAATTTATCTATCGAACGAAAAGCCGATAAATTTAAAATATCTTCAATTGTCATTGATGTATTGCTTGATTCAGAAATTTGATCTAGTTTAATTTGATTTATAAAAATTTCATTTGCATTTAATGATTGCATAATTTCTAACAATTTAAATTGCTGTTTTACAAATTTAATATCACTAGAAGCATAATATAGTTTCTTTGACTCATCACTGAACGTTGAGTTTTGTAATTTCCTCGCTATTTTTTCTTGTGTATTTGGCCTTAATAAATTCCCTGCAGTATGACTTGTACTTTGAATCAGATCCCTAAGCTTCTTTTGTGCATTTTCTAACTGCCTATTTTTTTCTTCTAAGCGATACTTATACTCAATAAGTTTTATTTCATGCTCAGCACTTGTTTTTACATCCTTTGTCACTTCTTCATTGTAGCTAGGGTAAGTATAAATTTTATCTGTAGGTATTATTTTTTTAAAATACTCAACGGCTTTATCAAAAGATTTCTCTTTTTCGTAATGCAACCCTAGTGTATAACTAGCAATAATATCTAACTTACTATCCGCCTCTTTCAAACAGCTTAAAAACAGCTCTGTCTTCTCTACACTACGATAATAAAAAGCCAAAATAACCTTAGCTGAAGGGTTGTCATTTCCTTCTAAAAAACCCACAATATTTTGAGGAAAAACAATATCAGGGACAATGAAACTATCATCATATGATGTGTTTTCATGCATAAAATTAATCGCTGATTCTTTAATGTTTTGAACCATGTTTTCTTCGAAAGAATTTACGCTGCTCACTTTCCTATAAAGATCATTCTCCTCACTAATTTCTGCCTCAGTTAATACTCCCATTGAGGCAGTTCTCCGAGTGATAACCGCGAGTTTATCAAAAGCAGTCACAGTGTCTTGTACTTCACTATATTTTAGATAATAAGCATAAGCTAACCATAAACATCCTATAGCATCTTTTTTCCTTGCTACAGATTCAAAGAGCTTAATAGCTTCATCAATAGATTTCTCTATTCCTTCCCCATTAATATAACAAATACCTAGCGCTATTTTTGCCTGTACTGATTCGTCTCTCAGTGAGAGTCCTCCAGACTCCTGTATATTAGATTCTTTAAGCCATTTAATAGCTTCCTCAGGGTTAGTCTCTACCCCTCGCCCAAAAAAATAACAGCTTGCAAATTTATATAATGCTAAATGATCTCTATTGCCCTCAGGTGCATAAGAAGATGAATTACTCACTTTATGTATGGAGGGAGAAAGTCGAGTAGGCTGTACAATGCCTTCTAACAAGCTAAACGCTTTTTCATCCATTTTTTTTGTCTTTTGTGATAATAAATAATCTATTAATTCACGCTGAGATTCTCTGTTTCCTTTATCCGCAGATTTTTCTAGATATTGTAGGTATTTTGGAAAGCTTTTTTCTAGTTTTCCGTCCCCCATGAGGTAGCACTGAGCTATATTTTTATTTACATCAACGCCCATAAGTGTGGTATTAAACTGACTACCAAACTCAAAGCCCCAGAAGCATTTAATTACTTGCCCCCTGGAATTTCTATCTTGCTGACGCTCCTCATACTCATTAATTTTTTCTAGGTATTTAACTGCTTGACCATAATTTTGATTTTCAAAATAATAACCAGCCAAGCGATATAGAGCCGTAACATCCCCCTTAGCACTCATTTTCTCAAGAATTTCAATCGCTTTATTTATCGAATTTTCAGTTCCATAGCCTTTAAAATAACAATCAGCTAAGCAATGGAGACTGTTTATATTTTCAGTTTCCGACAGTATTTTCAACCATTCAAAAGATTTTTTTAAATCTTGTTTTACCGTGATTTCACCTTTTACATAAAAAGCTGACGGTAGTTTAGAAAATATACACACTAACTGTTCTTGAGAGAACCTATCTCCTTGTTTAGCCGCCATCCTATACCATTTAACAGCTTCCTTTTGATTTTTCTCATTAGTAATATAATAATCACCTAATTTTTTTTGAGCATCAACACTCCCTTGTTCAGCTGATTTTATAACTTCTATTTTATTATGATGGCGATCTTCTTTCATTTTTTTACCTTAAAAACCAATGTAGTACACTCTTTAACATTAAAGTAGATACAGCACTATATAAAGATATAGTGTTGTATCTATATCTATTTTTAGTCCCACAACCAATCAAAGGCTTTCTTAACACCATAGGCAACAGCAACACCTGCGACAATTGGTGCGAGAGGTGTAACCGAGGCGCCAGTCATAAGCGCTACCGTTGTACTTCCTCCTGTTGCGATGGTTGATCCAGTCAGCAACCCTACTCCATTACTTAGCGTAGATTTGGCTACATTTGAACCGACAAACTTAGCAGCTTCTCTCTCAATAGATTGACGGGCAACCAAACTAACAACAGCCTGTGTTGCTTGTGCCGTTTTAGCCGTTGAAGCAAACTTATAAGCCGTTGTAACACTGCTAATCAAATTATTGACCTGTGAACTTGAGTGAAAACCTACAATACACCAAGTCACAAAATGCTCACAGTTATTCACTAAAACATTATACCAATCTTCACCTAATCGGCTACGCGCACGCTCTACACTTTGATTTTCATCATATGTGCGGATAAAGTGCTCTCTGACTCTGACACTATACCCATCAGAGAAATCATGCACTGAAGTTACTTCAATAGACCCTTTACTTAGGCCATCTGCATTACCTGAATAATGAATAACTTCATCATTCCCAATATATAAGCCATGATGTGTGTAGCCATTTCTTTTTGTTACTAAGTGATCACCAGTTTTCATTTTTTTGCCTTTTGTTTGTTGGATTAATTAGCAAGTATTTCTCTGCTAACATTTATGAATGACTCTTTTTTCAAAAATCAGTCATTTTTAATAATTTTTACTGTGATTACATGCAGAACATTTATCTAAAAATTCAAAATCACTGTTTTTTAAAGTGGTTTGTATGTCTTTCATTTTCTGACTATGCCAAAGTTTAAAAAAACCTTCTTCACCAATATTTCCAATTTTATAGTCGGGGTCTTTTAAAACATCCTGTACTTGACAGCAAAGTTTGTAATTACCTAAATAATCAATTGCAACGGAATGGCTAGGCAAGTGACAAGGATCAACACGTACATGTTTTACGTCTTTAGCATCTACTTTTCCGCGATTCACATAATGGGAAATATTTGGCACTATAATAAATAGACTAACGGATAAATTAAGTTGAAGCCTATACTCTTCGCCCCTGTGTGTAGATTTGTATTTAAAATCCCTCTTATCGAGATTAATTCGCGTTAATAAACGTTCCAAATCATAAGTAATTAAGTCGTTATTACTTTGTACCTTAGGATATAGAGTCACTCTAATTTCGTTAACAGATAAGGAAATTAATTTATCAAGTGTGCCTTTGTTAAGGGGGTCGCCATTACTAAACACGGAAAGTTGTGTGTATGGTGCAATGTTTTTTACCTCCTGAATGCGTGTATATATATTTGGATCTAATAGTGGCTCGTTGTAATTATGTAGGGCTAACCAACCAGTGTATTGATGATCATTTAGCTCATGCAAAAAATCTTGCCACAATTGAGGTGCAACATGATTTTTTTCACTTCCTCTGGAATTGAGAACATTAGGGCACCAATCGCATTTTCGATTACAGTAACTGCCTATTTCAAATTCTATGAAGTCTGGATGATTCAATGTTCGCCTCTGTTTTTTGATTTCTTGAGGCTATTATGCAAAAAATCAGAGAGTGCTTAAAGGGAAATGTACTGGAAATATAGAGCCATAAAAATGAATGTTTTTCACTGAAATACCTATAAAACAAAACCCATTTAAACAAATAAATATCTATATATTACAATTGATTACGGAATATTTTTAGGTGGAAAACTTATGGAATAAGCTTTCCATTACTTATTTACTAGCTGATGTTACGCATACAATTAACCCTAAGCAATCTGCACTCTAATATCACTGCCATTAAGTTAAGCATTTTGACATAGGATGTGCTGAGGCACGAAGCGCATCAGGCTCACAGAAGATGCGCTTCGTGCCTCAGCACATCCTATTATCACATTAACTTAATGCCAGTGACTCTCTAATGCGGCGTAAAGAAATTTACGGGTACTAGAATAAGGAAAGTGGTTGTTATCGTAGCCCGTATGGAGGCACGGAATACGAGATAAACAGTGCGCCAAACCCCCGTATTACGCAAGCTTCATACGGGCTTGTATCTACTTGATGTTATGTAGTGAAAGGGGGGCATAAGTTTTTTCAATCCTCTGCGTAACAGCAGTTTAATGTTTTTCTAAAAAAACTAAACATCCCCCTGTAATTCCCCAGTTTCATAATAATGTAGCCAATAGGGTGTATTAGACTTTTCTATTTTTAACTCGGTTTATTTTTCGGGAGGATTACAATCACTCTAACAACCGATGATAAGTTTTCAGCTGCTTTAGGCTTTAATCAAGCATTTAAGTGCTTGGCTATTTTGCGACAAAATCAATAACAAGATTTGGGATATTTTCAACGCTATTCGCCCCCTAATTGATCTAATTCTTCCTATTTTATTCCAGAAAACTTCCAGAACAAATAAATATAAGAAATTGAATTTATATGGTTTATTTTTTCATTAAATTAAAATAACATTTGTTTTAGTACCAAAAATTTTAAAAAAATTCCATTACAATTCCATTTTCTTAAAAAAGTTTTTACATATACTGCGCCTCAAGCCTTAAAGATTTTCTTTAAGGCAAAAAAACACCAAAAAGGTATCAAAATGAAAGCAGGTAACCACTTAACAACACAAAGAGTTGGATACACACCATGGTTTATATATTGGCAATGGAAAAGTAATTCACTATTCAGGCGAAAGATAGTGAATTACCTTGATAAGCTTATGTTGGGAAAATAAAATGAACTTATGCAGAGCTAGAATACCTCTCTACTACTAAAACAAAAGGCATAGTATGCTAAATACCAGGGCTGTTCAATGCTAATAATATAATTTAAAATACTCTTTTAGGAACTGATTACAAAAGGATTAATATTGAAACTTGTAAACCATCTATCAAATATTCCCGATGCTCGCCGTGGCCAAGGCATGAAGTACGACTTAGGCTCAATTTTATTATTTTCGATTATGGCTGTCCTATCAGGCGCCACGTCCTATCG
>Ga0209081_1000812_pt1 | contig 18906 bp, 20 predicted proteins | sample GOMGulsemesocosm_4_FD_184636 | JGI IMG/M metagenome (GOLD analysis project Ga0209081, IMG submission 184636) | Methane-oxidizing microbial communities from mesocosms in the Gulf of Mexico - GOM15B Gulf of Mexico (SPAdes) (version 2) | ecosystem: Environmental > Aquatic > Marine > Cold seeps... | reverse complement strand
GCTGCAACTGAAGCAGTAATGCCTTGTTTTGAAATTGTTGATTCAAGAATTACCGATTGGAAAATTAAAATCCAAGATACTGTTGCAGATAATGCTTCATGTGGTTATTTGGTACTGGGTGGAACAGCTGTTGACCCGCGTAAAGTTGATTTAAGCGTTTGCGGTCTTACTTTAGAGAAAAATGGTGAACTTATGTATACAGGTGCAGGTGCTGCGGCACTAGGGTCACCTGTTAATGCGATGACATGGTTAGCAAATACTATGGGTGCTTTAGGTGTTACCTTAAAAGCAGGTGAAGTTATTCTATCCGGTGCATTATGTATGATGGTTGATGCAAAAGCAGGTGACTCCATGCGCGTAAGTGTTGGTGGTATTGGTTCTGCTTCGGTTCGGTTTGTTTAAGCACTAAGTTTTAGGAGAAAGTTTTAATGGCAATAAATTGCGCAATGATAGGGTCTGGTAATATTGGAACAGACCTGATGGCAAAGTTACTTCGTAGTAAAAATCTAAACCCAGTTTGGATGGTAGGTATTGAAGAAAGTTCTGATGGTTTAATAAGAGCTCGTGACGCAGGTCTAAAAACCACTCATGAAGGTGTTGATGGGCTTATTCCTCATATTGAAGCAGATAATATTCAAATTGCATTTGATGCAACATCTGCTTATGTGCATGGTGAGAATAACCGTAAATTACAAGAAAAGGGTGTGTTAGTTATTGATTTAACACCTGCCGCTATAGGCCCCTTCTGTGTACCACCGGTTAACTTAAAAGAGCATGTTGGTGAACAGGAAATGAACGTTAATATGGTGACCTGTGGTGGCCAAGCAACGATTCCAATGGTTGCAGCTGTTAGCCAAGTCCAAGCTGTTGAATATGGTGAAATTGTTGCAACAGTTGCTTCAAAATCAGCAGGTCCTGGTACACGTAAAAACATTGATGAGTTTACTCGTACAACAGCGCAGGCGGTTGAGCAAATTGGTGGGGCAAAAAAAGGCAAGGCTATTATTATTCTTAACCCAGCTGAGCCTCCATTAATTATGCGAGATACAGTCCATTGTTTAACAGAAGAAGAGCCAGATCAAGACGCTATTACGGCTTCTGTTCATGCCATGATCAAAGAAGTTCAAAAATATGTACCAGGCTACAAACTGAAAAATGGTCCTGTTTTTGATGGCAACCGAGTTAGTATTTTTCTAGAGGTTGAAGGTTTAGGTGATTACTTACCGAAATATGCGGGCAACTTAGACATTATGACTGCAGCTGCAACTAGGACAGCAGAAATGTTTGCCGAAGAAATTGAAAACGGCACATTGACGTTAACAAAACTAGCTTAGGAGATTGGTTATGAATTTAAAAGGTAAAAAAATTAAGTTACATGACAACGCTCTACGTGATGGCATGCATTCTGTTAGTCATCAGTTTTCACTAGATGATATGGTTCGTATGGCAGTTGCACTAGATGAAGCTGGCATGCCATTAATTGAAGTGACACATGGTGATGGCCTAGGCGGGTCTTCGGTGAATTACGGTTTTGGAAAGCATACCAACCGTGAATACCTTGAAGCCGTTGTACCAAAGATGAAGAATGCTAAAATTTCAGCATTATTATTACCTGGTTTAGGTACAGTAGATGATTTAGCAATGGCTGCAGATTGCGGTATTTCAACTATTCGAGTTGCAACGCATTGTACTGAAGCTGATGTATCTGAACAGCATATAATGAAAGCACGTGAATATGGCTTGGATACAGTTGGTTTCTTAATGATGGCGCATATGACGTCGCCAGAAGCCTTATTGGAAGAAGCCAAAAAAATGGTTGATTATGGTGCTAACTGTATTTATGCCACAGATTCTGCTGGCTATTTATTACCTGATGATGTCACTGATAGAATTTCAATTCTGAAAGCCGAATTTGGTGACAAAATTGAAATCGGGTTTCATGGTCACCACAACCTTGCTATGGGTATTGCAAACTCATTAGCTGCTATTGAAGCTGGTGCGTCACGTATTGATGGATCGGTTGCAGGATTTGGTGCTGGTGCTGGTAATACGCCATTAGAAGTGATGGTTGCCGTTTGTAACAGAATGGGTGTTATAACGGGCGTTGATGTAAATAAAATCATGGATGTGGCAGAAGATATTGCTTTGCCATTAATGCCAACACCAACCAGAATTGATAGAGATGCGCTGACCTTAGGTTATGCAGGTGTTTATTCATCATTCCTATTGCATGCTAAACGTGCTGAGAAAAATCATGGTGTTCCAGCAAGAGAAATTTTGATGGAGCTTGGAAGAATGGGGGCTGTCGGCGGTCAAGAAGATATGATCGAAGACGTCGCATTAGAAATTAAAAAGAAATTAGCTTGAGGGAATTAATATGGGTTTAGATAAAGCAACAATAGAAAAACTAGCCGTTTATCTCGAAGATGCAGAGTTAAATGCATATGAAGTAACTAAAATAACCAATGAATACCCAGATATTACATGGGATGAATGTCTTGACGTTCAATGGGAAATTCGTCGCAGAAAAGAAGCTCGAGGCAATAAAATTGTCGGCATGAAAATGGGTCTTACCTCTGTCGCCAAAATGCGTCAAATGGGTGTTGAAACACCTTGCTATGGTTTCTTAGCAGATTACTTTAGCTGCCCTGATGGTGCGGAAATAAAAACCGATGAATTGATTCACCCTAAAGTAGAAGCTGAAATTGCATTTGTTACTAATAAAGAGCTAAGTGGTCCAGGTTGCCATATTGGTAATGTGTTATCAGCAACAGATTTTGTTGTGCCAGCAGTTGAGGTGATCGACTCACGTTATAAAGATTTTAAATTCGATCTTAAAAGTGTGATTGCCGACAACTCATCATCATCTCGTTTTGTAACAGGTGGCAGAATGAGAAGTCTGGATGAGCTAGATCTTAAAACATTAGGCGTTGTTCTAGAAAAGAATGGCAAAGTTGTAGATTTGGCTGCAGGTGCTGCAGTTGTAGGTCACCCTGCTGCAAGTGTCGCCATGTTGGTGAACCTATTGGCAGAGCGTGGTGAAGTATTACCTGCTGGAACGTTTGTAATGACAGGTGGTATGACAGCAGCAGTAGCGGTTGAAAAAGGAGATAACGTAACAGTTCGTTATCAAGACCTTGGCTCAATCTCAATGAAATTTGTTTAATAAGGAGTCGTTATGCCAATAGCACAAATTAATATGCTTGAAGGACGTACTGAAGAACAAAAAGCAGCGGTTATCGAAAAAGTAACAGATGCCTTATGTGAAGCAATTGGTGCGCCACGCGAAACAGTACGTGTGATGATTAATGAAATGACAAACACCCAATATGGTATCGGCGGTAAAACAATAAAGTCTTTGGGTCGATAAACCCATAGCACCTCTATCTAGTATTCCTAGGGTGAAATACCTAGGAATACTATTTCAACCATTTTTCTAATGGTCTATATGCTGCTAATTGGCTTCGTTACCTCTGAGTACGTGGTTTGAATAACTAGCAAGACCACAGCACTACATAAATTATGTCAAAATTAAAACTAAAATTAAGTGTTTTAGACCAATCACCCGTTCATGATGGGCAGCCTGAATCATCTGGCTTGTTTTCAACTATAGAACTAGCAAAGCGATGTGATGAAGTTGGCTACCACCGATATTGGGTGGCAGAGCATCATGATACCCCAGGCTATGCGAGCCCTTGTCCTGAATTAATGGTAAGCAATGTTGCTCATGCAACCTCTAGAATTCGTGTCGGAAGTGGCGGTGTCATGTTGCCACACTATGCGGCATTCAAAGTAGCTGAAACATTTAAAATGTTAGAGGCAATTCACCCTGGTCGAATTGACTGTGGTGTTGGCAGAGCACCTGGTGGTGCACCAGTGTCATCGGCAGCTATCTCCGCTCCGAGACAAACGATACCAACTGAGTATTACCCAGCGCAGACACGTGACCTTATTGGTTATTTAAACAATAATCTTCCAGAAGATCACCCTTATCATAATGCTACCGTTCGACCAATAGATGCGGGTGCACCAGGTGTCTGGATGTTAGGCTCTAGTGATGGAAGCGCTGAAATTGCGGGTGCTCTAGGGGCTGGTTTTGTATTAGCTTTATTCATTGGTACACATGATCGGTCACCAGAAATTATTCAACGTTATAGGGATTCATTTAAGTCAAATGGATCATTTGATGAGCCTAACCCAATTATTGCGATTGCTTCAATCTGTGCCGAAACAACAGAAGAAGCAAAGTTAATTGCTGGAAGTCATGTTTATTGGAAAGTTCAGGCATTCCGTCATGGTAAAGTTGATACTTTCTTCTCGCCTGAAGAAGTGGTTGAGAAGAAGAAGCAGTTGTCTCCAGCTGATCAAGCTTATTTTGATGAAACAATGGATACGATGGTTGTTGGTACACCTAAAGAGTGCCAAGAGCAGCTAGAAAAAATTGCTGAAGAATACAAGGTCGATGAGTTAATGATAGTTAATGTAACCTATTCATTTAAGCCAAGAATTGATTCTTACACAATGTTAGCTAAGCAATTTGGCTTACAAGATAATTTATAAATCTATAAGGAAAAACAATGAGTTCAAATCCAGAAATTGCAAAATCAATCCAAACAGGCGCTTTTAAAACTAATTATCATGATGTAGGTGAAGGTGCACCAGTTTTCCTGATTCATGGATCAGGACCTGGCGTAACAGCATGGGCAAACTGGCGTTTGGTGATACCTGAACTTGCAAAAAATAACCGAGTGATTGCACCTGATATGGCTGGTTTTGGTTTTACAGAACGAGTTGAAGGCTATGAGCATACGATGGAAAACTGGGTGCAGCATGCCATTGATTTAATGGATGCACTAGGCATTGAGAAAACTCATCTTGTTGGTAATTCTTTTGGCGGTGGTTTGTCTTTAGCGTTGGCTATAAAACATCCTGAGCGTGTTGACCGTTTAGTGTTGATGGGTGCTGCAGGTGTCGATTTTGAACTAACACAAGGTCTTGATGAAGTTTGGGGATATGAACCATCGGTAGCAAACATGCGAAGCATGATGGATTGGTTCGCTTATGATCGTACATTAGTAACTGATGAATTATCTGAGCTTCGTTATCAAGCAAGTATCCAACCTGGTTTCCAAGAATCATTTAGCCAAATGTTTCCAGCACCTCGCCAACGTTGGGTGGATGCGTTAGCTAGCAGCCATGAAGATATTAAAAACATTAAACATGAAACACTGCTAATTCACGGTAGAGAAGATAGAGTAGTTCCACCAATTACTTCAACTACACTGTTTGAATTACTTCAGAACTCACAGTTACACATGTTCGGTTGCTGTGGTCACTGGACTCAAATTGAACAGAATGCTCGATTTAATGAGTTAGTAAAAGACTTCTTTGCTGAAGCTGAGTAAATAAAGGTATTTGATGCGATTTGCTATTATTGGCGCAGGTGGGATTGGCTGCTATTACGCAGCTAAGTTAATAGAAGCTGGTGAAACGGTTTCATTAATTGCGCGTGGCGAACATTTGCAAGCTATGCAACAGCATGGCTTGCAAATGAAGCATCCAGATTTAAATTTCCATCAGAAAGTGACTGCGCTAACGTTAGATAATTTAATAAGTGATGCTCAACCAGATCAATTTGATGTCCTTATTATTTGCTTAAAAGGTATGCATACTCAACAAGTAGCTGAGCAGTTAAAAGGCTGGTTTGAGCAATCGGGGGCAGCAAATCATCCGATGATTTTCTCACTACAAAATGGTGTTGAAAATGAAAAACAATTACAACAGGCGTTACCTGATGCACTTGTTTTAGGTGGCATTGCGCGACGAATTGGAACGCATATTATTAAGCCCGGTTTGGTTGAAGCTGTAGGCCCTGCAGAAGTAATATTGGGTGCATGGCCGAACCACCAAAAGATTAGTGATAATGAGCTTGAAAAAGTAAATCAGCTAGAGAAATGCTTCAAGAATGCCAGCATCCCAACAGATGTTTCCGCTGATATTAATAAAGAGCTCTGGCGAAAACTAATTGTAAATAATGGCGTAAACCCAGTTTGTACCTTACTCGAAATGGAAACTGGCGAGGCGACACATTATCCTTCACTCATGCCACTAATTAGAGGGGCAATGAATGAAGCAGCAGTTGCTGCTAAAGCTAATGGAGTGGAGCTGAGTGAGGACGATGTTGAGGGTATGTTTCAGTTAATTTCAACGTTTGATTCAATTAAACCATCCATGTTGGTTGACCGAGAGAAGGGTAAACCTTTAGAAATGGAAGAAATAATAGGCGTGGTTATTCGTGGTTGTGAATCGCTTGGTCAGGATGCACCTTATAATCGCAGCATCTCGACACTTTTAGCTATTGAAGTAGATCGACAAAAAGCATAATGCCTTTGCTTCGCCTTATGGCTGGGCCATTATTGTTTTTGGGGCTACTGGTTAGTGTTTCTAATGAACTTTTATCTTTTGCACCTAGTTGGCTAGCGAGTGGAGCTGTTTGGGCTGCAGGACTAATACTTTTTTTGGGTTTGGCAAAACCACAGCAGCGAACAGTTGGGCTGATAGCGTTATTAGCATTATTTAGCTGGTTAATAGCATGGCAGTCAGGCCCGCAATATCATCACTTATTAGATGCACTATCCGTAAATCAGTCGATGATAGTGATGTTAATTGCCGTCCAGTTTTTACAATTAGTGGCATTGCCCAAAGGAGATAAGCAAGAAATATCACCAATCGGTAAGCAAGCATTTTTTAAAACCTACCTAGGCATCCATTTTTTTGGATCCGTTATAAATCTTTCGGCTCTTCTATTAGTAGCGGATAGGCTTATTACTAAACCACCCGTATTAAAAAACCAGCACAAGTTATTAATCCGCGGGTTTACGTCTGGAGCCAGTTGGTCACCGTTTTTTGCAGCCTTTGCTGCTTCTTTAGTTTTTACACCAAATGCGACGTTATCCGTTGTTATAGTAGGAGGATTTTTACTTTCTATAGCAGCATTCCTATTAACTTGGCAAGAAGTGTCCTCGGATAAAGAGGACCTCATTGATGACTTTGTTGGTTACCCCATGCACTTTGAAGCCTTGTGGCTGCCTGTTGTCTTGGTGTTTTTAGTGTTCAGTACACAATACTTCTCGTCATCGATTAAAGTAATTACGCTAATAGCAATTTATGCATTACTAATTAGTGTGCTTGTTTTGCTAGTACGAAAAGGCATCAAAACAGCAAGTGGTCAGCTGAAAACGCATGTGTTGGATAAGCTGCCACAAATGAAAAATGAATTAACACTATTTTTAATTGCCGGTGTGTTGGGCGGAGGTATTGCTACAGCAATGGATAGTTTGCAGATTGCCATTCCGATTAGCCACTTTGATGGCTTAACGGCATCAGGGATTATGCTGTGCGTGTTGCTGCTGGCGATTGTGGGCATCCATCCAATTATTAGTATCGCTGTTGTGGGTCATTGGATGATAGGTTTTGGTGCTAACCATACACTGTTGGCAATGATGTTCCTTATGTCATGGGCAATAGGGGTTGCAATAAGTCCTGTTTCGGGGGTTAATCTTGCGATGCAAGGTCGTTATGGTCTGTCTGGTAGGGCAGTTTTTAGGTGGAACCTGCCTTATGCAATAAAAATGTATTTTGTGGCAAGCGCTATCTTGATAAGCGTCAGTTATTTATTAGGTGTTTAGTATCAGTACCTTAATAGACTCGCTCAATAGCCCAAGAACAAGTATCATGTACGATTAAGTTATTAAGACAATTTAAGAAGGTTAATATTTTGAGTGATAAAGAAAAACAGCATTCCTTTACAAAAGAGGAATTAATAAGCTGTGGTCGTGGTGAACTTTTTGGTCCTGGCAACGCACAATTACCAATGGATAATATGTTGATGGTGGATAGAGTGCTATCAATTACAGAAGATGGTGGTGCTTTTGCTAAGGGAGAAATCATTGCTGAACTAGATATTAATCCAGATTTATGGTTTTTTGAGTGTCACTTCCCAGGTGATCCCGTCATGCCAGGTTGTTTAGGGCTTGATGCGATGTGGCAGTTAGTAGGGTTTTACCTTGGCTGGAAAGGAGGCTTAGGACGTGGCCGTGCCTTAGGTGTGGGTGAGCTTAAGTTTACAGGCCAAGTTTTGCCAACAGCTAAAAAAGTCACTTATAAAATAGATTTAAAGCGAGTTATCATGAGGAAACTTGTGATGGGTATTGCTGATGCCGTCATGGAAGTAGATGGAAAGGTTATTTATGAAGCAAAGGATTTGCGAGTAGGTTTATTTAAGTCGACAGAGAATTTCTAAATAAGGACAAATTATGAGACGCGTTGTTATAACAGGTATGGGTATCGTTTCATCACTTGGTAGTGATGTAGACTCGGTTGATGAATCCTTAAGAGCGGGTAAATCAGGCATTAGCTTTGTGGAAGAATACAAAGAGAAAGGTTTCCGCAGTCATATTGCCGGTGTCCCACAGATTAATCTTGATGAACTAATTGATCGTAAAGCACGTCGTTTTATGGGTGATGCTGCGGCTTATGCTTATGTTTCCATGCAGCAAGCAATTGATGATGCAGGACTAACATTCGAAGAAGTATCAAACCCAAGAACTGGCTTAATTGTTGGTTCTGGTGGCGCATCAACCAAGAGTGTTGATGATGCCATTAACTTGCTAAACACAAAAGGCATTCGTCGTGTTGGGCCTTATATGGTGACACGAACAATGGGTAGCACTGTTTCGGCAGGGCTTGCAACACCGTACAAAATTAAAGGGGTAAATTACTCGATTACGTCTGCTTGTGCGACCAGTTCACATTGCATCGGTAATGCAATGGAGTTGATCCAACTTGGTAAGCAAGACCGTGTGTTTGCAGGTGGTGGTGAAGAAGAACATTGGTCGTTAACGATGATGTTCGATGCCATGGGTGCATTATCAACCAAAAGAAACGACACACCAGAACTTGCTTCACGTGCTTATGATGCAGATCGTGATGGTTTTGTTATCGCGGGTGGTGGTGGAGTTGTGGTCGTTGAAGCGCTAGATGTAGCATTGGCTCGCGGCGCTAAAATATATGCCGAACTTGTGGGCTATGGTGCGACATCAGATGGTCACGATATGGTTGCTCCATCAGGTGAAGGTGCAACACGTTGTATGCAGATGGCCATGGAAAATATTGATACGCCTATCGATTACATCAATGCGCATGGAACCAGTACGCCCGTGGGTGATATGGCAGAACTTACTGCGGTTAAAGCAGTATTTGGTGATGATACGCCGCCCATTGGTTCGACTAAGTCTTTATCTGGTCACTCTCTTGGTGCGGCTGGTGTGCAAGAAGCGATTTATTGTTTGCTAATGATGAAAGGTGATTATATTACTGCATCTGCCAATATTGATAATTTAGATGAAGCAGCTAAAGACATTAATATTGTTCAAGAAGCTAAAACGAATGTTGAATTGAACACGGTTATGTCAAATAGCTTTGGCTTCGGTGGAACGAATGCAACATTAGTTCTAAGAAAGTATGAAAATTAAAAGCTGCTATTAATAAACAAAAAAGCCGGTTTTGAAACCGGCTTTTTTGTTTTTAGAAGACTGTAAACAGCTTCTTAAATGATGATGCTTAGCCTTTAATAGCTAGCAGCTCCATTTCAAAAATAAGTGTTTCATTAGGGCCGATTGCACCACCTGCACCTTGCTCGCCATAAGCAAGTTCAGAAGGGATGAATACTTGCCACTTTGTGCCAACTTCCATTAGCTGTAAAGCTTCTTGCCAGCCTTGAATTACACCATTTACTGGGAAAGTTGCTGGTTCGCCACGTTTAATTGAGCTATCGAAAACAGTGCCGTCAATTAAGCTGCCTTCATAATGTACGTCAACAGTATCAGTCGCCTTAGGTTTTTCACCTGAGCCTTGGTTGATGACAATATATTGCATGCCACTTTCAAGAATTTGAACACCTTCTTTAGAGCTGTTTTCCTTTAAAAACTCAACACCCTTGCCTGAGCTTTGGCTTTTCGCTTCAGCAGCCTTGGCTTGCATTTCTTTTTGGAATGTTTCAATGACCGCATTCATTTCTTCTGGGCTTAATAGGCTTTTTTCAGCTTTTAAACTATGGGTAATACCTAAAGCAAGTGCTTCTGCCTCAACGTCCAGTTTGTCGTTCAAAATACCAGTACCGATTTGGTGGCCCATGGTGTAGCTTAATTTCTCTTTTTCAGTGTTCAATGGAATTTCCTATGCTTTTTGTTAAGCAGGAAAGTTTACAGTAAAATAATTAATGCTGAAAATTAAATTAACTAAGTTTGATTGCGGCTTTAACTAATTTAGTTAAAGCGATGATTATTTAGGCGTGAATATCAATAATGCTTCCAATAACATCGCCTGCAGTTTGGGCAACTTTGGCAGAAGTTTGGACTTGTACGCTAGCTTGTTGAAGTTCAAGTAAGGCTTTTGCAGTATCTTTAGTAGAGCTTTCTTTGTTAAGTTGCTCTGCACTAGCAAGTTTTCCACTAGCCGTTGAGGCTTGATTTAGACCTCGACTTATACCAAGTAGTGCGTTTTGATTAACCGATCCAATATCCATAACAATTACTCATTTGGTTCTGAACGATAGAATTGTAGCTCTTAAAAAAGAGCAGGACTGTGAGGTTGTTCTCAATTTTGCTTTGAGAAAAGGGTGTTTTATGGAGCCACTAATGTCTGAGTGGGCTAAAGAAGGTGTAAGCAGATTAGGGTTGCCTTGGTAAGGCGATTGTTTCTGCTATGTGGAATAGGGTTATCTATATCAAATAAAATAATGATTATTTATGGGCCTATAATTAAACTTACTTAGGGGTGGTTATACGTTAAAATTAACAGCTAAATTTATCTGCCGCGATCGCATTTTTGAAGTGAGTGCTGGGTTTTATAGCCTGCCTTGCATAAAATCATTCACATAACTAAATTATATAAATGAAAGCATTAGAAGTTAAACAATTAGAAAAAGAGTATAGCAACGGTTTTCGCGCTGTCAAAGGGATTGACCTTAATGTTGAGTCAGGTGATTTCTTTGCTTTGCTTGGTGCGAATGGAGCAGGGAAGTCGACAACCATCGGTATTATTACCTCGTTAGTAAATAAAACGGCAGGTAAGGTTTTTGTCTTTGGTTATGATCTTGATGAGCAGCCGGCTGAGGTTAAGCGTTGTATTGGTTTGGTGCCTCAGGAGTTTAATTTTAATCAGTTTGAAAAAGTCTTTGATATTGTTGTTTATCAGGGCGGCTTTTATGGTTTGCCTCGTAACAAAGCAAAGCAACGTGCAGAAATTTGCTTAAAGCAGCTGGAGTTATGGGATAAACGAGATGAGCCGGCGATCAATTTATCAGGTGGAATGAAGCGTCGTTTGATGATTGCACGGGCCTTGGTACATGAACCGAAGTTGTTAATTCTAGATGAGCCAACGGCTGGAGTGGATATTGAAATTAGACGCTCCATGTGGACCTTTTTAAAGAAATTAAATGAGGCAGGGACGACTATTATTTTAACCACGCATTATCTGGAGGAAGCTGAGAGTCTCTGTCGTCATATTGCTATTATCAAGGAAGGTAAAGTGGTCGAGCATACCGATATGAAAGGTTTGCTAGAAAAGGCGCATGAGGAATACTTTTTGCTCACTCTGAAAGCTGCCGTTAGCGAGATAAGGCCAATTGAAGGTTGTAAGTTTGCAATGGTGGATGAAATAACATGGCAAGTTTGTGTTGAAAAGGAAGTGGGGGTTAGTGGTTTGTTTAAAGGGTTAGATGACCAGGGGGTTGTTGTTTCAAGTATGCGAAACAAGGTTAACCGTTTAGAGCAGCTGTTCTTAAGTTTGCTATCTGATGAGAAAGCAGGAGGTGAGAATGTCGCGTAATTATATGGTTGCTTTACAAACGATTTTATATAAGGAAATTAAGCGCTTTATGCGTATTTGGGTGCAAACGATATTACCCTCAACCATTACGAGTTCTTTATACTTTTTGATTTTTGGAACCTTGATTGGTTCACGGATTGGTAAAATGAATGGTCATGACTACATGGACTTCATTGTGCCAGGATTGATTCTGATGGCTGTTATCAGCAATGCCTACTCAAACGTGGTGTCTTCTTTTTACAGCACCAAATTTCAGCATCATATTGAAGAAATGTTGGTGGCGCCTATACCGAACTGGGTTATTTTATTAGGGTATATAGGTGGTGGTGTTACGCGTGGATTGATTGTTGGGCTATTGGTGACAGCGGTGTCCTTTTTATTTACTGACTTAACGATTGCTCACCCAATGTTAACATTATTGGTGTTTATTTTAACGGGGGTTCTGTTTTCAGCCGCAGGCTTTATTAATGCAGTATGGGCAAAAAGTTTTGATGATATATCGATAGTCCCAACGTTTGTTCTCACACCATTGATTTATTTGGGTGGTGTATTTTATTCAATTGATTTGCTGCCAGCTTTCTGGCAAAAAGTGTCACTATTAAACCCTGTGCTGTATGTAATTAATGTTTTCAGATATGGCATTTTGGGAGAGTCAGATATTTCCTTAGTCAGTGGTTTCGCGGTGATTCTAATTTTTATCACGGTGTTATTGGGAGTTAGTTTGCGACTTTTAGACAAAGGAGTTGGTATTAAAAATTAATGCCGAACTCATTCTTGAGTCGCTAATTTAGCGGGGTGAAGATAGAGTGGTTCTTTGTTTTCGAAAAAGCATCAACTAAATACACATTTGACCTATGGGTGAGGCTAAGTTTTTTTTAAGTCTTGTAAAGGTGAATGAGAGTGCTTGTTTCGTGATTCAAAGTAGGTATTCGGGTTGATTGCTGTGGCGTTACTGAGTAAAATTGAAAAGATTTAGCTAGAAAATGTAGTTTAAGGCTTTATAGGGCATTTATTGTTCTATAGTTACGGGTTCAGAATAATAATATTTATAATTAGAGAAGATATTACTTAAAGATGAAATATACGATTAAAAAAGGCTTGGATTTGCCAATCAATGGGGCTCCCGAGCAGGTTATTGCTGAAGCAAATAACGTGTCGTCGGTTGCTATTATTGGTATGGATTATATCGATATGAAGCCGACAATGGGTGTTCAAGAGGGTGACAAGGTCAAACTTGGTCAGGTTCTTTTTACAGACAAAAAGAATCCAGGGGTTAAATTTACCTCGCCAGGTTGCGGTGTTGTTAAATCAATTAACCGTGGCGCGAAGCGTGCACTTCAGTCAGTTGTTATTGAGCTATCAGGTGATGATGAGGAGACGTTCGAAAAGTTTTCTGCTGATCAGTTAGCTGGGCTTGAAGCATCAGTAGTGAAAACAAACTTGGTGGACTCTGGCTTATGGACGGCGTTTAAAACTCGACCGTACAGTAAAATCCCAGCCATCGAGACCAAGCCATACGCTATTTTTGTGGCAGCAATGGATACAAATCCATTAGCAGCCGATCCGGCCGTTATTATTGCAACGGATACCGTTGCTTTTGAAAATGGTTTGGCGATTCTTACCTGTTTAACTGAAGGTCAAGTCCATGTTGCTAAAGCAGCAGATTCTGATGTTGCTTGTTCTGCTATTGACAGAGTAAATGTGGCGGAGTTCGAAGGTCCTCATCCAGCTGGACTAGTCGGTACTCATATCCATTTTATTGATCCAGTCAATGCAACAAAAGTATCTTGGACGATTGGTTATCAAGATGTAATAGCGATTGGTAAGTTATTTACGACAGGCCGTATCAGTGTAGAGCGGATTGTGGCTCTTGCGGGCCCAATGGTTAATAAGCCTTGTTTGATAAGAACCCGCCTGGGCGCCAATACTGAAGAGCTAGTGAAAGATCAGCTTCAGCATACCAATGTTCGTATTATTTCTGGTTCTGTCCTATCTGGGCGTAAAGCGGTTAATTGGGGTTCCTACCTTAGTCGTTATCATGTTCAAATTTCAGTGCTGAAAGAAGGGCGTGATCGACAACTACTTGGTTGGTTGAATCCTGCAGGTGAAAAGTTTTCATTCACAAACACGCTGTTCACAAGTTTTAACCGTAAAAAGAAGATGGACATGGATACTTCAGCTCATGGTTCGCCACGGGCAATGGTTCCAATTGGTGTGTACGAGGGCGTTATGCCCTTAGATATACTTCCTACTCAATTACTTCGCGCATTAATTGTACTGGATACTGATGTAGCCCAGCAATTAGGTGCTTTGGAGTTAGATGAAGAAGATGTCGCGCTGTGTTCATTTGTGGACTCGGGCAAACATGATTTTGGTAAGGCATTGCGTGCCAACCTGTCGCATATTGAGAAGGAGGGCTAATGTCTCGTTTAAGAAATTACCTTGATTCCTTGCACCCACACTTTGCAAAAGGTGGGTCATTGGAAAAATATTACGCTATTTATGAAATGGTGGATACATTTTTATATACCCCTAAAGATGTAACATCTGGTTCACCGCACGTTCGTGATGCATTGGACTTAAAGCGAGTGATGACTTACGTCTTTATCGCAGCATTACCTTGTGTTTTGTTCGCTATGTGGAATACCGGGCATTTAGCTAATATGGCGATGGCTGATTTAGGCCTTGAGTCATTAGATACTTGGCGTGGCCTGATAACAAATTTAGTTGGCTATAATCCTGACAGCATCTTCGCCTGTATGGTGCATGGTGCTATGTACTACGTGCCAATCTATGTCGTTACCGTTGTTGTAGGTGGTATTTGGGAAGTTATTTTTGCAATCGTTAGAGGCCATGAGGTTAATGAAGGCTTCTTCGTTAGTTCAATGTTGTTCTCTTTGATCTTACCAGCAACAACACCTTTATGGCAGGTTGCCCTAGGTATTTCATTTGGTGTGGTGATCGGTAAAGAAGTGTTTGGCGGTACTGGCAAAAACTTCCTTAACCCTGCGCTAACTGGTCGCGCATTTTTATACTTTGCTTATCCAGCGCAAATGTCTGGCGATGCAATTTGGACAGCGGTTGATGGCTTTAGTGGTGCAACATCACTAGGTATTGCGGCAGCAGGTGGTGTTGAGGCTATTCTTGCTTCTGGCGTAACGTGGATGGATGCATTCTTAGGTACGGTACAAGGTTCAATCGGTGAAACGTCAACGGTGGCAATATTGATAGGTGCGTGCTTCTTGTTATATACCCGTATTGCATCATTTCGAGTGATGCTAGGCGTATTATTGGGGATGATCGCGACGACACTTCTACTAAACCTGATCGGTAGTGATACTAATCCTATGTTTGCTATGCCATGGTATTGGCATATGGTATTGGGAGGCTTTGCCTTTGGTGCCGTGTATATGGCAACAGATCCAGTCAGCGCCTCTATGACAAACACAGGCCGTTGGATTTATGGGGCATTGATTGGCTTAATGACCGTATTGATTCGAGTAGTTAACCCTGCGTTCCCAGAAGGAATTATGCTGGCAATACTTTTCGCAAATATGTTTGCACCTTTAATTGATTATTTTGTTGTGCAAGCGAACATTAAAAGAAGGGTGAGTAGAAATGTCTAATGAAACACAATCCAAAGCACGTGGCTTTGGGAAGATCTTAGCGCTCTCAAATGACAGTAAAACTAAAACTATCATCATTGCGACACTGGTTTGCTTGGTATGTGCTGTTTTCGTTTCAATCTCAGCGGTAGCTCTAAAGCCTCTGCAGGTACTGAATAAGGAGCTAGATAAAAAGAAGAACATTCTTCAAATAGCGGGCTTATACCAACCGGGTGATGATATTGAAGCGGCATTTAGCAAAATTGAAATTAGAATTATTGATCTTGCAAGCGGTGAATATACAACAGAAGTTGATGCTGGATCATACGATGATAGAAAAGCGGCTAAAGATCCTGCTTATAGTGTAGATATTGCAAAAGATAAAGATTTTGCAAGTATCCGTCAGCGGGCCAAATTTATGCCTGTTTACATGGTGAAAGAAGAAGGTGACGTTAAACAGCTTATCTTGCCAATTAGTGGTTACGGACTTTGGTCTACGTTATATGGCTTTATGGCTGTTGAAAGTGATGGCCAAACTATCGTTGGTCTTAGTTTTTACGAACATGCCGAAACCCCAGGCCTAGGTGGTGAAGTAGATAATCCTAAATGGAAAAAGTTGTGGCGTGGTAAAGAAATATACAGTGCAGCTGGTGACGTGGCGATTAAAGTTGTGAAAGGTGGTGTTAGCCAGAATGCTGATATTGCAATTAATCAGGTAGATGCCCTAGCAGGAGCAACCTTAACCAGTCGCGGTGTTACTAATATGCTGAAATACTGGATGGGTACTGAAGGATATCAAATGTACCTCAAAAAAATACAAGAAGGAGGGGTATAAAATGAATAAAGATACTAAGAAAGTAATACTAGATCCACTTATTGATAATAACCCAATCAGCTTGCAAGTACTGGGTGTTTGTTCAGCATTAGCGGTTACAACTAATCTGGGTACTGCATTGGTTATGTCTATAGCTCTAACCTCGGTTACAGCATTCTCAAACTTATCAATTAGTATGATTCGTAATCATGTACCGAGTGCAATTCGAATCATTGTACAGATGACAATTATCGCATCATTAGTAATTGTTGTTGATCAGGTTCTTAAAGCCTATTTGTATGATCTAAGTAAGCAGTTATCGGTGTTTGTTGGGCTTATTATTACTAACTGTATTGTGATGGGTCGTGCTGAAGCATTTGCGATGAAAAACCCACCAGGAATAAGTTTCTTAGATGGAATTGGTAACGGTATAGGTTATAGCTTAGTGCTGATTTTTGTCGGGACTTTCCGTGAACTACTAGGTTCTGGTAAGTTGTTTGGTGTTGAAATATTACCTTTAGTTAACGATGGTGGCTGGTATTTACCAAATGGCTTAATGCTGTTACCACCAAGTGCATTCTTCATTATTGGTTTGATGATTTGGGCAATAAGAAGCTGGAAAACTAATCAGGTTGAAGCGGCAGACTTTAAAATTAAAGATGTTAGCGGAACAGAGGTAGCATAATGGAAGCATATATCAGTTTATTTGTTAAAGCGGTTTTTGTTGAGAACTTAGCTTTAGCATTCTTCTTGGGCATGTGTACTTTTTTGGCAGTGTCCAAGAAAGTATCAACAGCAATGGGTTTAGGTATTGCCGTTATATTGGTGCAAGCGCTTACCATGCCGTTAAACAATCTTTTGTATCAAGGGGTACTAAAAGAAGGTGCATTAGCATGGGCAGGTTTACCGGATGTTGATTTAAGCTTTTTAGGGCTTATCAGTTATATCGGTGTAATTGCAGCGGTTGTGCAGGTATTAGAGATGGCAATGGACAAGTATGCACCTGCGTTATATAACGCGTTAGGCGTGTTTTTACCACTGATCACAGTGAACTGCGCTATTTTAGGTGGCTCATTATTTATGGTTGAGCGTGATTATGGCTTCGGTGAAAGTGTTGTGTTTGGCGTAGGTAGTGGACTTGGTTGGGCATTAGCTATTACGGCTATTGCTGGGATAAGAGAAAAACTTAAATATTCAGATGTACCAGAAGGCTTGCAAGGCTTAGGTATTACCTTTATCACTGCAGGGTTAATGGCTATGGGCTTCATGGCGTTCTCTGGTATTCAACTGTAATTAGGAAGTAAGCATGATAGAAATTGGCTTAGGTATTGGGTTATTTACCGCAATTATTTTGATCTTGGTTGTGGTTATTTTGGCAGCAAAAGCAAAGCTTGTTGCACAAGGTAATGTAACCGTATTAATTAATGGCGAAAAAGAAGTAAAAGCAGCGGTAGGCAGTAAATTACTGGGTGCGTTAGCAGATGCACAATTATTTGTGCCATCTGCATGTGGTGGTGGTGGTACATGTGGCCAGTGTAAAGTTAAAATCTTTGAAGGTGGTGGTGCTATTTTGCCAACCGAGGGCGCACACATTAACAAACGTGAAGCGAATGAAGGTGAAAGGCTGTCATGTCAGGTAACAGTTAAGCAAGACATGAAAATCGAAGTACCTGAAGAAGTTTTTGGTGTTAAAAAATGGCAATGTACCGTTAAATCTAACCATAACGTTGCGACTTTCATTAAAGAGTTAGTGCTTGAACTACCAGAAGGCGAAGATGTAGGTTTCCGCGCTGGTGGTTATATACAAATCGAATGTCCTCCGCATGTGGTTGACTATAAAGATTTTGATATTGAAGAAGAATACCGTTCAGATTGGGATCACTTCAATATATGGCAATATAAGTCAACAGTAGAAGAAGATGTGCTTCGTGCGTATTCAATGGCAAGTTACCCGGAAGAAGAAGGGATAATTATGTTGAATGTGCGTATTGCTTCACCTCCTCCGCGCGGTCCTGCAGATACTCCTCCAGGTAAAATGTCATCTTATATCTTTAACCTGAAGCCAGGCGATAAGGTAACAATTTCTGGCCCTTATGGTGAGTTCTTTGCCAAAGAAACGAAAGCAGAAATGGTCTTTATTGGTGGTGGTGCAGGTATGGCGCCAATGCGTTCACATATCTTCGATCAGTTACGTCGACTTAAATCAGACCGTAAAATATCATTTTGGTATGGTGCTAGAAGTGCAAAAGAAATGTTCTATGTAGAAGATTTTGACACCTTGCAAGCTGAGAATGATAACTTTAAGTGGCATGTAGCTTTATCAGACCCGCAGCCAGAAGATAACTGGGAAGGTTTAACAGGTTTTATCCATGAAGTGATTTATGAAAATTATCTAAAAAATCATTCAGCGCCAGAAGACTGCGAATACTATATGTGTGGTCCACCAATGATGAATGCAGCGGTCATTAAAATGTTGCAAGATTTAGGTGTTGAGGATGAAAATATCTTACTAGATGACTTTGGTGGTTAATTGAAAAGTTTACTACAGCCCGTTAAAAGCATACTGCTTTTAACGGGCTTTTTTATTGCTGTAAATTT
>Ga0209081_1000808_pt1 | contig 18936 bp, 8 predicted proteins | sample GOMGulsemesocosm_4_FD_184636 | JGI IMG/M metagenome (GOLD analysis project Ga0209081, IMG submission 184636) | Methane-oxidizing microbial communities from mesocosms in the Gulf of Mexico - GOM15B Gulf of Mexico (SPAdes) (version 2) | ecosystem: Environmental > Aquatic > Marine > Cold seeps... | reverse complement strand
TGGTAACAAGTTCAAACTGTTAAGTTATAACCCATGTATAATGTTGAGTCGTTACCAGCCAACCACCGTATAACTTAAAGGTTCAGAATAATCTCACACCCCCCTTCTCTTCCACACCCTAAAGCAAACTTTGATTGGCCACTCTCAGCGGCTAATGAGGGGAAGTGGAAGTGTGCAGCCGAACGCTGGACAATATTACGAAAAGCTTACCCAAAACATTCGGCAACCTGGGTTCAAGGTGCATTCTCTCTAATACAAATTGGCGACCTAAAAGAAGCTGAGTATTTGTTGGAGTATGCCCGCGATAACTTTCCAGAAAACCCAAATAGCTTTCTTCACTCGGCGGAACTAGCTAAACACCAAGGTAACAAAGAAAATTTAGAACTTTATTTAAGTATCGCCCAAAAACACTTCCCAGAGTTACTGGAAACTTGGTTAAAATCTGCAGAATACTCAATGCACTATCACGATTATATTTCTGCAGAGCTATTCAATAACAAAGCAAGAAAAATAGCAACCAAAAACCTAGTCGCCCCTTTTATTCAATATGCCGAAATAGCTATGCTAAAAAAAGACTGGGAGCTTGCTCTAAGCCGCTGGGAAATAGTTAGGAAAAGCTTCCCAAAGCACCCGTCCGGATATAATCAAGCCGCTAAAGCTGCCAAAGCCTTGGGAAAGAATAGCTTTGCAATAGAATTAAAATTAAGCCAAGAGTATGGCCCAAACCTATTAAGCAAGCCTTTAGTTAAAGAAAAAACTCTTAGCTACGCACACACAAACGGAACTTTATTTAGTTTTTTCCCTCTTATATGGTTAAAAGCAACCCTCAACCTAAAATCTGAAGTACAACGAAATTTTCTTAGTTATGGCTGGTGGGTTTTAGAACCTTTACTTCATATGGGGGTTTATTACCTTGTCTTTGGTTTTTTATTAAACCGAGGAGGCGAAAACTTTAGTATTTTTTTGCTCACGGGCCTTATTCCCTGGATATGGTTTAACAAATCAATTAATAGCTGCAGTACTAGCATTCTAGAAGCACAAAATACAATTCTACAAACCAGCCTCCCTACACTAATATTCCCATTAATTTGCATTCTACAAAATACTCTTAAGCAAGGGCCTGTTCTTCTGCTTTTATTAGGGTTTATTTCGCTTCAAGGGTTTGGCCCCAATATCTATTGGTGGAGCTTAATTCCAATATTTATTGTTCAGCTCAACATAACCATCTTCTTTTCTTGTCTCGTTGCTGCGGTAATACCTTTCATTAGAGACTTTACCTATATCGTGGGTAGCGGGCTTACATTTCTTATGTTTTTATCTGGCATTTTTTATGACTATAAAACCATTTCGACAGATTGGCATGGGTTATTTTTTTTAAACCCTATCGCTTTTTTACTTAAGTGCTACCGTGAAGTACTTGTTGAATCAAGTAGCCCTGACTTACTAAGTTTAAGCTACTGGGGCTTTTCTTTTATTATTGCCAATATCATACTTGCTTTTATCTACCAACAGTTACGACATATTTACCCTCGAATTATTTTAGAATAGCACTTTATGAAGCCTTTACTATCACTAAAAAAAATTTCCATTCATTACAAAAAAAACACACCTATATTCAAAAAAAAGGAGTATTTCGAAGCCCTTAAATCAATAACCTTAGATATATTTCCCGGAGAAACACTTGGGATCATTGGGCGAAACGGTGCAGGTAAATCTACATTATTAAGAGTCATTTCAGGTATTATTAAACCTAACTCAGGAAAAATCATTAATGATGGCGCATCCATTTCTTTGTTATCTTTACAGGCTGGTTTTGATGATAACTTATGTGGCCGTGACAATACAGTTCTTACCGGGATGATGCATGGATTTCGGCGTAAAGAAATTGAAGAGCAACTTGAGAAAATTATCCACTACTCTGAGTTAGAAGAGTTCTTCCATGAACCTGTTCGTACTTATTCAGCAGGTATGCGAGCAAGGTTAGCTTTTTCCATCTCAACTATTTTTAGTCCAGATATTTTATTAATTGATGAAGTTTTAGCCGTAGGTGATTCGCGATTTAGAAAAAAGGCTGAACTAACAATGATCCAAAAGATACGCTCTCAACAAACAATTATTATGGTAACACATTCACAACAACAAATTTTAAGGCTTTGTGATCGAGCTATTCTTATTGAAAATGGAATTAGTATTGCAGATGGACTACCAGAAAAAATAATTCATTTATATAACGAGTTAGCTGATTAAAGTGACTGTATTTCTAAAAGTCTCTCCTCAATTATACTTCCTAACTTTCTAGCCGATAACTCACTAGCAACAAACTCTCTCGCTTTTTCAGCCTTTTTCTGAACAAGTATTGGCTTATTAATTATATCTTTCATATGCTGTGCTGCATGCTCTATATCAGGGTCAGCCCATGTATTACCAAGTTGATAAGGCCCATGATCTTTATCTAATTGAACCAAATCATATTTAACAATTAACGCATTTGAATCAAAGGTGAAGTCCATATTTCCTGACCAACCAGTCACGATAACTGGTGTGCCAACAGCCATGGCCTCAGCAATAACCAACCCAAAACCTTCAGAACGATGCAATGAAACTAGAGCTTTAGCCCCTTTCAACAGAGTAAGTACTTCTTCTTTTTCTAAATACTTATCAATCAACTTAATACTTGGGTTTCTATTAATTTTATTGATTAAATGTTCTTGAAATTCTTTATTCTTTTCGAGATTAGAGGTTTTAATATATAAAGTAATATTTTGTCTCTTAGTACCAAAGGCTAATTCAAAAGCATCAATAACCGCATCAATATTTTTCCTTTGAGGGATACTTAAACAGTCAAATACACTTATAAAATAATCACTTTTAATGCTATCAAGAAGCTTAGATGAAGATTTACTTTCAAAATCTTGAGGTAACGTAATAGCATGTGGAACAACCTTAACAGGGATAGCAACCTTAGCAGCGATAGCTTTTCTACAGAATTCTGAAGGAGTCCATATTTCATCTAAAAATTTTGCCGACTCCGCAAATTCAATTGGAAAATCTGGTAACTCCCAAGCCCAATATCCAATATTATATTTATTTTTCACAATCAAATCATTACGATGCACCATCAAATAAGCCATTTGATCTGCGTTAATATGAAAAAGATTCACGCTGTACATTGGCTCACCAATCAATTCTTCGTCAAAAGTAGCCCCCATTCTAGAAACATTCCCCTTCTGAAAATCGCATACGGAAAAATCAATACCTGAAGCTTTTAACGCATCCACATTAGATCTAGCTGACTGACCAATTCCACTTTCAGCATACATATAACCTATGATATTAACACCTGGCTCGTAACTCTCTGTGGTCTTATCTGTACGATCAATCAGTTCTCTTTTATAAGCATTATTGAGTAATAAACCCGAGATTTTTTGACGGTAGTCGGGAGAGAAAATAGGCCTCACCAAAGGGCGAAGGCTCCAAGCTAGCTTATAAGTCAGCTTATATAGTAAGGAGCTTTTCACACCAAATTCAAGTTTAGCGTTACTAGTTTCACTCAAACTAATTTCATGCCTCAAGGGTTCAATAAATTTATCATCCAAATTCATTTGTTCCACTGCATTTTCTATAAACCAATGAGCATACCTAATATTGTCATACCCACAGATATCTGGGAATGCAGCTTTTAAATCTTCTCTTATTTGATAATACTTATAAGCAAGTCTTGTAACAAACCTATTCCCCCCTCCTGCTAATGCAATAAACTCATTTAGGTACCCCATAAAATCCTTACAACCAGCCTCAGTATTCAGACCATAATCACGTACTTCCCAATCAAGTTCATCCCTATAAATAACTCTCGCAACATCAGGAATTCGAGTCCCATCTACAAAAAAACCAAATGCATAGGGAAGGTTTTTATATTCACTAAAACCATAATCAATTAAGTTCTTTTCATAGTCAAAACATATTTGCTTAACAGCCTCACTAACAGAGTTTCGTGTAAACCTATTCTGATGCTTACTAAACAAATTAGTTTTAGGGGAGAACCCTGAAAAATGAAAAAAGACAAGAGGCTGTTCATTGACTCTATAACCATCACCACTATTTAATACTTGCCTATGGTGTAAGTTCCAATAAGCGACATTCCAACCCTCATTACGATTAATATAAACATTATCAAAAATTGCTGGCACCAAATCCATCCATTTTTGATCTACAAATAGCCCTTTTGAAATATCAACCACACAATCTCTATATAGTTTCTCTTGCCACCATTTAACAAAAACAACTGTCTGCTTGGTGTTTCTTAGTGCAATAAAACCTAAATTGTAAGTACCACTTTGTAATATTTCTAATTCCCCTGGTTTCTTCTCGTCATCAAGAAAACCAGTTAAATGAGGTGTCAGTACTATTTGATACTCATCAAGCAAACCATTTAAACTTACTAGTTCTTGGTATACCTTAATATCCGGATCAAAATAAACAACCTTACGCCAACTATCATTAAATAAAAGTTCGATTACATAAGGCTTTATGGCAGTATTAAGTTCTAAAATAGAGTAACGAAAAATAAAATCATCAATATTTTTTATATCTAAATCTCTAATATTAATAATCTCAAATGGCTCTTGAGATAAATCTAAGTCACCCATTTCATCACAAAGTACAACAAAACACTTAGCACTTGGGTTGTTAATTAAAATACTATTAACGAGTGTTTTTGCAAAATGCAAATAATTCTTAGAAACAACTGTAAAAAAACAAATCTCTTTTTCTATTTGACTACTCATTCTTCCTTAATTTTATCTATTTATTTTTGGCTTAATAGCATAACTATTATCTATATTTACTCTTTAAAATTCTTAACATAATTATGAAGAGACTTATTATCATCCAAAATTTGCTGAACATAACTATCTTTCTCAAGAGTAATACGCTCTAAATCCTGAATATATTTATCTTTTATTTTCAGGTGAGATTCCAAGCTAGCTATATAAGTTTTATTCTTCATATTATCGTCCGACAATGAATCAATTTGTTGGTGTCTCTGTTTTGACTCATTAATCAATGATGAAACATATTTCCGTGATGTATCTAAACTTACAAGGAGGCTATCTGGGTAGCTTTTAACTTCCTCCAAGCTAGATTTTAATGAATCAATATAAGTATCTTTTACTTTTATGGCCTTTTCAAGAGTCAGGTACATCAGCTTCAATTGGTCACGCTCTGAAACAACCTCGTCTAGTAATATCCCTTTAACATATTCACCTTCACTTAAGCCCTCTTCGCTACTGTCATACCATTTAAATGCCCGATTACTTAAACCATCACTAATGCCACTAACCCTTTCATATAGTTCCAAAACAACCCTATTAAGTTTTTGATTAGCCTCTAGCAACTCTTCATTATTTGAGTGAATCAAAGTGTTATCTAAAAATTCATCTACAAACTCTGTAATAACCGAGGCCGGAACTTTGTTTTCGCCACTAATAAAATAAGCAATTTTCTTCAGCTCTCTTTCTGGAAACTTTAATAACTGCTTGTTTTCAACTACCAATCTATTGTAATGCGCAGAATCATTTACACAAGCAGACATATGCTCTAACCAAAGTAGCATGGTTTTATCTTTCGAAAACTGATCCCTTTTTTTAAGAGACTGAGCAATCTTAGCAGGTGCCCGTAAAGATATTATATACAGAGGCGTTACACCCAAATCTTTAAAAATAGTATTCCAAAAAGGGAGTAAGCGAGACATCCTAGGGTCTTTAACCCCCCATAGCTTACCAGCTGAAACTCTTCTATTTACTATTTCAACTGCCTCAGCATAAAACTTATTTAAGCAATCTTTTAACTTATCTGAACCTAATACCAACCCCAAGGTATCCCATTGGTATCCAAAATAACTAAGTAACCTATTATTAAATAGTACAATCTCAGCATCTTCCCAATAACCTTTTGGGTTAAACTTGTCGGCAGGGATAAGCTCCCTCCCCATGTTCACACCTAAACAGTTTAGTGCCTTAGACAAAACACTAGTTCCTGAACGGTGCATACCAACAACAATAATTACTTTCCTACTCATAAATAAATGCTCAAAGCATGTAGTTTTAGAACTTAACAATAACGTTTAATAGTTCAATTTTTGAAATTGCAATACCCAATAACCTATCATCGCCATCATCAGGAGATTTTGTATAGATTGTTTCTATTTGTAATTCATTATAACTATCTTGCCGAATAATATTTGAAGCTAACCTATAGTTCAAAACATATAAGCCTTGCAAATTTTTAACAACTACCCCTTTTAATTCTACCCCATTAAAAAAAAACTTTACCTTCTTAAAAACATCCTCACATATAACGTGAGGAATATAAATATTTAATACCCTTTCAGATTTTATTAATGGGGGAAAGTAGAGCGTAGTTAGGTTTTCTGGCCCAGTAAACCGCCAATGAAATGAGTCATTATTTTCACAGTCATGCCAATTTTCGCCAATAATACTCTCGTCAAATAACAAAGTTAGGTTATTTCTAGGTGGCTCTCCAATGAATAACCTCTCTAGAGCTAACTTTTTAAGAGGAAGCCCATCTAAGGCAACCACCTGCTTGTTTAACATTTCTTCTGCTGCAGCATAAAGCATAAAATCCAGCTGGTTCCTTTCTCTAACCAAGTCTATAAATCCACTCGAATAATCCGATATTAATTTTGATGAATTCCTTACAACCTCAGCGTTAATTGGTAGTACGCCAAGTTTATATGTAAGAATATTTAGGCTCTCCTGCATCCTTTCAACAACACCTACACTAAACATCTCAGATAACCTACTAATTGCAGTTTCAATTTTCTCAGAATCAGCAACCTCAGGATTCAAATCACTGGTTAAGAACTTAGTTTGTTGGTTACATACACCACCCTTGATTCCTACAACTTCATTAAGAGCAAACTCTTCAAAAGTTGACCCTTTTGCAAATGCCACCCTTTTTTTATCTGCTTCTGTGATACAAGCTGAAAATTCACTTCCTTTTAAAAAGTTGTATAAAGAACGTACTCTCGAAAGGGGATTTCTTATAAAGACAATCTTCTTAAAATCATTAAAAACTTCATTAGATGCAACGTCCCAACCAAAATGACCATGTATGAATTTTGTTTTAAGCAATTCACTTTCATACTTAGAAGCAAGCCACTCTTTAGGGTTTAGAACGTGGTATACCTCGTTCTTATCATAATATTTAGTTAGCCCTTCTCGAATAGTTACACCAGCCGTTTTAGGTATATGAATATAGATAACCTTTTCCATTTAAATACCTTTCAAAAACCCTGAACTACTTTTTCTTACAAAATAGGTGAAGCTGTCAAACTTTTCCCCTGAAGCATTATCATTTTCCACATCAAGTAATTCGGCACCAGAGTGAGCAATAAGGTTTTCCACTTCAACTCTAGGAACAAGATTCATATCAATTGTTACCACTCCAGACAATGTAGTAACTTCCGATTTAAACACGTCGTCATAACTAACTAAGCATTTTGATGGAACTTGGAATACAGCTAAACCGCCTACCTTAAGTACTCTAATAAATTCCTTTATAAATATTAGAATAGAAGCTTTATCTAAGTGCTGGAGTACGATATATGAATATAAAAAATCAATACTCTCATTACTTGCATTTAAACTCTCCAACTGACCCAATTCAAAGCTTATACTTTCATCATCATTAGAGTTTTCAGCTAACTCAATCATCGTTGGGGATATATCAACACCAACTGTTTTTTCAAAATAAACAGCCAACCCTTGAGTCAATCGCCCCATACCGCACCCAAAGTCAAGAGCAATTCCATATTCAACTTGAATATTTTTATCATACAACTTATCCATTAAACGCTGAATATCTATCTTTCCCGTATGATAAAACTCCTCTTTGTTCCATTTATTTTGCTCTTTACCGGGCACAGACAAAATAGCCCACATAGGATCATGTATTGCCAACTTTTCCCAATTATCTCCAACCAACTTTTTTTCGTCCATTATTTAAATATCTCTTAAATTAAACATTACTCCTAAAGTAACTTACTTTAGGAGTATTTTCGATAGCCTATTTTAATCCAATGCTCTCCAACCTATCGGCCTGCCTACCGGTTTACTTTGTAGGATGGTCGCACCGTCTGTTCTTAGCATATGCAGGGTGTCGTTAGTGTCGTGTTGTAGTAATACATCATTATCACCATCACCATCGTAATCAGCTAAATCGGCTATTGACCAACCACTAACCGGACTGAGGATGCCTGTGTCGATTGTTGTTGCGCCATCTTTTATCCAAGCATGGAGTTTGTTGGCACTGTCTCGGACTAATAGGTCGGTTTTGTTATCACCATCTAAGTCAGTATGCCCTTCTAGTGTATAGCCAACGAGGCTATCTGCGCCGGTACTTGCACTGATGGTGCTGCCATTCATGGTGTAGAGGTGCAACTTGTCGAGTGTTGGATGATAGAGCAGGATATCGGCTTTGCTATCGGCTGTGTAATCACTTACATCACTCACTGCCCAAGCACCTATATTAGCAACACCTTTGCTGGCTGTGATGCTTGTACCATTCATGGTGAATAGGTGTAACTTGTGACTAGATGGTCCATAAAGCAGTATGTCGGCTTTGCCGTCCCCGTTGTGATCACGCGTACCCGCGACGGTCCAACCAGGGACTTTGGCAATGCCACTGCTGCTTTGGATAACGTTGCCATTCATTAGGAACATGACCACGATACCGGTACTGTTATTTTGTAAGAGAATGTCAGCTTTATTATCGCCGTTAAAGTCAGCAATGCCTGAGAGGCTCCAACCGGGTATTTTGGCAATACCTTTACTGCTGCTAATAACGTTGCCATCCATAAGGAAGATGTTAAGCGCATGGCTGCTGTTATGCCTTAGCAGGATATCCGCTTTACCATCGCCATTAAAATCATTGCTTTTATCAACCAGTGTCCAGTCGGGAATATTCGCAACGCCTTTGCTGGTTAAGATATTAGCACCGTCCATTTCAAAGGCGAATAGACGTTCTAAAGAACCAGAGTAAAGAAGAATGTCGGCTTTGTTGTCGCCGCCAAAGTCGTCCTTAATATTATCACCGCTTTCTGTAATGGTGATATCGGTACTGTTGATAGCTCCTAATATTGCACCTGAAGGTGTATTGAGTGACACAGTAAAGGTTTCATCTGCTTCAGGACTTGCATCTGATGTTATCGAGACATTGCAGTATTTTGTAGTGCTATCAGCATCGCCCCAGTTTAGGCCATTTGCAACGGCGGTGTAATCACTACCCGACTCTGCTGTGCCATCGCTGGTTTGGCAGGTGACCGATACTGCACTGGTACTGCTACCTGTGCGAACAACCGGTATACCGATAATGCCATCGGTTTCATTAACGGTATAAGAAGCTAAAGAGAACCCTAATACGCTGGGCGTCGATGCATTATCGGTTGGATCTGTGCCCGCTTGGTATTCTTGTAAATTGGTATATCCATCGGCATCGCTGTCTAAGTTGCTGTCTGCAATTAATGGACTAGACCCATACTGCACCTCCCAACCGTCGGGAATCTCATCACCATCACTGTCAGGGTTCGAAGAATCTGTCCCACGTTGTGTTTCTTCTTGATCGGTCAAGCCGTCATCATCAAAATCGCCTGTGTCACACGCATCCCCTAAGCCATCACCATCAACATCTGTTTGATACGGATAGATAATCAATGGGCAGTTATCGTTTATAACAGGCAGTTCATTGATGGTTGTTATCCCATCTGTACGGCTATCAATACTGCTTGCCCCGAAAATATAACCATTATGCTGTACCAGGTCAGTTGCTTCATTGTATTCAGAAAATCTGTGCCAAGTTTTCCCTGCATCGGTAGAGCTCAACATATACGTACCAGTCGATGCTAAAAAGCCCAGTGAGCCTTCGCTAAGAACCTTGATAGAAATTGAAGAATCGTAATACACCCTCGTCCAATTTGCACCATCAGTTGAACGCAGTAAGCCGTCATTATAACCCATCAAATAAACCCCATCTTGATAAGCCACTGAATAGAAATACTTACCGCTTACAGGGGCTAATTGAGGCACCCAAGTAATGCCATCAACAGAGGTTAAAACGGTGTCACTATTTCCTGCCACAATAAACCCAGCATGCCCATAGGTCACTTCATTCAGTACATTCGTTGTTCCCGAGGCTCTTTGTTGCCACATGATGCCGTCTGCGCTGGTAAAAATAGCACCCGCGTCACCAACACTAACAAACAACCCGTTTGCATAGATAACACTATTTAGGTCCCAGACTTGCTCTTCAGGACCAACATCTATCCACGCTCTCCCGTCAGAAGAGTATTCAGGCCCTTTTGAGCCTACTGACACATAGGTACCCACACCATAAGCAAAGTCGACAGGCGTTGTGGTGCAATTTTCAGTCAGTGACTCACTCCATGCGACACCGTCATCGGAAGATATTTTTATATGACAACCATAACTTGAATAACTACGGTACAACTCGCCATTGAGCGATGCGACAGCCGAAGCACCATTTTGCTCAGAATCTAGCCATGTAATACCATCATTACTGTAAAGGCTATGCGAGTTACGCCCGAAGGCGACATAAACTCCATTTCCGTAAGCGACCGTTAATGAATCACTAAAATAAACACTGTGACTATTAAAAGACTTCCACTCAGCTTTAAAGTCAGCCCGTTCAGTCCAGTTAACACCATCGTTTGAGGTGACGATCAGCCCTTTTTCTGCAATAGATGCCAACCCCGTCGTTGTACCAACATACAGGCCATTAGCATACCAGACAGAACTGCGAGTGACATTGTGGTTAACAACTTCCCCCGCCTTATTATAAATAACCTCCGGTGTTCCCGCGCTCCAATTTACCCCATCACTTGATGAATGGAAGCCTTCAGAGGTATATCCATAAAACACAGCACCTGAAGTAAAGATATTTTTTACGTATAGAGAATCTGCAACCGTCTTTTCGGTCCAGGTGATACCATCTGCGCTTGATAAGAACTCACCCGCACTGCTTGCTGTTGCCATGTATAAGCCATTCGTATAGACAACCGAAGTCAGCGATAGGCTACCTGATGCAGGGTTACGCTCTATCCACTCAAAGCCATCATCACTAGTCATGATAAGGCCATCGCGTCCTACGGCAATATATGAGCCATTTAAATATTCAACCGATTGAAGTACATTGTCAAAAGCCAGCCCTTCTGTCCAAGTCAAACCATCGTAAGAATAAATAAATATAGAGTTTGTTCCATCAATTTCTATAGCGGTAAATCGCCCATTAGCAAACACCACCGACGCTATCGTCCCCTCAGTTAAATCTAGCAGGTCCCGCCACTGCCGACCATTGGTGGAAACTCGAACAAGCGACTTACTATCACCGAAACTTGATGAAACATAATTACCCCCCACTGCCACAAACCGCCCATTACCAAAGGCAACATCATAAGGTGCGTATCCACTGGCACGCTCCTTCATCACAAAGCTAGGTAAGTTAATAGGCTCGCTCACAGGCGTATAATCACCTTGCGTGTGGATCTCATTACTTGAATAAGCAAACTTTGCATCACCAACAGCCAAGGCATGTGTAAAGATCATATTGCCCCTATCAACATCAACCCAACTCACACCACCATCAGTAGAAGACTCAATATGACCAGAACTGCCAACTGCCAAAAAACCATCCGTTGTTACCTGGATATCTCTAAAATCAACACTGCCTGTGTCTGTATTGCTCCACGTCATACCATCAGTCGAAGAAAGATGCGTACCACTAGTCCCAACAGCCATGTATTTTCCATGGCCGTAAACTACACTTCTCAGATAAGCAGTAACACCAGAAGTTTGCAACTGCCAGCTAATGCCATCTAAAGATTGATAGACAATCCCAGAAGGAGCAACGGCAACATAGCCTGCCGCGCCGTAAGTCACTGCTAAAAAAGTAGGTGCCGTAGCTTCATACACAGGCGTTCTATCCAACCACACAGTGCCATCAACGCTTGAGTAGATAGCGCCCGTGTTCCCAACGGCAACAAACCCCCCACTACCATCGCTAGCAACAGCAGTAAAATTGCCCGGCCCGTCATCTTCAGACAGCCTTAATTGCCAAGTTAAAACATCATCAGAAGTATAAATAGCACCTTCTTTGCTAATCGAAACATAACGCGAACCGTCGTAAACCAGTCCATTTATTGTACCGTTCCCCACCACAGCAGACTTGTCCCTATAGATGCCATCTGACGATAGTCCGACTGAGCTCGAGTATTGGTTACCATATACGCTCACAAAGCGGTTTTCTGCAAAGATAACATCATGCATAGCATAATTGAGTTGGTTTTTCCTACTACGTCGCTCCACCCATTCAGTGCCAGTTACACTTGTATAGATACCGCCTGACTCACCTACAATCACATAGGTATTATTACCAAAAGCAATGGCTGTTGAAGAACTAAAAACAACCGACGTCCATAAAAAACCATCACTCGATGTTTGTCCGCTATAACTCACATATTGCTGCCCCTTAACAAGACTTATTCCATAATTAGAAAGCTCTAAAGGCGAATGACCCCACAAAGTGATGTCGGCCGCCGTTAAATGATCTGATCCGTTTTTTAAATAATAACGTCCATCAACGTATCCTATGTTATAAATACTCTGTGCCGAATTAAGACGGCTAGCCTCACTTTGCACAACGATTGACCAGTTTAGACCGTCTGGGCTGCTATACAACGCCCCACCATTTCGCGTAGCAACAAACTCGCCATCGCCATACACAACGCTAGAAAAATGCTCCGCTGTAGCCGCCGTACTCAAGTCCCAATTTATCCCATCAGAACTGATTCCCAGCTCTCCATTAGACCCTACTGCAACAAAAACACCGTTACCAAAAGCCAAGCCAGCAACAGGAGGACGATTAGTTGATGCCCCGGTCCAATTTATACCGTCATCAGAATAGGCATAACCATAAGAACCAACAGCAACAAAACGTCCATTACCGTAACTTATTTCAGTAAAATTATAATAGTTCTGAACAGAAGAACTATATGGCGATTGGTAAACTGTATTCCAATCGGCACCATCGGCACCATCGGCACCATCGGCAGAGGCTAAAATACTTCCCCGCCCCACTGCCACGAATTTGCCATCAGCAAAAACAACATCCTTAATAGTATCGGTAAAAAGCTTTGACTCCCAATTAGAGTCATTAGCAAATAGAGGGAAAGCGGCCATTAACAGTACGAAGGCGATTAGTGTGTTTTTCATTTTAAATACTCCGTTATTTATAGCCAGACTCATGCCATTTAGCTAGGTTTACAGTGTTGGTTTTTAGCATCTGTTGATGGTCTACCCCCATTAATAACCGACGTTATAAGTAGAGGTTAAGCTGCCGCCAGCATTTGCAGCGCACCACCAATGACTGACAGTGAACATTTATTATATGCCTTTTAGTATCAATGTTGTAAGTGACAGGTCAAAACAATGTACCCCACCTGTTTTAATCCAACGCTCTCCAACCTATCGGCCTGCCTACCGGTTTACTTTGTAGGATGGTCGCACCGTCTGTTCTTAGCATATGCAGGGTGTCGTTAGTGTCGTGTTGTAGTAATACATCGTTATCTCCGTCACCATCGTAATCAGCTAAATCGGCGATTGACCAGCCATTAACTGGGCTGAGGATACCGGTATCGGTTGTTATTGCACCATCTTTTATCCAAGCATGGAGCTTGTTGGCACTGTCTCTGACTAAGAGGTCGGTTTTGTTATCACCATCTAAGTCAGTATGCCCTTCTAGTGTGTAACCAACAAGGCTATCTGCGCCGGTACTTAGTCTGATTGTACTACCATCCATAGTGTATAAATGCAGTCTATCTTGGCCAGGGTGATAGAGCAGGATGTCAGCTTTGCTATCGCCTGTGTAGTCACTCACATCACTCACTGTCCAAGCACCTATATTAGCGACACCTCTAGTGGCGGTAATGCTTGTCCCGTTCATGGTAAACAGATGCAGATTATGACTAACTGGGCGATAAAGAAGAATATCGGCTTTGCCGTCGCCATTGTGGTCGCCGGTGCCTGCAACAGTCCAATCTGGAACGTTGGCGATGCCTTGGGAATCTTGTATCTCTGTTCCATTCATAAGGAACATATGGATGACACCAGTACTGTCATTTTGTAATAGGATGTCAGCTTTGTTATCGCCATTAAAATCAGCAATGCCTGAAATACTCCAACCCGGTATTTTGGCAACGCCTTTGCTGCTACTAACAATATTGCCATTCATTAAGAAAATGTTAAGTGCGTGGCTGTTGTTATGCCTTAGCAGGATATCTGCTTTGCCATCACCGTTAAAATCATTGCTTTTATCTACAACGCTCCAGTTAGGGATGTTTGCAACGCCTTTGCTGGTTAAGATATTAGCACCGTCCATTTCAAAGGCGAATAGGCGTTCTAAGCCTGATGAGTAAAGGAGAATGTCGGCTTTGGTGTCAGCGCCAAAGTCACCATAGACTGATGACTCACATCCGAGGCATGATGTAATCAGTTCGTATGCACCACTTTCTAAACTATAAGAGTTTGCAACGATAAAATAATCACCTGTATTTAATGATTGTGAAATCTGTGCGTTTACATCACCTTCCTGCCTATCATCATTTGAGGAGATTTCATTTGATTCTTCATCTAATAAGATTAAAAAGGAATCAAACTCTTCTGAGTTTTGCTCAATGTTTAAAACCCCGCCCTTCTGTAAAGTCGTTCTATAGACATCCGCAAACGAAAAATCATCTACGCTCAACCCTAAGTCAACAAGCGTGCAATCACCAGAGTTCAAGCCAGCCATTACAATATCATTAGGCTTTATTAGAACCGGCGACTCAGGGTTACATGTGCTGCTAACTACAGATGATCTAAAGTTTGATATTAAAGGGCTTGTCTGATTAAAAGCTGTTCGGTTATCCGCTTCAGCTGTCAAGCCGACCGCCACACCACAGGCTTCCTCTGAATTGCCACATGCTAACAAGCCTGGGTTTGAAAAATAAAGAACCTCTGGGTTTTCATAACTCATAATCGTGCCAAACTGACCCAAACTGTAATGACCTATTGCATAAGAGTATGCAGCCCCATTTGTATTTAAATTTCTATCATGGTTACTTCCCATTAAGTGCCCAATTTCATGAGGATAGGTCGAATCTGAGCAATATACAGAAGAGTATTCACTTATTTGGTAACTTCCGAGTGAAACAACTCCATAAGCATGGTTATTTGCAAAATATGTTGGGTTCACAACACTTGCTTCCCCAAAGACCCAAGCCAAACCGCAACCATTGCTTTGATCTGTAAACTTTCTAAGAAAAATGACTAAATCAGCTCCCGTATTATCTCTAGTCACTGACGTATTTGAAAATGCCCCTGTTCCGTTTGTTAAGACATCTAAAGCCATTGAATTAGCCCCAGAATCTGCATAGTCGACCAGTTGACTTCCAACAACACGTAGAATAGATGTGATACCACTATCAGCATAAGCTTGATTTGTAAGCGCTGTTAAACGGTCGATCTCTACGGCTAATGCATCATCTGGAAAATCACTCGCGATACCAGGCGAATAAAGAATTAACACGTCAATCACCGTTGTTGCTGGCTCTGCCTCCGCTGATATTAAATTATTTTTTTGCTGAGGAAGGTTATTTATCTCCAATGCTGGCTCAGGTGGTACCTTATAGTCTTCGCCAAATGGTGCCTTCGTCATACCTGCCAATTGCTGGTCTATAAGAATAGTTTGATTATTTTGATGCCTAATGGCATACACTTTATCTGGCGTTACTATGCGACCTGAAAACACCGAACCTTTCCCTGTAATCATTACACGATATTTAGGGTGCTTCTCTAAGTGACCGACCCATGTTCTATTACCACTTTTATGTACTATTTTTTTATCAAAAACAACACTGAAAGTGCGGCTTGGTAGGTTTAACTCTACTTTACTACCTGGTTTAACTTGATAAATAGCTGCGTTAAGCTCAACCCACGCTTCACCAACACGTAGACTTTGAACTTTTTTCTCAGGATTATCTTTTAACGTAGCAGAGGTTGTTTCTTGCTGAAAGACACTGACTTTGGAGGAAGCAAAACTCCCCTCAATATTAAATAATAAAATTAATATCGGTAATATAGTTTTCATAGTTTTCCAATGCCTTCATGTTTTGCCGCATTACCTAATGCTGACCTAAATAATCATGCTTAAATCCACCTACAGCTAAAACGGAGAACCGTTTACATCAAAGCCGAGAAAGTGCGCCACTTCCTCAAACCCCTGCCATGATTTATGACTTCCCTGATAAACAAGTCGTCTTTGTTCCATCATATTCAAAGCCTCCACTGCTTTAGCCTACTAGAGCGATAAATCTAATCATTATGATCCTTGTTTAATCCAACGCTTTCCAACCTACCGGCCGGCCTACCGGTTTACTTTGTAGGATGGTCGCACCGTCTGTTCGTAGCATATGCAGGGTGTCGTTAGTGTCGTGTTGTAGTAATACATCGTTGTCACCATCACCATCATAATCTGCAAGATCGGCAATTGACCAACCATTAACAGGACTGAGGATGCCTGTGTCGATTGTTGTTGCGCCATCTTTTATCCAAGCATGGAGTTTGTTGGCACTGTCTCTGACTAAGAGGTCGGTTTTGCTATCACCATTTAGATCAGTATGGCCTTCTAATGTGTAATCAACAAGGCTATCTGCTGCGGTACTAGCACTGATGGTGCTGCCATTCATGGTGTAGAGGTGCAACTTATCGAGGGTTGGATGATAGAGCAGGATGTCTGCTTTGCTATCGGCGGTGTAATCACTTACATTGCTCACTGTCCACGCACCTATGTTAGCAACACCTTTGCTGGCGGTGATGCTTGTGCCATTCATAGTGAATAGGTGTAACTTGTGGCTGGCTGGACCATAAAGCAGGATGTCGGCTTTACCATCTCCGTTGTGATCGCTGGTGGCGGCTACGGTCCAATCAGGGACTTTGGCAATGCCACTGCTGCTTTGGATAACGTTGCCATTCATTAGGAACATGATCACGATACCGGTACTATTATTTTGTAAGAGAATATCGGCTTTGTTATCGCCATTGAAATCAGCGATGCCTGAGATATTCCAACCGGGTATTTTGGCGATGCCTTTGCTGCTAGTAATAACATTACCATCCATAAGGAAAATGTTAAGTGCGTGGCTGTTGTTATGCCTTAGCAGGATATCTGCTTTGCCATCACCATTAAAATCATTGCTTTTGTCTACAACGCTCCAGTTAGGGATGTTAGCAACGCCTTTGCTGGTTAAGATATTAGTACCGTCCATTTCAAAGGCGAATAGGCGCTCTAAACCTGATGAGTAAAGGAGGATGTCGGCTTTATTATCTCCGCTAAAGTCACCTTTTATACTATTAGCACTTTCTGTAATGGTGATATCGGTACTGTTGATAGTCCCTAATATTGCACCTGAGGGTGTATTGAGTGACACAGTAAAGATTTGGTCTGCTTCAGCGACTGCATCTGATGTCATGGAGACATTGCAGTATTTTGTAGTGCTATCGCCATTTGCCCAGTTTAGACCGCTTGCAACGGCGGTATAGTCGCTACCCGATTCCGCGGTACCATCGCTGGTTTGGCAGGTGACCGATACGGCACCTGCACTACTGCCTGTGCGAACAACCGGTATACCGATAATGCCATCGGTTTCATTAACGGTATAAGAGGCTAAAGAGAACCCTAATACACTGGGTGTCGATGTATCGTCTGTTGGGTCTGTACCGGCTAGATATTCTTGCAGGTTGGTTACACCATCGCCATCTAAGTCATCAGCGGCATCACTTGGGTCATTAAGGTCTAGGCCTAAAGCAAATTCAACATTATCCGGTATACCATCGCCATCGGAATCTATATTTACGTTTGAATGAATAGGATCTGCGTCTTTATCATCAACAATTCCATCACCGTCATAATCAGGCGTTGTTAGTACACCTAAGGAACTAAAAACGTTCTGTTTATGATTAAACAGTTTTGTGATAACCGTGTTTGTTATAAACCTAACCCCTGCCGCAGTGCTGTTCGTTATCTCCAACACATTAAAGTAAGAATGAGTGGGGTCTACAAAGCTAACCGTTTGCAAAGCATTGCCTGACAGTAAAACCTTATGTGTGCCGCTGGCTTTGAAATTATAATGAGCTAAAGAGTTGTAGCCCGTATGCGATGATACCTGCGCAAAGTGACCCTTTAACTCAAGCACGCCAGCGATGAGGTGCGAACTATGGTCACGGGATGAATCCATGAAGAAATCACCTTTAACTAACATTCGGTCATTGGCATTAGTCATATTTAAATAGCCGCTTCCGTAGTTATACACGACATTACCCGAGCCATCTGTTGACATGCTTTGACTACGATACTCCCCATCAATAATCAACGTGCCACCATTAAGATTGAGAGTGCCTCCTGAGTGAATAAAATCACCTTTAACCGTTAAAACCTTGCCGGCTAAATCTAATATACTGCTTGAAAGTGTTAGATCACCATTGATGCTCTGATTTTCTGACAAAGTCCAAGGCATATGTTGTATCTTAAGTCCATTCGGAATACCACCATTGGAAACAAATGACGTTGCAACGAGGCTCGGCTGAAAATCAACCCATGCAACACTGCTGTTCGTTATCTCCAACACATTAAAGTAAGAATGAGTGGGGTCTACAAAGCTAACCGTTTGCAAAGCATTGCCTGACAGTAAAACCTTATGTGTGCCGCTGGCTTTGAAATTATAATGAGCTAAAGAGTTGTAGCCCGTATGCGATGATACCTGCGCAAAGTGACCCTTTAACTCAAGCACGCCAGCGATGAGGTGCG
>Ga0209081_1000806_pt1 | contig 18953 bp, 12 predicted proteins | sample GOMGulsemesocosm_4_FD_184636 | JGI IMG/M metagenome (GOLD analysis project Ga0209081, IMG submission 184636) | Methane-oxidizing microbial communities from mesocosms in the Gulf of Mexico - GOM15B Gulf of Mexico (SPAdes) (version 2) | ecosystem: Environmental > Aquatic > Marine > Cold seeps... | reverse complement strand
CACTCCAATTATCAATCGACAAATGTTTAAAAGTGAGCAGCAGACCTTTGCTGAGAGTTTTAAATTTGCCGTGGATTCACTGCATCAATATTATGGGGGCATTAATATTCCCTGGGGTGACATTAACCGTTTAGAAAGAGGGGATAAGAGTTGGCCGATGAGTGGTGGGCCTGATATCTTGCGCGCTGTTTATGGTTGGCCTTTGTCAGAGACGGGCAAGCTCATTAACAAAGCTGGGGACTCGTATATTCAGTTTGCAGAATGGAAGAGCGATGGTGGTTATGTAGTATCTTCAATCAATACTTATGGTTCAGCCATGACAAGGCCAAATTCAATACATTATTCTGATCAGTCACCACTTTTTGCCTCCGGTATAGAACGACTTGTTGAAATGGATATTGATAAGCTGCTGAAGATCGCGATTTCTGATGTGACGGTCGGTTCGCCCGGGAAAGATTAAAAAGTAGAATCTGTTCTTAGTTATGAGCCTATACAGGCTGTGGCCGCGGAGGGCGTCTTTTGTTCAATAGCCCCTCCGTTAAATAGCCTCCTAGCTTCTCAATAAACTGTTATGTGTCGATCATCATATGAACAAAAAAATTGACGATATTGTAAGTGGCATGCTGTCTACATCGTATCCACGATGGAGGAATGTCGCTTCGTCAATATTATTAGTTGTGTTATGCACACTAATGGTAGGGTGTTATTGGTACCTTCATTTCACTAAGCCATTGCTTGAATGCTACGGCGGCTATTTGTTCTTTTCAGGTGTTTGGCTAATATCTGAATATGTTCTCATTGCATATTTGTATAGGTATAACAACATTCCAAGATTCGCCCGCACAAATATTAAAATGCTTATTGCGTTCTCAAACATATGGTTTGGCCTATATGTCTTTAGCTTGCAGCCTTGCACGCCGTAAACGTATAACAGAGACATTAAAAATTTCCCAGAAAAAGCTGTGGACCGGCCGCTCGCAATTCCACACTTATCAGTACCTCGCCTAAGTTTATTGAGCGGATGCATCGTTTTCACTGAGGTGAAGAGTCATAGCGTCATGCCAATAGGCCAGCGCGGCCCACTCCCCTTCATCCCTCCATAAATTTATATGCGTCGACCATAATTCATCACTGATAGGCTCCTTAGAGCCTGCGGGTAGAAGTTTTTCTAATTTCCTTGAGCGCTCACTTAGTAAATCTGAGCGTTCGTCATATTGTATCTGCCGAAGCTCTTTGGCTACGGCCAATTCCTCTGGTTTCATGTTGGAATACCTAAAAACCAGAATTTCAGCTAGACGTTGAGTCATAGTCGTTCGGCCTTTTAGCGCGATATTTTCAGCGCCTTTGTGACAAGCCTCAGACCACCCAGAAAAATCACTCCTAAAGCTACTTGAGCAGATGTTCGAAAAGGTGTCGTAGATGGAATCTTGTATGGCGGCGGCGTAACCGAAGGTGTGCATCATGCTAGTCATGGTTCTGGCTACGTTTAAACGAATAAGGGAGTCATCAATAACTTTCAGATAGCTCCAATAGTAGCTGTCTATTTGCGCTGATTCCGATACAGCGACTAAGGCTGCAAGGGCGCCATCGAGGTCTCCGTTCTTATATAGATTTTGTGCATGAACAAGGTGGATGTAACCGTTACTTGGAGCAAGCGTAAACAAGGTGTCGAAATACGGAAGTGAGCAGATACTTAGTTTTCCATCTGAAAGACAAGACCGCATAATTTGTAGGTTGACGAGTAAGTTATTTGGCGCCTGTGAATAGGCCGTGAGTAGAAGTTGCTCGGCCTTGGCGCGGTCGCTCTTTAGTTCGTGAATTGAAGCAAGGGCTAGGTCCTCCGGATTCTCACTGGCACTAATTGCGTCCAGCCATAGGGCGAAGAAATCGTCGCTCGATACCTGTATAGGTGTCGCAAGAGCCTTAGCTTTACGTGGAGGAGGTGTATTTATTGCGGTTGCTGTATCTGAGGGAATAACGGCTTCTGTAACCGAGGGGATTTCTATCGAAGAGTGCGGTGCTAGATAAAGCACGACGAGCGCTACTAGTCCCAGTAAACTCAGGGTCACAGTTTGTTTGATCACCATCTTAAAGTCCTTTTCTAACAGCTTGTGAAGAGTTTCCGTGCGTTCCATCGCAGTCGCCACTGTTAGCAAGTATACATCTTACGTCGAAATACTGAACCGGTCATCACTGTTAGGTAAGCCTATGGGGCTCTGACACCTATTTATTTGCCTTATATCTCTTTGTGGTTCCAGTAATTGTCGGGAGCTTGCGTGCCAACTTCTCCCAGGGCGTCAAGTGAGTACTTAAGCTGGACTCAAATGAGCAGCCGGCCTTATTGCTTGCGATTTAGCGAGCGATGCCGTGTGTGCATCAGCAATTGCTTAAGCCCAAAAGAGAACGGACAGCTCCGATACTGTTCTTTTCTTGTTTAAGCTCTCGTTTCGCGAAACCTTCTATCGCTTTTTCATGGGCATAAATATAGTCGAAAAATTCTTTTTCGGAATCCTCACTGTTTATTTTTAGCCTATGCCATATGCTGACAAAACTTTGGGTTTCTTTCGCGAGCAAGCTCATGGCAAGTGACCAAGGCAATAATCCGAGTATAATGCCTTCCAAGTAACCTTTTAGTGACCATATTAATGGATGGCTATCTTGCTGTCCCGTCTCATCCAAATAAGTGAAAAAGCGCTTAAGAGTTTGGATCTCCAAGTCATAAAGTAATGCCCACTGCTGCTTTTTCTTAGGGCTAAAAGTTAAGTGGCCAGCCATTCGGAAAACATTTGCGCCATAAACTTCTGACTGATGGATATGATGGAGGTCAGATCGATACTGTGGATAACGCATAGTGATACCTTTGGGTTGTGTTTCAATTAAAAGCAATTTTTACTTTTGGTTTTAATTTCGATAGAGTTTGAAAACCGCAGAGTCGCTTCTAGCAATTCATGGTGGAATTGTTCTGTTCGCTCCATAAACGGCATATGCCCAGCATTGTTGAAAACCACTAGTTTTGCATGCTTAATTGCCCCCGCGAGTTTCAGTGATTGCTCTGCGGAAATGACAGGGTCATGGCTGCCCGCCATTATGACAGTAGGCACAGAAACTTTTTCTAGTTGTTGTTCAATATTAAATGTTGGAATGCGGTTGAATAAAGGGAACAAGGCCCCAAGATTCTGGTTTTTCATATTTTCCTGAATTTCTTTTAGCATGCTTCTTGTAATAGGCGATGCAAAATAGCGTTGACGATCAAACGCCAATTGTCCCGAAAGATAGAGTTGTACCGGTTTAAACAAGCGACTAGCCCACAGGCTAAAAATAAACAATGGCTTAGCCCATTGTCCTAAATTAGCGAGCTTAACTAACTGCCCCTCTATTCCCCCCCACTTGCCTTCAAAAAAACCCGCTACACTTACGATTCCTAGCAGTTGATCAAAGCCATTGGCCGCTAAGTTTAAGGCGGAAAATCCACCCGTTGAGTGTCCTACGATAATGATTTTTTCAGCACCCACAAGTTCCTTTATCACTGCCTGGTATAAACGGTTGAGCCACCTCTCATCGACATCTGTCGATTTAAAGTTATCAGGCACAATTGAAGGGTGATGCCCTGGCAAACTAATGGAATACCAACGGCGTTTTTCACGAATGGCATCAGGTAAGCAACATTTCCAGAAGTTGATGGGGGCCATGACTCCCGGTATGAAAATAATTGCAGGCCCTTCGATTTCTTCGTTAGCAGCAAGTACTGCCACCTGATGCCCGTCGAAATTAACGAGTAGGTCGCGAGATTTCATGGTGTATCCTTTGTTGAAAAAAACTCAAAATGCGAGTAAAACTCACATACGAATAGTATAAAGAATGACGTGTTTTCACTACTCGCATTGAGTAATCATTTATTGGATGTAAAGTTAAGTGATTGATAAGTATAGAAAAAAACCAAGGCAGTCGCGATCTAAAGTGACCGTTGATGCCTTGCTGCAAGCGACTACTCACATTTTACTTAAGGATGGTGTTGAAGCCCTAACTACAAATCATGTCGCTGACATGGCGGGCGTTAGCATCGGTTCGCTGTATCAATACTTTCCTAATAAGGCCTCTCTTATAGCCGCGTTAATAGAGCAGCATGTTGATCACGAGGTCAGTACGCTAAAAGCCGTGTTCTTGAACTGGAAAGGACCGCAAGGGGAGGCGCTTTTCCGGGCTTTTATCCGTGAATTTATTCAAATACATTTGGATGATATTGAGCTCACAAGACTGTTGCACCAACAAGTCAGCCACCTTGAGTGCAGGCAAGCTCTTAGGAAGGCAACACGCTACTTCGAGTCTATTATTGAAGAGTTTATTAGTTCACAGCTTAAAATACATCTCAGTACAAAGGAGATTAAAGTGAGGGCGTTCGTGGTGACTAATGCCATCGACTTGCTCTTACAATTGGCATTAGTGGAAAATACAGAAATGTTGAATGAACCTTGCTTTTTGGATGAACTGGTTGAGATTGCAAGCCGGGCCTATGAGAAATAGCCTTGGAAGTACCCACTAAATAGTGGTGTTGTTGATTTAAAAGCCCTAGTCCCTAATTCGTCTAGTGGCGGTATTTGTAGATTTTGGGTGTTTGTCTATAATTCCCCCTTGTATATCCCTCCGTTCATTCTCCGTTAATCTCTAATTCATCGCTCATTCACGATAGCTCGCTATATTGTTGCGCTTAAGCTGTAAATCAACACCCATTAACGGAGAACAAAATGAACAAATTAATATTAAGAACCCTGGTGCTAGCGCTTGGTCTTTCGATACTTTCTGGCTGCTCAACCATAGGTAACGAAAGCTTATCGAATGAGTCGCCAGAGTCTATTGGTAACAAAATTCATGAGGGTGTTACCAGCAAGCAACAATTGATCAGTATGCTCGGGGCGCCAATGGAAACCACTTTTACGGATGGGGGCTTGGAGGTGCTGACCTACAAGTACAAACGGCTTAAGCCTAGGGCGCAAAACTTCATTCCTTACAATATTATTTCGCAAGTCTCTGATGGCAAAAAGAAAGAGCTTGTTATTCTTTTAGATAAAAATTCACTGGTTAAAAACTTGGTGATGAATGTTACTGACACGCAAAGGCGATGGGGTGTTATTGAATAGTGATAAGGACAGTGGTTCCATATTCCGCGTTTAGCTTCTAGTTGAGTAAGCAGGCTGTGCAATGCCGGTTCGCCGGTCGACAGACCTAAAGCTTTGGTGGCTTTGCTCAGGAATTGGGTCGCCGCAAGAGCATGCTTGCCAATTTAGACGCTGGTTTGCGTGATACATTCAAATGCGCTACGTTTATAGGTCTTTGGGGTTATATAAGTCCATGGAAGAAAATTCTAATCATGCTGTTCTTCTATTTTCAGACTTAGCTAAAGCTTTGCTTTCACATTCAATGAAGTATCTTGGCCTCCTCAATCACTGGCGCTGGCGGTAATAATGATAATAGTAAAATCAGCAGGGCATGCACGTTCTTTATTGTTTGGAATCCTTGTTCTTCTGGATGCTTTGGTCTTCCTGAAAGGGTTTGAGCTACAACCATTGCCTGAATATAAGCAGCTGGAGGAGTTTAGGGGGGAGGTTGTTTATTTCTTCGAAGGGATGAAGAGTAAAGAGCAGCAGAATGACCGCTTCCTAGTTATTCGAATCAACAATAAGCAGCTTAATTTTTATCTGGGTTTAAGCGATTATCTGGATGACGATAGTGGCGCTTATCAACAGGTTAAACAGGCGATTAGTGTCAATGATGTTATTAGTCTTAAAGGCTACTTCATGCGAGGAGGTCTGGTCACAGATGGCTATTACAATATCGTGGAGTTTGAAAAAAATAATATTATCTATTTGAATTACCAAACTATGGTTTCTGCTGTTCAAGCTGAAAGTGATTTTAATTTCAAGCTGTTTTTATTTTTAAACATCGTCGTTATTGTTCTCTTTGTTATTTCGCTGGTTAAAAGTAGATCAGGTGATGATGAGGAGAGTAGCGATGATAGCGAGACTAAGTCGAAAGAATATAGTAGTTCGCTTGCATACGGTGAAACCATCACCACATGGGCTGCGGATATAGAGGGTAGGCAGCATACTTTCCGCTTCGAACATCAGTTCTGGACAGGACGTAAAAAATATTTTATTAACGATAAGTTGGTAAAGCATATATCGGGCGGTTTAATCGAATCGTGTCGAGGCTCTGTCACGGCTTCTTTTTGTGTCGACTCCCACGACATACAGTTTCTATTCCGTGCCTCTAGGGAATCAGATTTTTCCTATGGCGGAGTGGGCCACAATGATGAATCGGCAATTTTCGATAAAGATGCGGGCGTTACTACCTCAATGGAATTGCTGATCGATGGCGCCAAGATAAAGGGCTCAGTGGAAAGTGAACGCCGTATGTCGGGCTGGGCAGCGCCTGTATTTATCGCTATCATTGTATTTATTTTATCTGTTTTATTTTGAGCTAGAGAGCGCGCTACGCTCGCTCACGTTAGCGATACTTTAATCTTAAACCCTAGTATTGTCGTGTAGGCAACGAATAGCCTTATAATAGGCTGCATCGGTTTCCATCGACACCTTTGTTCTATTCAGTGAACATAGAATGGATGACAATATGAGCGGGAAGAGGCTCAAAATAATATAATCAATATTCGCATTCACAATAAAGTATGGCAGTAACCAAGATGAAGTTTTACGTAGTATGGAAGGGGCGCGAGACAGGCATATTCACAGATTGGAACACCTGCAAGAGTCATGTCGACGGTTTTGCGGGTGCCAAGTATAAATCGTTCAAAACCAGAGTGGAGGCCGAGGCCGCTTTTCAGGGGGCGAACATAGCAACTCCGGTCAAAGGTTTATCGACCAGCGGAGCCAAGTCTGCGACAGCGACGAAGGCCAAAAAGAAGTCTACGGCCCAGACGGTTAAAACCTACACGGCTAAAGAGATTGCGGCGATTGCCGTTGATACCAAAATATTCACTGACGGTGGTTGCGAGCCAAATCCAGGCAAAGCAGGCTCAGGTATTGCGGTGTATCACAACAACCTTGTTGCGGAGTTATGGTATGGACTATTCAACCCTGCAGGGACTAACAACACGGCTGAGTTAAACGGCCTTCATCAGGCCCTGTTGATGGCTAAAGACGGAATTGCTAAGGGGAAATCGGTCGCGATTTTCTGTGATTCGAAATACTCAATTCAGTGTGTAACCCAATGGGCTATCGGCTGGGAGAAAAATGGCTGGAAGAAGAAAACAGGGGAAATTAAAAATCTTGAGTTGATCCAAGAGATGTTCGCCTTACACCAGTCAATTAAGGCCGAGGTTCAGGTGCTGCACGTGAATGGTCACGTAGGTGTTGAGGGCAATGAGCTCGCAGACCGCATGTCGATAAAGGCTATTGAGACTCGTGAGCCTGATTTCGCCGTGTATCGTGAGGAGATAGACATTCAAGGCATTTTGGCCATGCGGGCTGGGTAAAAAACGGTTCGTCATAAGTTCTCTATCACGTACAGCCCACTATCCAGTGGCCTTCAGAGCGATCTGTGCCTGTTTATCGCCCTTAAACATCCGCCATTCATATCAGGCTTAGAATTTGAGTGACCTAGGTCACAGCTTCTACAGAGGTCGATGGGCTATACTGTGAAAAATCGTATTAAATCTTAGCTTTTACAAAGGCTAGACGTAGACAGGTATACGGAGAAAATTATGGCGAGCGAACAGTCTAGATCAGAAATCCAGAAAACCTACATTGCTTATTATGGCCGGCCAGCCGATGAAGAAGGCTTAGAGTACTGGGCTGGGCTTCTTGATGAGGCGGGCGGCGACTTAAGTGTCATTATTGATGCCTTTGCTAATTCCCCAGAGTTTTTAGAGTCGTTTGGTGATTTAGAAGATTCCGAGTTAATTAACAATCTTTATCAGCAGTTATTTGGCGAAGACGCTGATTCTGGCGGTTTGGATTTTTATGTTCGACTCATTCAGCAAGGTGAGAGAACCCTTGGCTCAGTAGCGCTGGATATTCTTAATGGCGCAGAGAATGAACATGCCGAGATTATTAATAATAAGTTCGCCTATGCTCAGCAAGTTACCTTGTCGATTAAGGTTAAAAATAAACAATACGATGGTGATTCTGCCATCAGCCTGAAATTAAAGATAAAGAACATTGGCGCCAGTGATGAATCATTAGAAGAAGCATTAGCGGCCCTGGATGGTGAGATCGATGATTTTGACGATGCACCCGGTAATAGCGGTGACGCGGGTAAGGGAAGTGACAATAGCTTACATCATCTTGAGCTGGAGGACGGCGCGCAGGAAATTGTTACTGAAGAGTACGGTAACAAATTAAAGATCAAGAATTTTGGCAGTGATGATGTACTGATTCTTCCAGAGATGCTCCTTCAGGGCGAAAACGACGATTCTGATGCCGATGATGAAGCATTAGAAGAAACGACTGAAGGTTCTTTGGTCGAAGCCGAGGACACTCCGGAAGAAGTAGGGGAATTAGGAGAGGGTTCACAGGAACCTGAAGAGCCTGAGGAAGAAGAGCCTGAGGAAGAAGAGTCCGAGGAAGAAGAGCCTGAGGAAGAAGAGCCTGAGGAAGAAGAGTCCGAGGAAGAAGAGTCCGAGGAAGAAGAAGGTGACGCGGATCTCGTTCTAGACTTTGATGCGGTGGCTGAGGATTTGGCCAGTTTCTTTGCGGCCGACAAGAACAACAAAATTACATTCTCATGGGACTCTGACAGCGATTCCGATGAAGACGATGATGATACTGAAACAAACGATAGCCTTGAAGGCGACGATGAGCTTGAAGAAGGTGATGGCCTCGAAGAAGACGACGCTGCTGAAGAAGATGATAGCTCTGAAGAAGAGCTTGATGCTGAAGAGGGTGAAGTGGTCGACGACAGTGAAGACACTCCCGAACCTGAAGCAGAGGATGAAACACTCGATTATCATCTTAACGTGAAAATTCACTATGACGGTGGTTTTATACAGTTGCATAAGTTTGTCATTACTGACGAGGAAGCCTTTGATTTTAGTCGCTTTGATGACATTGGCGAGTTAATGATACGGGCTCAAGACGATATGTTGACTGTTGATTTTGGTGATGATGGCGATGGTTCTATTGATTACGACGAATATCAAAATGAGGCATTAGAGTTGCTGGAATTAATTGGTATTCAGTTTGGCGAGTCTGTAATTGTGGAGCCAGAGGCATAGAGAGCTAACTATTTACAGTATCGAAGATGGCGGGTTTTCCCGCCCTTTTTATTGAAGGTCATTTCACCCCAGCCGATAGAATCCTAAACCTCTTCTTTTCGCCCACTAATCTAAACGTGCTTGCCTGACTTATTCTCCGGTTTTCATGGCGAGTTAAAGGCACTTGTGGTAAAAATTGGGCTCAATAAAACGAGGAACAATTTTGTCCAATCAAATGAAAGCCATTCTCTATACCCGTTACGGCTCACCAGAGGTGCTGAGCGTCGGTGAATGCGAGAAACCCACAGTTAAGCCGGATGAACTTCTGATTAGGGTACAGGCGGCCGAAGCCACAAAATCGGATTGTGAAATGCGCAGCTTCCATTTCGCGGTGGCCTGGTTTTACCTCCCACTGAGAATTGCTCTAGGTTGGACCAAGCCTAAAAATCCAATTCTTGGCGGCTACTTTGCAGGAGAGGTAGTGTCTATGGGTGAGGATGTAAAAGATTTTTCGCTTGGTGACAGGGTTTTTGGTAGTGCGGGCTTTGGCATGGGGGCCTATGGACAATTTTTAGCCCTGAGTGACGCTAGTTCTATTGCCCCTATACCGAGTAATTTGAGTTTTGAAGAAGCAGCCGCTGTACCTCTGGGTGGATTCAATGCTTTGCACTATTTACGGCGGGCGAATATTCAAAAGGGCGACCGCGTACTAGTAAATGGCGCGGGCGCCAGTATTGGCACTTTTGCCGTGCAGATCGCCAAGTTAATGGGCGCCGAAGTGACGGCGGTTGACAGTGCGATTAAAGAAACTATGTTGCGTGAAATTGGTGCGGATCATTTTGTAGACTATGCATCAGAAGATTTCACCCAAAGCGATGAGTTCTACGATGTTATCTTCAGCGTGGTGGCCGGAGCATCCTACGCTGGCTGCATTAAGCGCTTAAAGCCGAAGGGCTGCTACCTGCTGGCAAATCCTCGAATGTCTGATATGTTAAGAAGTATTTTCACGACGAAATTCACCGACAAGTCGGTGTTGTTTGCGTTTGCGGGTGAGAAGAAAGAGGAATTATTGGCACTTAAGGAAATGATAGAAGCGGGTGAAATCAAACCGGTAATTGATAAAGTCTATTCTATGGCTGAAGCCCAAGAAGCCCACCGTCGAGTAGAGGCTGAGCTGCGAATTGGTTCGACGGTGATTTCTCTTCAGTAATGACACTGGCACTCATATCACTCTAATTTAGGATTTCTCGCCAATAGATAATACGATCATGTCCTCGGTAGTGCCCAAAGGAAATCGCTGTCTCGGGGTGATCGGTGTCGTCCCATAAACCATCTTGATCCCAGTCGGCACGAAGCCATTCTGCAACATTGATCACCTGAAGAGAAAAATCTCCCGTCACCAGAGGTGCACTAAAAACGAGTTCGGCCGACCCTCCTGTGAAAAAAACATCCGTTACATCCGATGTCACTGCGCCCGTTGTGGAGCCTCCAGTAAAATCTACATCAAAATCGGTTAGAGTATTTGCCGAGTCAAATAATAGGCGACTTCTTAGAATGCTGGTGCAGCCATCAGATGCCGGCGCTGAAGAACTATCATCGGCATTAGTAATGAAGGAGGAACCGTTCCAATAGTCTACTTTCAGAATTACTGGCAGTGGAGAGCTCTCAGGTCCGTGGGCGTCAAGGTTTGTCAGTCGCCCATATCGAACATCCAAACCTGAGCCGAGTGAATGCGCCGCGCAATTTGCACTGGCCACACAGTCGTCGCTTGTAGATGCATTCATGTCTAGCCCCTGAAGTACTCTGCTGTCTAGGGCATCATTGAGTATCGTGCCAATCTGCACTGAAGAATAGGGTCCATCAGGGCCCGTTAATAGGCGGGAAAATTCCACGCCACTGTCAGCAAGTAAATAAACACCGTCATCCCAAAGGCCGGGCGCTACTGTTAAGCGATTATTTAATTCCACGCCCGCGTTATTATTTTCGACGCTGTAGCTAAGCGACGCGACTGGGTAAGTTAAATCCTTGTTGTCATAATTGGCAAGCTCTCCCCCCGAGGCGTTTAGTGCTTTAACAGTGTACGTCAAATTAATGCCAGGCTGACTCATATAGCTAAAGTTTGAACAGGTATTATCAAGCGTTGCCAGGCTTAATTCATAATGATCAGGGTAGAAGCGCCCAATGTTGTCACTCTCTGTGGGCGCAGTAATATTGCCACTGTCGAGATAATTGTTGTCACCAATATTTGCTTCCAACTTAATGGTGCCAACGTCACTCCATTTCACATTAGTATTGGTAAATATACCTCCGCTACCTGAGAAGCTTGTGCCATTGGACAAAACACCTCCGACAGATGACGGGGGGAAAATACGAGTTTTCAAAGCGAGCGCTATCGTCTCTGGAGTCGTTTCATTGCCGTAGTTCGGGGTTACGCGCCCTTGACCGTTTCGTACTTCCACTTTTACCGTAAATGCGGCGTCGGCAATCACAAAACCCTGGCCGCTAGAGGTGCTGGCAGGGTTAATGACTCCTAAACTGTCTTCAACGCGACTCAGCACCATATCGTCAGGGCGTACGACGAATCCAGTACTGGAGCCACTTAAGGTTATTTCCGGGTCTTCTTCGAATGCGGGTATTGTGACTTCAGCGTGTAGTTTTATTTGGCCCACGTCGTCGTAGCGAAAAACCAGAGGTGCTTCGCCGTCTGCGTCAAACGCCAAGTCTAGGCTGACGCCATCAAAATCAATGGTGGCATCTTTGTTATTCTCGTTAATGGCGGTTCCCGCGGCGATAAGGTCTTTGTCGAGAACGCATGAGTCGGGATTTATACATTCATAGGCGAGCTTAATGGCTAATGTGCCTACCGAATTGAGAGCGCTCACACAAGCACCAGTAGATTCGTCGGTCTTCATAGCTCTAACAATGGCCTGTGAATAATCGATACCTGCAATTTGATTAGGTATCGGATCAGAAAATCCATTGCTGTCCAAGTCATCTGCATCGCCATCACTGTTGCTGTCGGCAACGATAAGCAGTGCGCTGTTCGAAAAGCTAATGTCTTCGTCTTCACTCAGTCCCTCATTGCCGGAATTAACATCTATATTCAAGTCGGCACTCGTAAATTGCTGCAGGTAAAGCGTGTCAGATGATTTGGAACCGTCAAATGTATAAGTAATTGTGTTAATGCCGGAGGCATGCCATATCCCTGAACTGGGTACCGTGCTCAGATTAATGTCGGTGCCATTAGTGGGCAGCACTAAGTTGTGATCCGCGTCGTGAGCGACAAATGTGACAGCGGCACCCTCACAGGTTATTCCCAGCCCTTCGTTGAAGGTGGCGCCGTTGTCATAGCTGATGGCGTAGTGATTGACCGCTGCCGGACTCGAATCGCAAAATAGTGGAAAATTTGTGCTGGGTGCTTCGTAGGTGATGGTGGCGCCGTAGTCAATATGGTCTATGTTATTGCCGGACAAGCCGCCAAACAATGTCGACTCTTCTTTAAACTCCATTGACCCCTGACTAAAAAAGTAACCTTTGGCGTCGGTCTTTTTACTCATTTTAAATTTGCTGCCGCCAGAACTGTTGGAGTAAACCAAGAGTTGACCGCTTGTGCCGCCCGTATTAATTTGACTTTCATCCTTGAAGTCTATTTTGTCTCCCACATAAATCTGCACAACTCCGGAACCACTGACGACCAAGCTGGAGCGCTTGCCAATTGTCAGTGCATCGCTAATCCAATAAGTACCGGCCGCAAGCGTGAGCGTTGTGTCATCACCTAAGACTAATTTTTGAATGTAGTAGTCAGAATAATCATCGCTAAACGTGAGGAAACCGTTTTTGGCTATTGTGATATTTCGATAGTTATTGGTGCCACTGTCCCCTAGGGTTCCGTTCGCTGTGACGTCTGTCGTACTAGAATTGGCGGCAATGCTAACGGTATTGCTGGCCGCTGAAGTGCCGCTGGCAGTACACAAGTTGGGTGAAGCGCCACAAAACATATCGCCAGCAAGGCTGCTGTTATCATGGTCAATAATGCTTACGGTGCTCAATAGGCTCCCACTGTTATAGATCTCAGGCTCTGTATAAGACCCTTTTTCATGCACTCGTATATAACCCGTCACGCCGTGGGTTTGTATGCCTCCAGGGAAAACCGCCTCGCAACTTGCGACAACGGCAATCGTTATGTTGACGCTTGCTATATTCGATATTGTTCCGGCGCTGTCTTTTATTTGATAGGTGAAACTGTCGCTTAAACTCGCACCGTCATCGTGGGTATAGTCGACGGTACCGTCCGCGTTAACAATGACTGAACCATTATTTGGGCCGCTCACAATTGTGATGCTGCTTAGATCAATGCCTGTGCCTCCGCTGTCGTTGGCCGCGAGGTTGACGTTGACCGCGGCTCCTTTTGCGACGGTGGCATTGTCGTCGTTGGCTTGAGGTATTGTGGGGCCTTCACAAAACCCATCGAAGTCTATGGCGGCTACATCCGCTGATTCGAAATAAATACTGGCACCACTTTCAATGACAATGTCTTCCTTAGCGTTTATTGCACCGTTCAATGTGGTGTTGTCTTTGATCGTAACGCCTTTTTTGGAATAGAGAACGGCATTGATCGTATTACTGTCGCCAATGGTTATTTGTTCTCGGCTATAGATGAATAACAAACTAGTACCGCCGGCGCTATTAAATTCCACGGAAGCGCCCGTTGTGATGGCCTTCTTTGCATAAAATCTCACGGTTCCGGCGCCATTAATTGTAATCTTGGCACCGTCGGCAATAGACACCGATTCCTTAAATGTGTATTCACCGGGTTCGAGCACTAAGGTTGAGTCGTTGCTCAGGGTGAGGTTTTTGTATTCGCCGGGGTCCAAGGGTGAGTCGCTTTCGTCTACATTATTCTTGCCCTTAAAATTATTAAAGTCACCGCTGGATGCTTTGCTGCCTCCCTCTATACAGGACTGACCATCACAGGCCGTAGAATGACTGCTTAAATCTTCTGTAAAGAGAGTGCGATCACCCGTGTTGAATAAATGGGCGCCGGATTTAATTTCTATTTTTTTAGTGTGATTGCTTTGCACGGCATTGGGAAAAACGGCGCTACATTCTGCGGCCAATGCCTTGCTTTGCGAAAAGAGGCTGAGTATCCCTAGAGCGACGACTATTACGGAATGCCGTTTGATCATGTCTGTTCACCTAAAGTACCGCACTGAAAGTTGGCACTTATTACAAAGATTTCGAGTTGATCTCGATAATACCAGCAGGTTTCCTTATTTCCTAACTCTTGTATGAGGTGCATTTACTGTAAGGGCAGCTTATACCGTGGCGCAGCTGGGGCGAACACAGAATTGCTCTGCGGGCTGCATTGTCCTTGCAGGCCCGCTAAATCTACGCTTGGTTTATTGGCGAGTGAAACTCACAGCGCCGCCTTTAATAACCACGTCCACGCTTTCAAGCTCGCGCACATTGGCCAGAGGGTCGCCATCAACGGCGATCATGTCGGCGTAACGGCCCACAGCAATTGCGCCAACATCCGTTTCGCGGCCTAGCGCGCGAGCACTGTTAATGGTGGCCGCTTGAATCGCTTGTAATGGTGTCATGCCATATTCAACCATTACTTTGAACTGCCCACCTACCGTGGCGTGTGGCATAACTCCAGCGTCAGAGCCAAAGACCATTTTTACACCCGCTTTATGGCTCTTGCGAAAGTTATCTCGTTGCAGTTGAGCAATTTCACGGTCCTTGCGTAAGTTGTCTTCTAGTACACCGTTCTTGGCGCCCTCAGCCTGGGTGTAGTCGGTATTGAATATGTCCATTGAAAACCAAGTGCCATGCTTAAGCGCCAATTTAATACCTTCTTTGTCCACCAGGCTTGCATGTTCAATGGTATCAATGCCCGCGCGAATGGCGGCCTTGATTCCATCGGCTCCGTGGGCATGTGCCGCCACCTTTAAACCCCACTGATGGGCCTCTTCGGCAATGGCTCGCAGTTCATCTTCTGAAAGTTGTTGTTGTCCGGGCTCAGTATTGCGAGAAAAGACGCCGCCGGTGGCGCACACTTTAATAACTTCCGCTCCGTATTTTCGTTGCTCTCTTACTAGGCGGCGTAATTCTTGTGCCCCGTCGCCCACCGCGATCCCTTTGCGTTCGAAAGAGGGCGGGAAAAATGTTTCGTCGCAATGTCCGCCGGTTGCACCCAAGGCATGAGCGGCGGGCACAATGCGGGGCCCTCGTGCATAACCACTGTCGATAGCTTGTTTCAAACCTACATCGTTGTAGTTTGATGAACCTACGTTGCGCACCGTGGTAAAGCCTGCATCCAGCATGGCGCTAGCGTGGCCAACCGCTGTCATGCCCCAAAAGCTGTCGGTGAACCCTAGTCCTCGGTAACCACCAATATCGGGCGGACCGTCTAGGTGAACATGCATATCAATGAGGCCTGGGAGTAGAGTCTTACCCTGCAAATTGATGTGCTTGGTCTCTTTGCCCCACTTAACACTTCGAGCGTCGCCAATAGATACTATTCGACCATCTTCTACAAACACCGCGGGCGCCTGAATGGTTTTCCCAGACACGACATCAATCATTTTATCGGCGGTAATTACCGTCATATCCGCAAAGGCGGGAAGTGCCAAAAATGCGGTAATACTCATTAAAGTTTTACTTAGGGAATTCATTATTTTCACTCCGTGGAAAATCACTATTTATTATAGGAGCGCAAGGTACCTGGTTGACTCGCGGCATAATTCTCGCGCTCGGCATACCGTAGCAATAGTCGGTAGTGATTGCAAAGCGCGAAATTTTACACAAGGCCTAGTTTCCAGCTTTACATTAAGTAAACGTGTCTGGGTGATAAAGCGCTTCTATCAACGCAATATTTCGCGGATCTCCCACTAACTCGGTCCCCATCCTGTTCATCGTATAGGCAAATCCAATTCCCCTTTTAGGGTCTGCAAAGGCGAAAGACCCGCCCCAGCCAGAATGTCCAAAGGCGGAGGAGTTGGGGCCGTAAACATTCATAGCGTTGCATAAGAATCCGTTGCTCCACTCTATGTCCAGACCTAGTACTTCATCTACTCCTTTGGTTTGTGGTGCCCTTGCCGCATTAATTGCTTCTACACCCAGCAGACGCTTGCCTTTAATGCAGCCATCGCTGGCAAGAGCACCATACAATGTGGCTAGAGCCTCCGCTGAAGAAAAGCCGTTTGCAGAAGGAATCTCGGCTTCACGCCACGCTCTGGTATTGGGCAATGTTGGCGACAGAACAGGGTTAGCCAATGCCGCGAGCTGCGCCTCACTCAAATTGGCCGCTAGGTCTGCAGATGAGCCCATGGTTTTAGGGGCAACAATAGTTGCTGCTTTGAAATTCCGACTGGCTGGCAAACCTATAAAAAAATCGAGGTCAAAGGCCTGATGTAATTCCTCTTCAACAAATTGTTTAATGCTGCGGCCTTCAACGCGACGAAACAGTTCGCTGGCAAGAAATCCTATGGTAATGGCATGGTAGCCAAAGCGCGTACCGGGCTCCCAGAACGGTTCCATTTTGGCAAGTGTATTCGCAGCACGCTCTATGTTGTATAGAAATTCTATGTCCACGGGATCTCTAAATCCGCATAGGCCACCCTGATGGGACAGCATCATTGACACGGTCAGGTTTTGTCTATTGCCAACTCTGAATTCGGGCCAATATTCAGCGATAGGGCTGGCGTAGGATATTTGGCCGCGATCTACCAGCATGGCGAAACATAACGCGGTAATGCCTTTGGTGGTGGACCAGACATTCACTAAGGTATCGCGCTGCCACTCTGAGGCAGAATCTGAGTCGCGAAGGCCTCCCCAAAGATTCACGACCAATTCGCCGTCTTTCACAAGCGCTATTGACGCTCCAACCTCGTCTTGTACTGCAAAGTTTTTTTCAAATACATCTTTCAGTTTGGTAAAGCTAGGGGCGCAAACGCCGCTGATATTGCTTGTCTTTTTCATATTATTACCTAAAAGTTTTTGTTGCGCTAAAACCAAAAGTTCGTGGTGGGCCATACACTCGGTAGCCGTTACCAAGAACTAATTGATTCAAGCCTTGAGTTGCATAATGTTTGTCGATCAGATTCTTACCCCATGCAGACAGCTCCAAATCATCGCCGAAGTATATTGAAAGGCGCCCGTTAATCAGCCAGTAGGAATCTGATTCCAGCAGTGGGTCGTTGACGGCATCGCGAAAAGTACTGGACTGATACTGGCTGTCAAAAGCGAGGGTCGCAGATATATTGTCAACAAGGTCAAAATCGTAACTGGCACTTAATTGAGCGGAGGTTTCTGGGGCGTCTGGCAAAACATTACCTTTAGGTGTTAGGCCGGCTGAGGATTGGAATGAACTGAGCTCTGTTCTCAATATTCCTAAGCTTGCGCCGACGCTAAGTCCATCAATGATGGGCGGACGGATGTGTATACTTGCATCCAATCCATAAATTGTTGCACCTTCTACGTTACTCAGTCGCTGTATTGGCAGGTCGCCCGACACATCGCGGATGAAGGTTTGAACGTCGTCGTATTCATAGTAGAAAGTGCTTAATTCATAGCGAATGCCCAAGGAAGGCGCTTGGCTTTTAAGTCCGAATTCATAAGACAGCAGGGTTTCTTTATCGTAGGGCTGTAGCTGGCTGGAAGTACTGGCTACGCCGGTAAAAAACCCGCCGCTTTTGGTGCTTTGCGTTGCTGACCCGTAAAGTAGGGTGGTGTCATTTAACTTGGCATTAATGCCAAGTTTCCAAGATAGGCTGTCGTCGGCGATTTTGTCGTTAACGCTTGCCAAGACTATGGCTGGTGCACCGAATGGTAAACCGCTTAGCGCGCTGCCCGGTGCTATTGATACTAGATCCTGAGAAGAGGCATCAATAGACTTCTTTTCTTTAGTGTAGCGAATCCCAGTGATTAAGGTCAGCGTTTCATTCAATGCCCAGTCAACGTTCACAAACGCTGCAGTAGAAGTAGCTTTTTGATCGGCCAAACTCAGTGTTGTGGTGTTGAATAAACCTAGCTGGCCTTCGTATTTTGTGTAGACCTCATCCACCGCATAAAATAAACCCGCCTGCCAATCATAGAGGTCATTACTTGAAGACAGGCGCAGCTCTTCTGAGAATTGCTGCACTTCGTCGCTATTGATGAACTCCACTAGTGCCAGCGGGCTGGCGTCCACATCCGTGGCATAGTGGCGGTCGAAATCGATATACCCTGTCACAGATGTTAAATCTGCAAAGCCAAGATCGGTGTCAACGCGGATAGAGGCCAGTACTTGATTTTGCTCATAGCTTGGGTCTGTAGACCAGTCTCCCTTAAAGGGGTCATTGTCGGAGTCTGTGTAGCCAAAAAAATTTGCGCAGCCTGCTGAGCCCGGGCAGTTGTTTGAGCTTGGGCTTGGCAGGGCACCGAAGAATTCGGGAGAGCCCAATTCGGAGCGGCCTCTGTGCCCTTCAAGTTTGAACAATACGCCGCTATTCCCTTCTGCGGGTTCCCAAAGTGCTTGTGTGCGGGCCACCCACTCATTGCGACGACCCACATCACGGTCGAGTGCTCGATTTTCCCAATACCCTTCGTTTTGGTCCGTGTGCTTTGCCACCACGCGGATGGCAAGGTCTTCGCCGACGGGAGCGTTAAGCATTGTTTCGAGTTCTGCTGCCCCATAGTTACCGGCGCCACCCTGCACTCTGAGTTCGTAGGCCTCGAGATTTGGCTTAGCTGTATTGAAATTTAA
>Ga0209081_1000804_pt1 | contig 18987 bp, 19 predicted proteins | sample GOMGulsemesocosm_4_FD_184636 | JGI IMG/M metagenome (GOLD analysis project Ga0209081, IMG submission 184636) | Methane-oxidizing microbial communities from mesocosms in the Gulf of Mexico - GOM15B Gulf of Mexico (SPAdes) (version 2) | ecosystem: Environmental > Aquatic > Marine > Cold seeps... | reverse complement strand
GTTCAGATAACGATATGCTCGAAGGGCTAAGTTCTAGCACCTCAGACGGCCTACAGCCGGTGAAGTGAAGCACGGAACAAAACAACCTATTTTCGCGGCTCTCTTCTTTTGCTGATAGCAAAAAAGCTTCTCGCTCCAAAGCGGTTAGATAAAGCCTTTCGCCTTCACCTGAATATAAACGCATTTCAGAAACCGTTTCGCTCACTATTGGCAACCGGCTAATACTGAATTAATAGCGGCCTTTTCTCGCTGGTCGCTTGATAGTCCGTATTTGTTTTTAATAAACACCCAGCGTTCAACATATTCACATCGAAACGCTAAAGTGTCAGGTAGCCATTTTGCAGGGTCTTTTGCGCCCTTTTCTCTGTTTTCACCGGCACTGACGACAATAAGGTTCTCGTGGTCGTTAGCAAAGGCTCTACGCTGGCTTCTTGTCCACGAATCACCGCCCGATACGTGGGCTTCTTTTAAGGGGATGATATGGTCAATGTCTAACTTCCCTGCTTGAGTGAAAGTAAGGTTGGTATAAGGGTCAAACCATGTTCCATGACTAACCGTGCAGCCTTTTTGCCGTTTGAACTTTACAGGCGTTCTACTGGCGTTAATTAAAGCTTCTGCCCGTGTGTTTTGGCAATCCTTGTCGGCATCTATCCAATGCGGCCAATCTTTACGATTGTAGAGAGTGCTAAAAGCTCTTTTCTGTTTAACGGATTCTTTGACAGCCTCAGTAGATTGCCGGTGATTAGATAAGCACGGTTCTTTATGGCAATGATACTGGCCTGTAGATCGGTTGTTATGTCCACCGCTGCTATCGGTTCTTCCTGCATGGGTAAACGCATTGCCTGAGAAGATAAAAAAGGCGATTAAAATAAGAGCTTTCTGCATGAAACAATTCCCTAGAGTTTTGTTTCATTGTAGCGTATTTGGGGAGAAACTTAAAACACCATAAATCACACAAATAATAGAACGTCTTATCGTAATTATGATAATTACATAATTACATAATTACACTTTCAAGGTGTAATGATTCCTGTTACAATAGTTGAAACTCAAAAGGACAGGTGCAAGGTCATGGCAACAAAAACAGTAAACAAAGAAGACGTTTTTAATGCGGCAAGAGAACTGGTAGCCGCTGGGGAAAAGCCAAGTATTTTAGCTATCCATAAGCGTTTAGGTAGAGGCTCTAATACGACCATTGCAAAGTATCGTGCTTTATTTCTTGAGAGTGACGAAATGAAAGACTTGCAAGTGGCAAGCCTACCGCCTGTTGCAGAGCTTCCCAAAGAATTTGAAGAAGAAGGCTTACACTTTGTTAAGAAAATTTGGCAAATGGCTAAGTCTGTCAGTGATGCACAATTAGAAGCTGAACGAGAAGCCCTTGCAGCTAAGCACGAAGCCATGCAGCTAGAAGTTAAAGAGGCCATTGATTTCTCTGATTCAGTCTCTAATGAACGTGACGAGTACCAAGAAATAAGCGAGGCTCAAGCTCTTGTGGTCGAGCAATCTTCTTCTGAAATAATTGAACTTAAACACTCACTGCAAATGGCCGAGCAGAGCAATCTAGGTTTAGCTAAAAGCTTAGATAAAGCTACTGATGAAGCAGCCAAAACAAAAGAACAGCTAGACTCTTCTAGTCGTAATATTGCATCTTTAGATCAAGAAGTTATTGATTTGAAGTCTAGAATTTTGGAAACAAAAGATTCATTAAAAATAGAAATTGAACGCCTTCTTAAACAGGCCGAGTCTGAAAAAACCAGCATCATTGAACAGTCTGAAAAATCTATTGTGAAAGTAGAAGGCCAACATGAAGCAACAATAGTCGATTTGAAGGCCGCACATGACAAGGCGGTTAATCTGCTCATTGAGCAACACGGTAAATCCCAAGGCCAGCTAGAGGCTGTAATGTCAGATATGCGTGAGCAACGCGATTATTTCAAAAATGAGGCTTCAGATTTACGAGTAGAAATAGACGCGAAAAAGAAAACTACTAAGCCTGGTTAATCTTTTAGGTGGATGCGACTGTAATAATTATTGGCGTTAAAAACGCCAATAATTTACAAAGGGGGTTCTGGTGGTGATCGTCTGTATATCGCCTAGAATGAAACACTATTACTTAAAACGTAACATTAGTATCAATTCATCTATCTAGGGTAGACTTCACGATAAGTAAACAGGAATTTACGTAAGTGCTTAAAATTAACCATAAGAATGAGCCATGAAAAAAGCAAACCTACAAACAGTTTTTTTACTCCTACTGACAACCCTATCAAGTGCTTATGCCGGCACTTGTGTTACCCCTCCTTACGACACCTCTGATTGCAAGGTAAAAGCTGAACAAGGCTATTCTATGGCTCAACATAATTTAGGGCTTATGTATGACATCGGGGAAGGTGTTCCTCAAGATAACGTTATGGCCCACATGTTTACCAACCTCGCGGCAGCTAACGGGAATGATTCGGCTGCTAAGAGTAGAGACCGAGTGGCAAAAAGAATGAGTTCTTTAGAAATAGCAGAAGCACAGAAGCTAGCAAGGGAGTGGATGGCTAGCCATTAGCTATTTGCGTAAATAAGCAATTAAGTAAATTCAACCTTAGCAGTACCATCAACGTGCCAAAAAAAAGTAAGAAGGTAGCCTCTACGCAACAGACCTTGGCGTTTTGAATTATTTAAAGGAAGTCCCCCTAATGGGCTGCAAGCTCACGATAAAAACTAGGTTCGTCTTTTATTGTGGTCAATACTTTAGCGGCAAGCCCTGTGGGATTTCTACGCTTATTTTCCCAGCTTTTAATTGTATCTATACTTGTTCCAAGTGCTTTGGCAAATTCATTTTGAGACACGTTAAGACTCGCTCTAATTGCTTTTACATCCGCAATTTCATAGCGAGTAACACGAGAGGAGGTTTTTTGACCGCTCTTTATTTCAACCGCCTCTTCTAAGGAGCTTTTTAAATCATCAAAAATATTCATTTCTTAACCTCATCTTTCAACTGTTTAGTTAATTTCTTAAGCACTGCTTTTTCAGCGTTCGAGAGTGTACTTTTATTACTCTTTGGATAAGCTAGAACTAAGTAAACAACTTCTTTAGTTGCCAAAAAATAAATAACCCGAGCACCGCCACTTTTACCTCGATTTTCAAGGGCTACTCTGATTTTACGAAGACCTCCCGTACCGGTTATCAAATCGCCAGATTCAGGGTATGCAATCAGCTCTTCTTGAAGAGTTTGTAGTTCGCTATCGGTTGCAATTTCATTAAATTGTTTGGTGAAGATAGACGTTTCAATAAATTCAATTGCAAAACTCAAAGTGACCTCCATTTATCCAAGTAAAGTGTACTATGTACACTTTTTAATTGCAAGCTATTTACTTATTGTGCTCCTAACGTATTCTATCGGGTTATTAGAAACGTTTTGCTCCCCATTTCATCGGGCTATTAGAAACAAACACCGGTTTTTATCGGGTTATTAGAAACACTTTGAGGGAAAAAGGCACTAAATCCTCACTTTTGGCTTGTCGTATTATCGAAAACGCTTTATCGGATTATCACATAGGTTTACTTACTTATAAGTGTTCGTGCATGTTTATATTGATGAGATTTAGAAATCAATATTCGGGACTTCAGGAACAACATCGGGATATCAGGAACGTTCGTCAATCCTTCTACCTTCAGAGCTCTTTTAACCCCTATAGACACTGGGCTGAGAAGGTACTCGTCATTCCTTCTACCTTCAGAGGCTCTTTAGCCCTTATAAACACTGGGCTTGTCGTATACTCCTCATTCCTTCTACCTTCAGAGCTCCTCTGAATTATGATGAAGATGAAGAACCAGCCAAAGATCATAGTTACTACATTTGTATTCTATTAAAAAATAGGTGCCCCCTAATTATCGTGGTAGATGGTGTTGTAATCAGAACCTCTTTCACTTGAGCAAGGTTACTGGTTTCTTAAGCATAAGAGCTTTTAAGGGGCTTGGTTTTAGATTTGTAATTAACTGAGATTAATTATATTTATTAAACCTGAATTTCTCGATAAGCTAACTATAATTCATTTTTAATAGATGATTTTCTCGGAGGTGTATTATGAGTAAGGACATTAAAGGATCAACAGTAGTTGGTGGAGTAGGTGCAGTTGCTACCGTAGGTACTGCAGCAACTACAGCATCAGCTGTGGTTGGCGGTTCTGCAGCAACAATCATGTCTGCAACAGCTGGAACAACAGGAGCTGCTTTAGCTGCAACTGCCGGTACTGCGGGCACTGCTGGGGGGGCTGCAATAGCATCAGGAATGGCTTCAATTGGCAGTGTAGTTGGTGGAGGAATGGCTACTGGGGCAATTATTACCGCTGCGGCACCCATCGCAGCGATTGCAGCTGTCGGTTATGGTGTGTTTAAATTTTTTGAAGATTAACTAGGTATTTCACTTGAGAGCGCTCACACATTAATATATTTTAAGCCCCTACGCATTTAACTCGCTCATTATTGATAAATAATGCTTTAACGTATTCTATCGGGTTATTAGAAACGCTTACCGAGTTATCACATAGGTTTACTTACTTATAAGTGCTGCTGCATGTTTATATTGATGAGATTTAGAAATCAATATTCGGGACTTCAGGAACAAAGGCTGAAAGTTTGTCGTTTCCTAACTAATTTACTGCAATTTGCTTAATAGACAACTTAACACCAAAGACTTTAATTATTTAAAACTTTACTTTTAAAACCTACAAAAAATAGAATCCCAGTGTTCATCTTTTTCGCGTTTAATTAAGCTCCTTTCTTCGAGTGTTAACTCATGTACTTCAGCTCTATAGTCCGTCTCAGCTGAAGATAGAGACTTTTTTATTATATTTAAGCAATGTGCTTCGCTGGTATAGCGCTGAGCATGGACTATGTTTGAAGTAATACCCCACCCGAATTTTTTATCTCTTGACCAATAACCTTGTTTCAATGGAAGAGAATCAAATTTCACACCATCAATCAAAATAACTAAGTTCTTATCTTTTTTTGAAGCTTTTTTAATCGAGTTGCCAGTGTGCTTATTTAAAAATTCTACTGTCTCGGAAGAGCTTACTGGGATTTGTCGCTCTTTCCATTTATCGGCTTTTTCTTCTCGTATGAGGCAGCTAAAATCGCCCCAGTTTCGTGCTTCTAACCTTGGTTTCCAGTACTCTAAAAACCTTTCCGCTAAGTCTAGAGTGTCTAAGTTTGCTCGATTGCTTGAGTTATTGGATAAACGACCTTTAATGCTTAAAAATAAATTATAGGTGTCGGGCTCTTCGTACTCTTGATATGACCTTAACCCTGCATGAAGTTTCTCTTTAGGGATATTCATAACTTCTATAAAAAAACACTTCATTTTGGTTTGCTCTCTTTATTAATTTTGAAATGGATTCTGTTATAAACCCTACTTTTCCGAAAGTGTCATTATCAAGCTATTAGCGATAAAACATACTAGCTGCGTGGATTTGAATTCACATTCTTAATAACTTTAAAGGAAAAGATCATGTCAAAATTATACGCAAATAACACTCCAGCTAATGGCCCGAGTAAAACGGGTGGCAAATCAGGTAACAATAGAGGTAATAACCCGGCTAAAAGATAAAAACAGAAAAGGGAGCTTAATGAAACCTTAAGCTCCCTTTCTATTAAGTTCATACTCAATTTTTGCTGTTTTTTGAAATCGTGGATACTCACTTATTTTCGTCATGATGGTCATCATTATTTTTGTATCAGCACTAAATTCATTAATCAGATTTACCCAAAAGCAGATCATGTAATAGATAAAATCTCTATTTTTAATAATTGACTTCTTTGCGTTTAATGATGGCGTTCTTTTTCCTGATTTATACCTATAAATGTCTCTAACATCTATATTAAGATCTTCAGCAATAGCTTCATTCGTAGAATCCATATCATTTGTTTTAAAATAAACTTTTAAAATATCAACATAGTAAAAAAAAGGAGGCTTTAATGCTCCATCAACTTTAATATCATTATCAAAAGCCTCGAACATCAATTGTAGGTATGAAACATCACTTTGATTTTGTACATCGATACACCCAAAAAAATACAGTAACCAATCTAGGCTAAAGAGGTCAGCTATACCTTTAATATTTATTTCTAAGTTCAGATTATTTTCATAATTAACTTTGGGAAATAGTTCTCCACAGAAAAGCTTAGGTTTCAACTCCTCTTTTGAAGCACCATCTTTAATTAACTGATTAATTTCGCTCATTCCTAAGAATGCTTTTTTTAACTCTTTAACTAAAAAGCTATCATCGACACCTAAGTTATGAAAAAAAGCCATATATTGGCGCTCATGGTGAATGTAAGTTAATTCTGGCGTAGAAACATCCCAACGTTCATATAAATCTATATCGTCAAGTGGCATCAAAACCTCATTCAACCAGCGGTTAATATTTTTTTTGGTTGTCTCTGTTTGACGGTGTTTTCCTGAAGAAGCATTAGCTAAATTTTTTCTCATTAAATCGGGGACGTCACCTCCGATCAGTTTTACAAGATCAATGAGTAATTGATGGTTAGTATCATCCTTTTGACTGACGTATTTGACGATTGAATTTAAACTGATAATCATAAACTGGGCTTATTGCCAGGAGTGTTACATTTGATAACATCAAGTTACCATGATTTAACGGTCCAAATTCTTCGATACTTAATAAGAAATTGAGGTCGGTTTTTTTAAGGAAGGTTTGTTAAACGATATAAGGAGATAGAACCATGAAGGAAGGACAAGTTATTGATGCTGCTGAAACAGCTTCTAAAGGGGATTTTCTAGAGACCCCTGTGATTGTTTGCAGAGGGATAAAAGAGGGTCCTAATGCTGTTACAGGAAGTCCCTCTAGATCAAAGCAGGACGTGAAAGATACCGATAGCCTTGAACAAGTAAGCTACTCCTTCTTGCCAAACTTTTTTTGATTTTAAGGGCGAAGGCGTAGCCTGAGGGCTAAAGCCCTTATATGGAAGTTGTGCTTTATGCACTCATTAATATTGTTTTTATTGAGGTTTGATAATAATTTTAAAGGTGTCTTTAGACGTTATTTATAGATGATATTTTCGGGGATTTTCTTTATGTGTTTTATATAGAGTTTAAAGTAGTGTTTAGACTTTTCAGCTACTCTCTAACATATTGATTTAAAATAAAAAAAAACCATATTAATTCCCGATCTGTGTGTGAAATGACGTTAAAGCGTGTGTGAAATGACGTTAAAGCGTGTGTGAAATGACGTTTCACACACGGGTCTAAAACGAAGTTATCCACAGCATTAAACTGTGTGTGAAATGACGAAATTTGCAACCGTGTGTGAAATGACGTTAAATAACACCTGTGTGTGAAATGACGAAAAACACCTGTGGAAATGACAACTAAAAAGAACAACTCAGCATTACTTCCTGACCGGTATCCGCAACAAGATTTCTTTGTCTGCGATATATTTGATAGTGCTCCAAAATCTGACCAAGCCTCAATGGAGTATCCGCTATTCACACTGTCCACAAAGCCTGATACATCAATAAGGGAGTACAGGCAGGCTGATAAGTGGTTAAAGCTTTCACCATCACCCATCGGCCTAGCAACAGTCCATGATCGAGATATATTAATTTATTGTATATCTCAATGTATGCAAGCTCTCAACCGAGGTGAGAAGGTTGAAAAAACCTTAAGGTTTTCAGCATCTGACCTTTTGAAGGTTACAAACCGTAAAACTAGTGGCGAAGGCTATAAACTTCTAAAGCAAGCTTTAAAGCGCCTTCAGGGGACACAAATAGAAACGAACATAACTACTGGAAACATAGAGTCCTGGGAAGTATTTAGTTTTATAGAAAGCGCCAAAACCATACGAGAAACCCGTGAGGGCCGTATGCAAGAAATGGAAATAACTTTATCTGATTGGATATTTAATGCCATTAGGGAGAAAGGAGGCGATATTTTAACTATATCGCGTGACTATTTTAGGCTTAGGAAACCTTTAGAGCGTCGACTATATGAGCTAGCACGTAAACATTGCGGAACAAAAAACGACCACTGGATGTTTAAAGTTGAAACACTACATCAAAGAACAGGGTCAAAGTCATCCTTGCGCGAGTTTAGACGAATGCTCAAGGGAATTATCGATAACCAAGGGCATATTCCTGACTATACGTTTATTCTCGACAGTGACACTGTTCACATTCACCCAAAGGGTGAGTTCCAGAAAAAACTAGCCAAGCCTAATCAAGCTGCGTCTATTGATAAAATAAGTCTAACTCCAGCTACCTTTGAAAAAGCAAAGCGTTTTACAGCTAAATATGACGTGTACTTTATTGAAAATGAATGGCGATCCATGTTGTTTAAGAAAAATACCGTGCCAGAGAATCCCGAGGGGTCATTCATTAACTACGTAAAATGGTACGCTAAAAACAACTAAAACCACAAATGTGGCTTTATGCTTTCACACAAACCCACATTTGTGGTAAATTATTGACTATGATTATTTCATTGATAAATCAAAAAGGCGGCGTTGGTAAAACAACTATCGCAATCAATATAGCAGCCTCCCTTGCTCAGCAAGGTTATAAGACACTACTCATTGATGCTGATAAGCAAGGCTCTTCCAGTACATGGGCTAGCCTGCGTGAAGAAACTCCTTTCCAAGTAATTAACCTTGCCCGTGAAAATATGGCTAAAGATGCCATATCAATTGCTGCTGAGTACGAATTCACAATAATTGACGCACCACCCCATGCAGAGGCAATTTCCCGATCTTGCATCATAGCTTCAGACTTAGTTGTTATGCCAATAGAGCCATCTGGACTATCCACATGGGCAAGCGATGTTACTGTCCAACAAGTTGAGCAAGCTCGCGAGTACAAAGAAACCCTCAAATGTGGGTTTGTGGTTTCCCGCAAAATAGGAAAGACGGTTATCGGTCGCCAAGTCCGTGAAATGGTTGAAAACACGGGCATACGTGTTTTCAATGCGGACATCGAAAACCGTGTAGCTTTTGCTGAATCCATCACAATGGGGCAAACTATTTATGAATGGAATGTCGATAAGAAGGCTACGGAAGAAATTGAAACTTTAACAGCAGAGCTAATTAACTATGGCAAAGAAGAGCTTTCAAAGCGCACCTAAACCCAAAAGAACTGTTTCGCCTGAAGAAATAGATGCTTTTGTAAATGGAGGAGTGGGGAGTGACTCTCTCGCAAAAACCAATAAACCATCAAGCAAGATACGTGAGCAAACAAAACGACTAAGTATCGATCTTCCTCAAAGCCTGCATTTACGGTTTAAAACAGCATGTAGTGCAACCCAGCGTAAAATGACAAAAGAAATAGAGACATTTATTTCTAAGCGAACGAATGAGTTAGAAAAAGAGGCCAAGATCAATCAGGAATAACAACTACTCAAAGATTTTTTTCCAACCCTCTTTGGTTTTAACGGGGCGATCTATTTTTTGAACAAAGGATTTAAGCTCAGCTAACACATCCATTATTTGAACTAAAGAAAGTAAGGATGATAATGATTGAATGAAACAACAAATATCTACAAAATTAAAGGTTTTTCCCTTGTAGTTTAAAACCCCATCCTTTGTTCCTTTTAAGGTACTAACATCATTAGGCAGCCTGCAAATAAAATGAACGGGGATATTTAGCATCTCTAAGGGGTTCAGAGCATGAATGCAGTCATCAAGCCTTTTAGCATCAATTTTTTTAACAGTAATTTCAAATAAATTTAAAGCAGTACCATTCATTTCCAGCCAAATGTCAGCAGGCTTTTTAGAGGTCGTATTTGTTCCGAATACACTCTCATCGCCCCCTTTAACAATAACATTTGATTCGGCATAGACCTTATTTAGTAATTTTGAAACCACTAATTGAGGGATTGTTCCACTTTCAGGATATTCAAGAACAAAATAAGATAATGCTGAAGCAAGTCGCTGACTGGACCACTCTTGCTCCTCAGATAAAGATATTTTAATCTCGATAATGCTATTAGCATATTCCAACAGTTTGAAAAAAAAGAAGTCGATTATTTTTTCTTTTGCCCCATCTGTTGAAGATTCTATTTCCCTTAAGTAATTAACCGCTGCTTGAGCTGCACTTTGGGGGCGTTTCCCATTAGCCCATTCATCATTTAAAACATTAATATTTTTTGCAACATTCAATGGGTCAGATTTCCCACAAGGAACACGGTTTTCAAAAGCATAAAAAATTCCTTGTTCGAAAATGGACCTAGGGTTGCAGCCATAAAAATTGTTTAGAGGGTCATAATTTGAGTCCAAAAACATGCCTGTTATCGCTGTTGCAACAACTCCACGGAAGCCTTTAGCTGGAACATTAATTAAATTATTTAGAGTGCCCTTTAAAAGATGGTAAGTATCTAACTCCTCAAAATAAGACTCATCAAGAGTAGAAACAAAATCGAGCTTATCAATAATAAACTGTTTAGCTCTCTCATTCCTTTCCGCAACAGCCATTATTTTTTAAGCCCTAAAAATTCACTTACAAGTTGGTTTAGCTCAGTATTCCCTGAAACTCTATAAACCTTCAAAATTTCTTTAAACTCCAGTATGTCCATTCGCCTATCACCAGTTTCTATTTTAGATATCTCCGACTGGGTCATATTTAGATGGTTACCCACTTCTGTTTGGGATAAGCCTAAGCATTTTCTTTCTAAATATAGTTTTCTAACTAAATCCCCATATTGTTTGTTATGAATTGTTTTGTCTCTTTTCATGACTTATAGTGTGCTGTATTTTTTAAATTATTCGAAAATCAAATATTTTGGGGAACCCATGACTCTTAAGGCTATTTCTTTATTCACAGGTGCAGGAGGGATGGATGTCGGAGTAATTAACGCAGGTTTTGATGTTGTTTTGGCATCTGAGATTGATGCCCATGCTTGCAATACCTATAGAAAAAATCACCCTAATACAATTTTAATTGAAGGTGATATTGATGAAAATATTGATGAAATAGCTCAGCTTGAAAATATTGATCTTGATCTTGTTATAGGAGGTCCTCCCTGCCAAGGTTTTTCAGTTGCAGGAAAAATGAATCCCTCAGACCCTAGGTCAAAGCTAGTGTTTTCTTATTGTGATGTGGTGGAAAGAATAAAACCAAAAGCTTTTATCATGGAAAATGTTAAAGCTCTTGGTAGCCTTGCTAAGTTTGAAGGAATTCGAGAGGAATTCTTTCGTAGAATGGAATTAGTCGGTTATCAAGTGACTATGAACATTCTCAATGCAAAAGATTTTGGAGTCCCCCAATCAAGAGAAAGAGTCTTTTTTATTGGAATAAAAAAAGAGTTTCAACCAATCACTTTAAATCACTTTAAATCATTTAAAAAAGACGCCATTACTTTACGTCAAGCAATAATGCATTTAGGTCGCATGGGATCAAAAAACAACCCCAATATTACTAATGCAAAAATAACTTTAGCTAAAAAACCTATCTTAAGAAAATCCCCTTACGCAGGTATGCTTTTCAATGGGCAAGGGAGACCTTTAAACCCTGAAGCCTGGTCAAGTACATTACCTGCAAGTATGGGTGGAAATAGAACTCCTATAATTGATGAAAATCAGTTATACGATAATGAGCCAGCTTGGGTTGAAGATTATCACCAACAAATAATGTCAGGGAATATTAACAGTGAATACAAAGAAGCCCCTAAGAGGCTTAGACGACTAACAATAGATGAAGCGGCAATATTACAAACATTTCCAGATAATTATAAATTTTCAGGCCCGCAGTCAAAAATATTTACTCAAATAGGAAATGCTGTTCCTTGCAAATTAGCTGAAATTGTTGCCAAGGCAGTAAAACATTCATTGTCGAGAGAAATTAAGGAAAAAGATTACATTTGATACGGAATGTACTTTTCCATTAACTATATTTTGACCACCTGTTTAACGAACGGTCAGTTAAGAAAAAAACTGTTTTTTATGCTCGTTAATATCGCTGAATATGTTTTCTAAAATGGTTTTGTTTATCTGTTGATCACTATCTTTTTCCATATTAAGAGCCTTAGCAATTTGATTAATATTCCGTCCAATGGATGCTAATTGGCGATTAGATAATCTTAACTCCCTTATCTCTTCATCAGTTAATACAGGCTCTTTTTTTATGTCGATAGCAATACATTTGTGGCCCAACTTTGACGAGATGGGAAGCCCTCGGTATTTGCTCTTTCCGTCATAAGTGACTTATAACTTTCATTAAGCCTGATGTTTATTTGTAGCTTTTTGGCTGTCCCTGGCTCTTCATTTTCGGCAACGAAACTATCTCCCAAAACTTTTTTAATCATCATTATCAGCATCGGTGTTGCTTTGGTGCTTCTACTTTTACAGAAACTAAACCAGCCTTCCTTTAGCTTCTCAGTGGTTGAAATAACGATTTTAGCCATGCTTTAAATTCATCCAAATTAGGGGGGGGGAAGGACAAATATTCCTATATTTGGTGAAGAACGCCAGTTCTTTGCGAATCCTGCACTCACTCTTTACCCCCCCATAAAATTTCGTGTACACGAAATTTAAGCTTTTTCTTGTTGAGCTATTTTTTCTTCATGCTCTTTAACTTCTTTCCAGCTTGTATATGCCAGGTGACCGAAAAGAACCGCAACGGATAGAGCGGCAATAGCCGCTAATATTTGGTTAAACATTTACTGCTCCATTTTTTTCGTATGTTGTCGGCACAGTTTCTTTTCCTAATCCCATGCTTGCATCACCAGCTTTCGTTTTTCCGCGCCTGTTGCGTTCAAATATATTTCTGTTGTGGAGGTGTCTGAGTGGCCCATTAAATCCCGCACGATATTAAGTGGTGCTGGTTTTTCACCCGATAGCATGGCGATACCGAAGCCATGCCTTAGCCCTTTTGCGGTTGCTTGTTTACCTTTTATATTTGCCCTGGTCATGACTCGTTTAACCATTCGCCACGATGTAACACGGCTCATATTCCATAACGGTTTAGTGTTGTTCTTATGTTCTTTTAAGATTCGCCTCAAGTCAAAAACAAGGTCTAAATCATCAATAACGGCTTCCGGTACTGGAATTGATCTATATTGCGCTTGCTTAACGCGGCCTTGCTTGTCGAGCTTGCGCTTTTTAAGCGTTCTAACAACGATAACTTGTTCAGATAACGATATGCTCGAAGGGCTAAGTTCTAGCACCTCAGACGGCCTACAGCCGGTGAAGTGAAGCACGGAACAAAACAACCTATTTTCGCGGCTCTCTTCTTTTGCTGATAGCAAAAAAGCTTCTCGCTCCAAAGCGGTTAGATAAAGCCTTTCGCCTTCACCTGAATATAAACGCATTTCAGAAACCGTTTCGCTCACTATTGGCAACCGGCTAATACTGAATTAATAGCGGCCTTTTCTCGCTGGTCGCTTGATAGTCCGTATTTGTTTTTAATAAACACCCAGCGTTCAACATATTCACATCGAAACGCTAAAGTGTCAGGTAGCCATTTTGCAGGGTCTTTTGCGCCCTTTTCTCTGTTTTCACCGGCACTGACGACAATAAGGTTCTCGTGGTCGTTAGCAAAGGCTCTACGCTGGCTTCTTGTCCACGAATCACCGCCCGATACGTGGGCTTCTTTTAAGGGGATGATATGGTCAATGTCTAACTTCCCTGCTTGAGTGAAAGTAAGGTTGGTATAAGGGTCAAACCATGTTCCATGACTAACCGTGCAGCCTTTTTGCCGTTTGAACTTTACAGGCGTTCTACTGGCGTTAATTAAAGCTTCTGCCCGTGTGTTTTGGCAATCCTTGTCGGCATCTATCCAATGCGGCCAATCTTTACGATTGTAGAGAGTGCTAAAAGCTCTTTTCTGTTTAACGGATTCTTTGACAGCCTCAGTAGATTGCCGGTGATTAGATAAGCACGGTTCTTTATGGCAATGATACTGGCCTGTAGATCGGTTGTTATGTCCACCGCTGCTATCGGTTCTTCCTGCATGGGTAAACGCATTGCCTGAGAAGATAAAAAAGGCGATTAAAATAAGAGCTTTCTGCATGAAACAATTCCCTAGAGTTTTGTTTCATTGTAGCGTATTTGGGGAGAAACTTAAAACACCATAAATCACACAAATAATAGAACGTCTTATCGTAATTATGATAATTACATAATTACATAATTACACTTTCAAGGTGTAATGATTCCTGTTACAATAGTTGAAACTCAAAAGGACAGGTGCAAGGTCATGGCAACAAAAACAGTAAACAAAGAAGACGTTTTTAATGCGGCAAGAGAACTGGTAGCCGCTGGGGAAAAGCCAAGTATTTTAGCTATCCATAAGCGTTTAGGTAGAGGCTCTAATACGACCATTGCAAAGTATCGTGCTTTATTTCTTGAGAGTGACGAAATGAAAGACTTGCAAGTGGCAAGCCTACCGCCTGTTGCAGAGCTTCCCAAAGAATTTGAAGAAGAAGGCTTACACTTTGTTAAGAAAATTTGGCAAATGGCTAAGTCTGTCAGTGATGCACAATTAGAAGCTGAACGAGAAGCCCTTGCAGCTAAGCACGAAGCCATGCAGCTAGAAGTTAAAGAGGCCATTGATTTCTCTGATTCAGTCTCTAATGAACGTGACGAGTACCAAGAAATAAGCGAGGCTCAAGCTCTTGTGGTCGAGCAATCTTCTTCTGAAATAATTGAACTTAAACACTCACTGCAAATGGCCGAGCAGAGCAATCTAGGTTTAGCTAAAAGCTTAGATAAAGCTACTGATGAAGCAGCCAAAACAAAAGAACAGCTAGACTCTTCTAGTCGTAATATTGCATCTTTAGATCAAGAAGTTATTGATTTGAAGTCTAGAATTTTGGAAACAAAAGATTCATTAAAAATAGAAATTGAACGCCTTCTTAAACAGGCCGAGTCTGAAAAAACCAGCATCATTGAACAGTCTGAAAAATCTATTGTGAAAGTAGAAGGCCAACATGAAGCAACAATAGTCGATTTGAAGGCCGCACATGACAAGGCGGTTAATCTGCTCATTGAGCAACACGGTAAATCCCAAGGCCAGCTAGAGGCTGTAATGTCAGATATGCGTGAGCAACGCGATTATTTCAAAAATGAGGCTTCAGATTTACGAGTAGAAATAGACGCGAAAAAGAAAACTACTAAGCCTGGTTAATCTTTTAGGTGGATGCGACTGTAATAATTATTGGCGTTAAAAACGCCAATAATTTACAAAGGGGGTTCTGGTGGTGATCGTCTGTATATCGCCTAGAATGAAACACTATTACTTAAAACGTAACATTAGTATCAATTCATCTATCTAGGGTAGACTTCACGATAAGTAAACAGGAATTTACGTAAGTGCTTAAAATTAACCATAAGAATGAGCCATGAAAAAAGCAAACCTACAAACAGTTTTTTTACTCCTACTGACAACCCTATCAAGTGCTTATGCCGGCACTTGTGTTACCCCTCCTTACGACACCTCTGATTGCAAGGTAAAAGCTGAACAAGGCTATTCTATGGCTCAACATAATTTAGGGCTTATGTATGACATCGGGGAAGGTGTTCCTCAAGATAACGTTATGGCCCACATGTTTACCAACCTCGCGGCAGCTAACGGGAATGATTCGGCTGCTAAGAGTAGAGACCGAGTGGCAAAAAGAATGAGTTCTTTAGAAATAGCAGAAGCACAGAAGCTAGCAAGGGAGTGGATGGCTAGCCATTAGCTATTTGCGTAAATAAGCAATTAAGTAAATTCAACCTTAGCAGTACCATCAACGTGCCAAAAAAAAGTAAGAAGGTAGCCTCTACGCAACAGACCTTGGCGTTTTGAATTATTTAAAGGAAGTCCCCCTAATGGGCTGCAAGCTCACGATAAAAACTAGGTTCGTCTTTTATTGTGGTCAATACTTTAGCGGCAAGCCCTGTGGGATTTCTACGCTTATTTTCCCAGCTTTTAATTGTATCTATACTTGTTCCAAGTGCTTTGGCAAATTCATTTTGAGACACGTTAAGACTCGCTCTAATTGCTTTTACATCCGCAATTTCATAGCGAGTAACACGAGAGGAGGTTTTTTGACCGCTCTTTATTTCAACCGCCTCTTCTAAGGAGCTTTTTAAATCATCAAAAATATTCATTTCTTAACCTCATCTTTCAACTGTTTAGTTAATTTCTTAAGCACTGCTTTTTCAGCGTTCGAGAGTGTACTTTTATTACTCTTTGGATAAGCTAGAACTAAGTAAACAACTTCTTTAGTTGCCAAAAAATAAATAACCCGAGCACCGCCACTTTTACCTCGATTTTCAAGGGCTACTCTGATTTTACGAAGACCTCCCGTACCGGTTATCAAATCGCCAGATTCAGGGTATGCAATCAGCTCTTCTTGAAGAGTTTGTAGTTCGCTATCGGTTGCAATTTCATTAAATTGTTTGGTGAAGATAGACGTTTCAATAAATTCAATTGCAAAACTCAAAGTGACCTCCATTTATCCAAGTAAAGTGTACTATGTACACTTTTTAATTGCAAGCTATTTACTTATTGTGCTCCTAACGTATTCTATCGGGTTATTAGAAACGTTTTGCTCCCCATTTCATCGGGCTATTAGAAACAAACACCGGTTTTTATCGGGTTATTAGAAACACTTTGAGGGAAAAAGGCACTAAATCCTCACTTTTGGCTTGTCGTATTATCGAAAACGCTTTATCGGATTATCACATAGGTTTACTTACTTATAAGTGTTCGTGCATGTTTATATTGATGAGATTTAGAAATCAATATTCGGGACTTCAGGAACAACATCGGGATATCAGGAACGTTCGTCAATCCTTCTACCTTCAGAGCTCTTTTAACCCCTATAGACACTGGGCTGAGAAGGTACTCGTCATTCCTTCTACCTTCAGAGGCTCTTTAGCCCTTATAAACACTGGGCTTGTCGTATACTCCTCATTCCTTCTACCTTCAGAGCTCCTCTGAATTATGATGAAGATGAAGAACCAGCCAAAGATCATAGTTACTACATTTGTATTCTATTAAAAAATAGGTGCCCCCTAATTATCGTGGTAGATGGTGTTGTAATCAGAACCTCTTTCACTTGAGCAAGGTTACTGGTTTCTTAAGCATAAGAGCTTTTAAGGGGCTTGGTTTTAGATTTGTAATTAACTGAGATTAATTATATTTATTAAACCTGAATTTCTCGATAAGCTAACTATAATTCATTTTTAATAGATGATTTTCTCGGAGGTGTATTATGAGTAAGGACATTAAAGGATCAACAGTAGTTGGTGGAGTAGGTGCAGTTGCTACCGTAGGTACTGCAGCAACTACAGCATCAGCTGTGGTTGGCGGTTCTGCAGCAACAATCATGTCTGCAACAGCTGGAACAACAGGAGCTGCTTTAGCTGCAACTGCCGGTACTGCGGGCACTGCTGGGGGGGCTGCAATAGCATCAGGAATGGCTTCAATTGGCAGTGTAGTTGGTGGAGGAATGGCTACTGGGGCAATTATTACCGCTGCGGCACCCATCGCAGCGATTGCAGCTGTCGGTTATGGTGTGTTTAAATTTTTTGAAGATTAACTAGGTATTTCACTTGAGAGCGCTCACACATTAATATATTTTAAGCCCCTACGCATTTAACTCGCTCATTATTGATAAATAATGCTTTAACGTATTCTATCGGGTTATTAGAAACGCTTACCGAGTTATCACATAGGTTTACTTACTTATAAGTGCTGCTGCATGTTTATATTGATGAGATTTAGAAATCAATATTCGGGACTTCAGGAACAAAGGCTGAAAGTTTGTCGTTTCCTAACTAATTTACTGCAATTTGCTTAATAGACAACTTAACACCAAAGACTTTAATTATTTAAAACTTTACTTTTAAAACCTACAAAAAATAGAATCCCAGTGTTCATCTTTTTCGCGTTTAATTAAGCTCCTTTCTTCGAGTGTTAACTCATGTACTTCAGCTCTATAGTCCGTCTCAGCTGAAGATAGAGACTTTTTTATTATATTTAAGCAATGTGCTTCGCTGGTATAGCGCTGAGCATGGACTATGTTTGAAGTAATACCCCACCCGAATTTTTTATCTCTTGACCAATAACCTTGTTTCAATGGAAGAGAATCAAATTTCACACCATCAATCAAAATAACTAAGTTCTTATCTTTTTTTGAAGCTTTTTTAATCGAGTTGCCAGTGTGCTTATTTAAAAATTCTACTGTCTCGGAAGAGCTTACTGGGATTTGTCGCTCTTTCCATTTATCGGCTTTTTCTTCTCGTATGAGGCAGCTAAAATCGCCCCAGTTTCGTGCTTCTAACCTTGGTTTCCAGTACTCTAAAAACCTTTCCGCTAAGTCTAGAGTGTCTAAGTTTGCTCGATTGCTTGAGTTATTGGATAAACGACCTTTAATGCTTAAAAATAAATTATAGGTGTCGGGCTCTTCGTACTCTTGATATGACCTTAACCCTGCATGAAGTTTCTCTTTAGGGATATTCATAACTTCTATAAAAAAACACTTCATTTTGGTTTGCTCTCTTTATTAATTTTGAAATGGATTCTGTTATAAACCCTACTTTTCCGAAAGTGTCATTATCAAGCTATTAGCGATAAAACATACTAGCTGCGTGGATTTGAATTCACATTCTTAATAACTTTAAAGGAAAACATCATGTCAAAATTATACGCAAATAACACTCCAGCTAATGGCCCGAGTAAAACGGGTGGCAAATCAGGTAACGGTAGAGGTAATAACCCGGCTAAAAGATAAAAACAGAAAAGGGAGCTTAATGAAACCTTAGGCTCCCTTTCTATTACGTTCATACTCAATTTTTGCTATTTTTTGAAATCGTGGGTACTCACTTATTTTCGCCATGATGGTCATCATTATTTTTGTATCAGCACTAAATTCATTAATCAGATTCACCCAGAAGCAGATCATGTAATAGATAAAATCTCTATTTTTAATAATTGACTTCTTTGCGTTTAATGATGGCGTTCTTTTTCCTGATTTATACCTATAAATGTCTCTAACATCTATAT
>Ga0209081_1000801_pt1 | contig 19043 bp, 23 predicted proteins | sample GOMGulsemesocosm_4_FD_184636 | JGI IMG/M metagenome (GOLD analysis project Ga0209081, IMG submission 184636) | Methane-oxidizing microbial communities from mesocosms in the Gulf of Mexico - GOM15B Gulf of Mexico (SPAdes) (version 2) | ecosystem: Environmental > Aquatic > Marine > Cold seeps... | reverse complement strand
CTCTCTGGTTCACCATTGTGATAATGGCCGCAGTGTTTATAGTTTTTGCATGTGTCCAGGCGGCACCGTAGTGGCTGCAACATCGGAAGAAGGCTGTGTGGTGACCAATGGTATGTCGCAGTATTCGCGCAATGAGCGCAATGCCAACGCCGCCATCGTCGTGGGTATTGACCCTGAAACTGATTACCCAGGGCATGTGTTGGCGGGTATAGATTTACAGAGAACGCTGGAGAAGCAGGCTTATGAATTGGGCGGTAGTAATTATTGTGCACCTGCTCAGCTCGTAGGTGATTATTTGCAGAACAAGCCGTCTGAAAATCTTGGGGAGGTGCAGCCGTCCTATAAGCCTGGAGTCAATTTGGGCGACCTATCGAAAGCGCTGCCGGATTTCGCCAACGCTGCTATTCGCGAAGCTATTCCTGCATTTGATAAGCAAATTAAAGGTTTTGCGATGAACGATGCGATGTTGACCGGTGTTGAGACCCGAACATCCTCTCCCATCAGTATTAAGCGTGGGCGAGATTTTCAAAATATCAATACGCGAGGTTTGTATCCGGCGGGAGAAGGGGCGGGTTACGCGGGTGGCATACTGTCTGCGGGTATTGATGGCATAAAGGTCGCCGAAGCCTTAGCACTTTCAATTTTGGAGGTGCCCGCGCCTTAGAATCTTCCTCTGGATTAACAATTGTCTGAGCAATTTCAAGCCTTATACCCCATGTTGTGCTGTGTTCGCCAAGCATAAGAGGAATGAAAATTGCTTATTACGTCATCAGGTACTCAAAGGACGCCTAATTGACGGATTATTGACATGAATACAATCAGTTCCAGCAGCAGTGACGCCACATACTCTCAAAGCAGCAGCGCCACGACGGCCTCGACCGTTGCCAGCACTAAAGACGCGGAAAAGGCAGCGACAGACAGCAAACAAGCGGACGACGACAATATTCAGCTGTCGACTCGAGCGCAAAAAATACAGAAATTAAACGAAGAATTCTTTCCCGGTGGGCCCAAGAGTATTCGCATTACCCCTGACTTTGTCGCTCGTTTACATGAATATGGCTTAATCTCCGCGGCAGATGCAGATTCCCTAAGTCCTGCGGCTAGAGCAAACAGCAGTGATGCCGAAAGCAGTTTGGACGAACTCTCTTTGTTTACCCAAGATTTTGCTGATGAGCTTGCGGAAAACGACCCAGACAGTTCATTAATTTCTACGCTGAATAAGGCTCACTCCATCATTGATGCTTGGGAAGGTAATGATCCGGCGTCTATGACAGAGGTGACGCAGGTAATTGCAGAGTTGGCGACGTTTAACGGCTCCGGAGAGCTGGAGTCTTTGGACCATGGTGATCAAAAATCGATGTTGGAGCTCGAGTTAGCGATGAATATTGCGAAAAAGCTGAATCCTCAGGGTAATGTGTCACAGGAAATAAACAGTTACATGAATATCCTTAAAGAATATCGCTCATAAGATTTCGTTGAGACGCTATAGTCATCCTTTACTCGTTCAGGCCAATTCGCTACATTGAGTTGACAAGGGGCGAGAGCGAGCAACGAGTAATAAACGGTGAGCGAATACCACAGCAGTAAACATTCTGTAGAAACGTGCCATGAGTGCGCTTTACGTGTGGCAGTGCCGAGTTTGGCTGAGAGCCAAAAGGCGCTTTGTCCGCGATGTGGCTTCGTTTTATCTGCTTGCCACGTAAATGCCCCTGAACGAATTCTGGCTTTCGCAATTACTGCCCTGACTTTTCTAGCCGGGTCTTTATTCTTCGATTTTCTCACGTTCAAAGCCAATGGAATTGAACGAAAAATCGATATGGCGGCTAGCGTCAGCATTCTCATCGAGAACGGCTACCCACTGCTCGCTGTAATTGAAGTGATTACTATCTTTGCGATTCCCGCCGTATTATTACTGGGTATTGTTTACGTTCTGTTTTTCCTGCGAAAAGGTGTGTACCCAAAATACGGGCATACAATTTTACATCTTTTGTTTGTGTTAATGCCTTGGAGCATGGTGGAGATATTTTTAATTGGCGTATTGGTGAGTTTGATCAAGGTTGTTTCGCTTGCAGACATTAATTTAGGTTTGTCTTTTTATGCCTACATTCTGTTTTCAACAGCGATGATTGCGACCTTGCTTCACATGGACAGACGGCACCTTTTTCAAGCGCTTGATTCGCAGATTGTCGGTCTCGTGCAGCCCGCAGATACACCGGTCGTGAAGAGTGAAAAACTCCAATCGAATAGAAGTGTTCAACATACATGGGCGCTCATTATAACCTCTGTTATTTTGTACATTCCTGCAAATATTTTGCCCATTATGAATACTCGTTTTTTAGGCCAGGATGAGCCCAGCACAATTATTGGTGGGGTTTTGTTATTGTGGAGCCACGGCTCTTATCCTATTGCAGCCGTAATTTTTGTGGCCAGCATATTGGTGCCTGTTGGAAAAATTGTTGTGCTCGCCTGGTTGAACTTCAGCGTGCAAAACGACTTGCCTCACCTTCAGAGCGAACGAATAGGACTCTATCGTTTGGCAGAATTTGTTGGGCGCTGGTCAATGGTCGATGTGTTTGTGGTAATTATATTGGTGAGTTTGGTTCAGTTGGGCAATGCCATGAGCATATTCCCGGGTGCGGCTACCTTAGCGTTCTCGGGTGTTGTGGTGCTCACCATGCTGGCGGCAATGAGTTTCGATTCAACATTAATTTATGATAATAAGAGTGACTATGAACCCCCAATCACAAGCTGACGCTAGCGTTGTGCCGGTAAGAGCGTTTTCGGCCATTTGGTTTTTACCCTTAATTGCCATTTTGATTGGCGCCTGGATGGTGTACTACCAATGGTACAATCAAGGGCCCATCGTCACCATTCACTTCACCTCGGCGGAAGGCCTGGAAGTGGGTAAGACGAAATTAAAATCGCGCAATGTTAATATTGGCGAGGTTGAGAGTATAAGCCTCAACGACAGTGTCGATGGCGTTGTGGTGACGGCGAGAATGTCGAAAAGTGCTGAAAAATTATTGGTGGAGGATACGCAGTTTTGGATTGTGTCACCGAGGATATCTCTTGCCGGTGTCTCTGGGTTGAATACGCTTATATCAGGGGTTTATATTGAACTTGCACAAGGTACGTCTAAAGAAGACCGGCTTGAGTTTGAAGCCTTAAAAGAACCTCCTGTAACGCCTAAAGGTACGCCGGGTTTACGCATTACCTTAAACAGTAACGATCAATTTGCCTATGCAAAAGGCGACCCGATTATCTATAAAGGTTTAACCGTAGGGCAATTCGAAGACGTATATTTCAATTTCGAAGAACGGGTAGTGTATTACAACGCTTTCATTAAAGCGCCTTACCATAAGTTGGTAACAAGCAATACGAAATTCTGGGACGCCAGTGGTTTGAGTGTGGGTTTAAGCGCCGATGGGGTATCGGTAAAAACCGGTAACTTAGAGACCATGCTAACCAACGGGGTTACCTTTGATGTACCAAAAGGCATGTTGATCGGCGAACAGATTACCGAGCGAGCTTATTTTGATATATACGCTAACTATGAACTGGCGAGTGATCAGCGTTACAAACATTCGCTGCAGTATGTCGTATTGGTTAGCGATACCATTCGCGGGTTGAATGTTGGTGCGCCAGTAGAATATCGTGGGGTTTTGTTGGGGCATGTGGCTTCAAGCAATATGTTGTCAAAGGCGGCATCTGATTTCTTCACTGATGCGGTAAAAATACCGGTGTTAATCAACCTGCAGCCTGGCCGTGTTGGCTTGCCAGACGATAAGTCAGGTGTGCAGAAGATGGATGAGCAAAACCGATATTGGGTAAGGCAAGGTTTAAAGGCGACGCTCAAAACGGGCAACTTATTAACGGGCAGTCTATTTGTTGAGTTGCAGCACTTCGAGGGCCAGCAAGTGGGTGAGATTGAGTCTTTCGAAGGCTATCCAATTATCCCCACAAGTGGCGATCAATTTACTCAAATCGCGGGCAAGATAGGGCAGTTTGTCGACACGCTTAATAGCTTACCTTTAGTTGATTTCACTGAAAGCGCTAACACTACCTTAACGAATGTCTCGGCTTTAAGTGAAGATTTACAAGGCGTGAGTAAGCATCTTGAAGAACTGCTGGCCAGCGCCAATCAACAAGCGCTGGCCGAAACATTAAGGCAGAGTCTGGAAAAAGTGACTACCTTAAGCGAAGGTTTTTCAGAGGGATCACCCGGCTACGAGCAGCTCCAGCGCGCCATGGAGTCAATGTCAGATGTTATGGGTGAACTTAAGCCACTACTAAATCAACTCAAACACCAGCCCAATGGCCTTATATTTAACGCGGGTCAGTCAGACCCCGTAGAGCCCACAAAGCATTCAGGAGCAAAGTGATGAGAATAGTGTTTGGGTGTTTGTTCGTCAGCGTGCTTTTGCTACAGGCTTGCAGTTCCGCGCCGAATACAACGCAGTATTATTTGTTAAACAATTATCAGGCCCTTGATGAGCCAAGTACCAAGGCGCCTATAGGCGCACAGCCGATGATAAAGCGCCAAGTAAGAGTATCGGTGAGTTTGGCTGAATACCTTAATCAGCCTTCCTTGGTTATGCAGGTAAACACCCACCAAATCCATTATTCGCTGTTTCATGTGTGGGCAGAGCCTTTGCTTTTAGGAACCACTAAGTCACTCTTACTTGATTTAAATGCGCAAGATCACGCCTTGACGTTTGTGGACGCGCAAACGGCGATGAGGGGAGAGCCTTCAGCGCATTTAGACCTGCAGATTGAGTACTTTCATGCCACCAGTGATTCTCGAGTGATATTGTCAGGGCGATACCGCTTTGCCGAAGGGGAAAGCACGGAAATTTTGTTTGCCGAGCCTTTTGCCTTCGAGCAAAACCTGCGTGCCGATGGTTATGAGCCTTCTATCGTTCAAATGCGTCATCTAGTTTCTGATTTGGCCCGCGATCTGGTTTCGCGGCTTGAGGCGGGCTACCCCTAGCGCGACATCAAGATATAGACCCTATGTACTGTAAATAAACAGAAAAGGCCTATGTCTTGCTTTTTGTTATTTAGTTAGTTAGGCTAACCATCTTAATTCATTGAGATGTGCACCCCTATGGCCTCTGTTATAGCCAAAACCCATCAGCTGCTCATTAGTCGCTTCGGCAAAATTAATCGACTGATGGGGCAGGTAATCGAACGTGAACTCACGCCGCTTGGTATCACCTACCAAGAAATGCGTATTGCGGGTTTGTTAATGGGAGAAGAGAACCTGACACAGAAAGCATTGGCGGAAAAACTTTCCGTAAGAGCTGCCACTCTGTCTGTCGCCATCTCGAAGCTTGAAACCCAGGGCCTAGTTAAGCGCGTGCCTAGTCAATCGGACAAAAGAGTCAATTTTCTCCACCTTGTTCCCAGTAAAAAAATCACAAAGGTAGATGAGATTCTTATGTCCATTGAGGGGGGTCTTGTGCAGGGTATCTCAAAGACAGACTTGAATATTACCGCGCAGGTGCTCACGAAAATCATCGAAAATTTAGACTCACAGAAGGAAGCGCAGTTATGACATTACTCATTATCGGTACGATCATATTTTTTGCAATACACCTGGTGCCATCCGCGCCCTTCAAAGAAACTTTGGTGGCGAGTTTGGGGGCAAACCGATACAAAGCGATATTCAGTCTTATTTCCCTTTTGGGTTTAGGGCTCATTATTTATGGTTTTAGTCTCTCGCACTTTGTACCTTTATGGGAACCCTTAGCGTGGGGTCGTACGCTAGCGTTTTCAACCATGCCCCTGGCGGTCATTATGATGTGTGCAGCTGATATGCCAAACAACATTAAACGATTCGTACGGCACCCAATGTTGATTGGCTTGATCTTGTGGAGCGGTACTCATTTAGCGGCAAATGGCGATCTCGCCAGTACTATTTTGTTTCTCAGTTTCGGATTATTTGCTTTGCTCGACTTAGTTTTGGTTACTGTGGGTGGCCGTTATAAAGCGAAAGAAGCCGTGAGTTTTTTGTGGGATCTAGCGGTTGTGGCGGCGGGCCTGATACTTTACGGTGTGTTTATTTACTTCCACGGCGGTATTACTGGAATGCCCCTGTAGGGTATTTACTTCGGTGATAAGCCCATATCGTCCAGCCTCATCAGTATTTCTGTTTTTCGGGTATTTTTGATTTCTAACCACGACACATTTTCTCTCGCGCCAATGATGGCGTAGATCGAGTTTAAACCCATCCCTTTCATGGGTTTAAGCTTGGCATAGAGCGCGTAGGGTTCAATGGCCATGAAGTCCTCAACGCTATTAATATCAAACTCGGCTAATATTTCCTCACTTCGAGGACCAAAACCGTTGAGATCTTTTAATCTTTTGGGTTCTTTTGAATAGCAACTGAGCATCATTATTAATCTCTAAACATGACTTGTACTAAGTGAAAACCAAATTGTGTTTTAATCGGGCCGTGAATTTCTAGCAGGGGTTTCTTAAAAATAACTTGATCGATAACTTTGACCATTTGACCGGGGCGAACGTCCCCTAAATCACCACCCCGGCGCCCCGATTTACAGGCCGAATGTTTTTTGGCCAATTTTCCAAAGTCATCACCTTTTGCAAGGCGCTCTTTGAGTTGCTGCGCTTCTTCGCTGGTTTTAACCAATATATGTCGTGCCAATGCGCTGGCCATGAGTACCTCGTCTGGGTTGTTGATTCTGTCTTATGTCCAAGCCTCGCAGCTTACCTGAAACCGAGGGTGGGTGATATTTCTTTGCGCTCAATGGCTCGAATAAGCCGAAATGAACCTTCGTAAAACAAGCCCAGAGCTCGCGCTCCACTTAGACATGAGTATCTAAGCGAAAGTTTACGAGCTTGCAGGGTACACGCTTGTGTAGTGCTCAACTTGAGGAAAGGGCTCGTAAAAGGAATGCAACAAAGATCGCCACTCTTGGTATTGCTCCGACTCCCTGAAACCAACGGTATGGTCTTCTAGTGTCTGCCAGTTGACCAGCAGGATATAGCGACTGGGGTTTTCAATGCATTTTTGCAGCTGATGTGAGAGATACCCAGGCATACTGGATATAATGGTTTGCGCTCGGCTAAACGTTTCTTCAAATCTTAACTCTTCTCCGAGTTTTACATCCAGTATGGCGACTTCTAAGATCATCTAAATTTCCTTTCTAGTGTGGGCATTGTGATGCGGGCTTAATCTATTCGTCTGAGCATCTCATATTCATAGTCTAAGATCTCTTTTTCTTCTTTGTCGCTAAGCTGTCGAGACTCCTTGAGAAGTTCCTCAGTTTTGTCCCCCGCACTCTGTTTGCTGCTAATGAACATTCGACTCCGCGATTGCTTGCATGGGGGAAGTCGTAGTTTTATCGCATTCTTCAATATAGATTTGATTTTAATGCAGTCTATATTGGGCAATTTTGGCAAAGTCAGAGCTTCAAGCGAAGTATGGTTTTTAAGGGCGGAAATACCTGTTAAAGGGTTTCCGGCCAGATGTAATGTTTTCAGTTGGGTGCTGGACGCCAGCGGGGCAATGTCTTCAATGCGGTTGTTGCTGATATTTAGAAATACCAGCTTTTCAAATTTCTCGATTCCAGCCAGCGACTGAATATTTTTTTGGCGGCAGTACAAGGATTTCAAATCTCGAATGTCGGCTGTTTTTTTGGAGCTGGCGGGACCGTGCGATGGGTGTTTCGCTGCCGCTTTTTTTATACAGGCCAATAAGTTAGGGTCGGAAATTGATAGCTGAGTAAGTGATAAGGCGATATCTTCGCGCTGTTGTTCGAGTAAACCTTGGGCGATTTCTTCAGGGCTTTCTGATAGCAATTTGTAGGCAATCAGGCCAACATACAATGCGAGCACTGTGCCAATAAGGCGTTTCCTGGAGGGTTGAACCTTGTCCACTATTTACTGGCGTCCTAGAGTGAATAGATTTTTGCGTGCCCTAAGACCTGCTCTACAGTCGGTTAAGCTTGTTTTGAACCTTATTTAGGTCACGAACGTGATGTTTGCTGCAGGTATGCCACTTTTTTCGCATGCTTTCATTTCTTTCGTTGGTTGGATCTAAGGCGGGTAATTTTCCACAGTGTTTTGAAAGCGTATTTTTCAGGGTGGCAATGATTCCCTTTAGCCGCAGTCTTTCAGATTTGTCAGAGTCTTCGTGAAGTTCTATTTGCTCATGCTTCGCACTTGCCCAATGAATGGCACAGCGCAAATCTCTCATGTTTTGCGTGGTTTCTCTGAACTTCTTTTGATACTGCTTGTTCTGCTGAGTTTTATAGTCTGGACGGGAGCTATAACGTCTCGTTGAGTTGATTTGATTCTGGCTGGATTTTTCCATATCACGGCTGATGCGGGTGAGAGATTCTTCCCAGCGTTCTTTTGATCTAAGGATATTTTGCACATGTTTTTTGGAAGACGAGCTTGAATTGGATTGCTTAGGAAGTGAAATTTCTCCGCAATACTCTTGGCCAAACTCGGTGCTTATTCTTGATCTGGCCTCACTTGAGTGATCGAGAGAAACTTTCTCAACTTTTGAGGTGGAATCTTCTTTGGGTAAGGGGGGGACTTGAGTAAAGCTTACCTTGCCATTTTCGTCGACAACTTTATAGACAGTCCCTTGAACCACGGGCATATAGGCGGCGAGTAAGAAGGGTAAAATTACTGTCATTTTCATCTTGAAAAGCTTCCTGTGGTGGCCCTGCTTGTCTCAATAGAGGCATATTTCACTAATTACCAACAATCACTGTCGAAGCATTCTATCGTAAACAGTGGCAGGGGGCACGTGCAGGCGGTTTATCAGCTTTGACGCGCATCTGGGTCTGATAAACCGGCCGTTATTGAGCCCCGACCTAATATAGTGGTCTATAGGTTCAGGACGAGCGATACACCCTGAAAAAATAGACCCTCAGTCAAAGGTCTTGGCAATTGCCTGCACAACTTCAGCGTGCGCATTTTCTGGGAGGAAGGTGCCATGAGCGGCTATAAGCTGATCGAAGTCGAAGTTCAACAGTCGCTCAAACTCAGCTTGGATGTTCTCCTTGTCTTTGACCGCTAATTTAATCCACAGGGGGCCAATGAGTGTTTTGCGATTAAACCCAAGTAGGGGTAATAGGCGCCGGGCTAACCAATTGGTTTGAGGCATATAGGGGAATGTGGCATAGCTTTGGATGGCATCGCAGGTCAATAGTATTCCTGCTGAGCGCTTTAGCAAAATGACGCCTTCAGGCTCTAACAAGTATTTAAAAGCAAACAAAGTCGCATTGGCAAAGGGCAGCTTTCCGCCTTCAGACAATGCCTGTGTGATGACTGGCGTGGTGTATGTGGTGCCGCCTTCGAAGGACCAGAATTCGGCATTGTAACGGTCGACATAAAATGAATCGTCCATACCGTGCATGGGTCCAAGGCGAAGTACATGGGCAACCTTTCCAAGTGCTTCCAGAGCCAAAAGACCCTCCTCGCTCAGGCGCACAGGGTTAATAAGAGTTAGCTCTCCTTGATCGCGCACAACGGTCATATTCCGGGTGAAGCGCACAACAGGGTTTGCTTTCACGCAACCGTGAACAACAAATAGGTCTTCCGCAATTTCTTTGATCGGGTCGTGGGGTAGGGCGGCAGGGTAGATCATGTCTCGGCTTCCGTTGCTGTTATCAAGTGAACTGAGAGTAAAGTAAAAAACAGGCTGTTGCTATTAATAAGCTCCCCATAAAACGATTAAAAATCATTAACCTGAATTCACTGTTGAGAAGCAGTGTTGCCTTGTTTCCGAGCACTGACCATGAGAATAATGACAAGTAACACACGACAAAATAGATTAAAGAGAAGGTCAAAAAAACCTGATGGCTATCGGGCGTTGAGAATAAAGAGACGCTGGCCACACTGGCCAGCCAAGCTTTTGGGTTTAACCACTGTAATAGAAAACCCTGTGTAAAAGTGGGTAGATTCTGTTTTTCAATGTTGAGTTCTGAACTTGAGGATGCGATTAAGTAACCCATATATATGATCAGCATAGATCCAGCTATAGAGAGGTACTTGAGAAAATCTGGGTATAAGGCGATTATTTTATGAAACCCTAAGCCAATAAATAGCAGCAGCAAGGTGAAGCCGATGCTTGCGCCTGACACAAATGGAAAGGTTTTTCGAACGCCATAACTCGCCCCAGATGAAAGGATCACCATGTTCACGGGGCCGGGAGAAATTGACATAACCAAGGAAAAAGAAAACATCGCTAATAACAAAGACATAAATTCACTCAAATTAAACGGGATCAAAATTACCTAAGCCAACTATACCCTAATTGCTGCGCGCTAAAAATAACCCAGTAATCATGAGTACAACGCCGCCAAAGCGTTGTAAGTTTAGCGGTGAACTCGCTGAACCCATGAGTGCAAAGTGATCGATTACCACGGCTGCAATAATTTGCCCAGTAACGATAAAACAAATCGCATTACCTACGCCCATTTTTGGCGCTAGATAGGTGATAGAGAGCACATAGGTGCCCACGATTAGGCCACCTATATAGCTGTAGGCCGGTGCGTTCAAGAAAGTAGACAGGGCGGGCATTGGCAGACGGTTTGCCGCGACAAAGCTGGCGACAAACGCCAGGCCAACGATGAACAGGAATAGAGCGGCGTAGACTACACTGCCTAGAGACTTACTGAGGCTGGCATTGGCGGCCGCTTGCACGGGAATTAAAGCGCCTGCAAAAACCGCCATGAGTGGTAGTAATAACCATATTTTCATTCTCTACTCCTTTCGATATATAAGTTGTCTGCTAGCTTAAGAGGCTTCTCACTTTTTGCGGAGGCTGGTCACTTGGTCGTAACCAATTCCCCAGTTGTCGGTATTCACCTCATCTATTACCACTATTGTGGTCGCCGGGTTTTTGTCCAGTACGTCCACCATTAATTGGGTTGCACCTTTAATGAGTGCGAGTTTCTGCTCGGGCGTTACCCCTTCGTCAGTGACTTTGATATTGATGTAAGGCATTGCAGTGCTCTCCTAGTTTATTGATCCGCGTACATTTTGTTGACGATTAGCCATCGCCCATTTTCTTTCAGTAGCCCAAGGAAGTCGACATAAATTCGACCGAGTAAAGGGCACAATACTTTTACCATTGCCTGTTCATGCATAATATCCATGGACAGTATCTTAAACCCTTCGGGGTCTCCCCGTTGCGCTGGTACCTCACGTTGGCCTACGAACTCTAGCCATTCATCCAGATTACGGCGCAGGCCGGGTGCTTTTAGATAAGCGTCTGGGTGAAAAATGTTTTCCAGTTTTGTTGTATCTGCATGGTGTAAGCCGGAAAAATAGTCTTTAACAATACTTTCAACGGGGTGCTGCTGGCATCGGTTTTTCTCGTGGGTATTCAAATGTTGTTTATTCATCTTGATTCACTTCCGGCTTTTAAATCTCGATTTAAGCGGCGGCTTGCTGACGTTCCGCATCCAGAGATTGTTGAAAACTCGGCTGGGCCAGCACCGCCTCAATCATCTGACTCGTTTTCCCGCCAAGGGTAATATTTACAGGGAATGATGCAGCCCATCTAGAGTAAACCGTGAGCATGATGTCAGCGGCTGAAACCTTATTACCGCCTAGAAAGGCTTGGTCTTGGAGTTGATCCTCCACTACAGCCCACAGAGCTGTGATTGATTGCGCCGCCGAGTCAAACATTGCCTGTTTGGCTTCAACTGTGGCTGAAGTATTTGCGATGAAAAACAGGCGGCTGTAAGCCGGGTGCATGGTGGCGTTTGCGAACATAATATCTCTTATGGCCACGCTGCGCGCCATTGGCTCGCTTGGAAGCATATGGCTTTTGTGTTTCTCCAAAAGATAGATTATCACCGCCGCGCCTTCTCGGAGGGTGAGGTCCTCGTCCAATAATACCGGCACAGTAGCTACTGGGTTCAGGGCGGCAAAATTATTAATATCTTGTATGTTAACCAGCTCAAAGTCTTGCTCAAGTTTTCGTAATACAACTTGGCTTGCGAGAGAGCAGGCATCGGGTAGGTAGTAGAGTTTATACATAGCGTTCATTTCCTGTTTTGGTGTTTTAAGCAGCTCTTTGGGGCGCGCTGCGGGTGTCGTCGCTGGCCTTCTCGGCGAGTGGCCTCAATGCGATGGCGCTAGTTTAGGGTTTCGATTGGTTTACATATATAGCTATAATAAGAACCTATTGTTTCCATTGTGGAAACAATTTCGAGGCAGCTGAAATTTTGGGGGGCAAGCTAAGTGGATAAATTACGAGCCATACAATTATTTGTGCGATTGGCCGACCTGGGTAGCTTTACGCGAGTTGCGGAACAGACCAATGTGTCAAAGTCGATGATCAGTAAAGAGATTAGTCGCTTAGAAGCTGATCTTGGTGCACGCCTATTGCATCGCTCTACCCGAAACGTGCAGCTCACCCACCTGGGTGAAGGCTATTTGCAGCGGGCTAGGGAAATTCTCCGCAAGCTAGAGGACGCTGATGGTTTTGTGAATGAACATCAGCATGCGCCCCGAGGCAAGCTTAAGATCAATGCGCCAATGGCCTTAGGCATTCTTGAGCTGTCAAAAATGTTTGCGGATTTCATGCGCGCCTATCCGGATATTGAGCTAGACATTCACTTGGGTGATGAGGACGTAGATTTGGTTGAGCAGGGTTTTGACTTGGGCTTTCGCGCCTCCAGCCGGCCCCTAGATTCAAATTATGTGGGGCGAAAGCTTACTGACTTCAGCTATCACGTGTGTGCATCACAAGGCTATTTAGATGTTCATGAACCGATACTCTTGCCCAGCGATTTAAAATCGCATAACTGTCTTGTGTACAGCTATTTCAAGGGGAAGAACGTATGGCCTATTGAAGACGGCATTGCCATTAGCGGCGCGTTGCGGGTGAATAGTGTGTTGTTCATGATGGAGGCCTTAAAGGCTGATCTCGGCGTGGCGTTCTTACCCAATTTTGTTTGCCGTTCGGCACTTGAGAGCGGCGAGTTAGTGGAAGTATTGGAAAGCTCCGTTAAACCCAAGTTGTCGCTGTATGCCCTATATCCAGCACGACATTTCGTGCCGGTGAAAATTGTTCAGTGTATTGAGTTTTTGGAGCGCTGGTTTTCTGAGAGGGCCTGAACCCCTGGCCTGAATTCTCAGCCAGAGCTCTGACCAGCGCTCTGACCAGCGCTCCGAGCCTGAGCTGGTGATGTAATCTAGTCTATCACTCGCTCTAGGTGCCAAACCTTGGAGACAATACACCAGCCATCACTGTCCTTAACAAAGCTCAAATGATCGACAAATACATTGCTGTGGGCTCTTAGGCGCACTTTAACCGTGGCGCAATTTTTCGACAACCAATCAATCAAAACAATCTCTTCTTCTCGCACCTGATTTTGGCTGGCAGGCGATGGCCTGTTGGCAACATCATTGCGAAAACTGGCTATGGGGTCTACGAGTAATGAGCCTTCGTCAACATCAAATAGGCTAGAGTCTTTGTGGAAAACCTTGTTGAGTAAATCCACGTCACAGTGGTATATGGCATCAAAGTAAGTGTTTATGGCGGTAAATAGCTCGGAGTCTCTCATTATTAAATTTTCCTGGGTTGATTTCGATGAGTCATTTTAAGGTTCTTTTCCGGGTGTGAATATTGGCTTTAGAGACGATGTCCGTTAATATCAAGCCATATTTATTATTTGAGTGGGATGAGTATGAATCGCAAGCCAACCCGAGTGGCTATATTGGTTGATGAGGGGCTTGCTCTTTTTGAGTTGGGCTGTGCCGTTGAGCTCTTTGCGCTTCCCCGCCCTGAAATCCCCAACTGGTATCAAACCGATGTAGTCAGCTTTTCGGCCCATCCCTTAAGCGCAACGGGTGGACTTCTGGTTCAACCTAAGGTTGTGAGCACTTTGTCGGCCTACGACATGGTGATCATTCCAAGCTGGCCTGTTAATCGCCCCGTCCCCGAGGCGATATCGCGTGAGCTGAAACTTTTTTTTAGCGCGGGGGGAAAAATACTGTCCTTCTGTTCCGGAGCGTTTGTTCTAGGGGAGGTAGGGCTGCTGAATGGTCGGCGGAGTATTACTCACTGGCGTTATGCGGATGAGTTTAAGCAACGATTTCCTGCAACGGAGTATGTTGAAGACGTTTTATACCTTTATGAAGGAAATATTGGCTGTTCGGCGGGTAGCTCTGCAGCCATCGATTTGGGTATTGAAGTTATCCGCTCCCAATATGGTTACCAAATTGCCAACCAAGTAGCACGGCGTTTGGTATTGGCGGCCCACAGAAGTGGTGGTCAATCTCAATTTGTTGAAACTCCTGTGCCAAAGCAGGCGAGTCAGTTCTCCGAAACACTCGACTGGGCCATTGCGCATATCGGTGACACCATTGAAGTGAGCCAGCTAGCCGAGCAAGCTAACATGACTCGGCGGACGTTTGATCGGCACTTTAGAAAAACGCTCAATATGAGTCCGAAGGAATGGCTTATTTGTCAGCGCCTAGAAAGGGCTAAAACTCTGCTTGAATCAACTGAGCAAAACATCGATGTCATCGCCCATAATTCTGGCTTTGAAACGGCAATGGCGATGCGACATAATTTCCGAAAGTATATGGGATTATCGCCCAGTACTTATCGTAAACAGTTTACGTCTGGAGGAGTTGATGATGAACTCAGGCTTAGCTTCGGCGCCTAAGTTTGGAGCGGGGTCGGATGATAATCCGCCCCCCTTAAATCTACGAGTGCCTAAATTTAGATAGATAGACCTTACCTTAGCGATCGTTTTCCTCGGTCTACTCCTTGGTTTTCTTTTGTGGTCCAGGAAAGAAGATATTAGTGGTTTGTTGATAGTGCTTATACTCTGGACGTTTCTGAACAGAGTAAAACTCGGAAGGCACGGCTCCCGTATAGTAGACCAAGGTGGTGTACATCATTTTCGACGCGAAGAGCAAGCCTAGTCCCAAGAGAGCCCAAATCACGATGGGTGTCGACGCTTGTAGTGCCAGCCAGGAAGGGATTGCGGCAATGATAAGTGCGTTCCACACCATCCACTCGGCGAAATAATTTGGGTGGCGACTGTAGCGCCAAAGGCCCACGTTACACACCCGATTTCTTTCTCCGAGAACTTTCATTTCACGCAGGAACTTCTGTTTCTGACTGTCGGCCGTGCTCTCTAAGGCAAACGCCAAAAGCCACAAAACAAGACCAATGATTTCAAAAATTGAAATTTCAGTTTGAGTATTTGCGCCAATAATAAACGCGGGGAATGCCAAAAAAGAGGCGTTGGCGACACCCTGTACAAGAGCCTCTACCTGGATTGCCAGAGGCAGGTTGTCTTTGCCTGATTTTTGCCAGCGCAAGCGCTGGTATTGATAGCGAGGAAACTCCTTTTTAAGCATGCCAAGCTGCCACATGCGAAGGGCTCCTCCGCCCATACGGAGACCCACAAAAAGATAGACTAAGCTGACCCCTAAATTTCTTAACCAGTAACCATCGTTGAGACAAAGATTGACAATTCCAATGACCACTAGGCCCAGTGGCCAGCCAATATCAACATATGAAAGACGACCGGTCTTCCATGCTGGCCAACACACCACCAATGCGAACAGCAGTAATTGTGCCAAGCCGTTAATGAGTGAAATATGACTGAAATTGGCGTCGATTAAAAGTAATGCCCATCCAGCAATAAAGGGCGTCAGTGGTTTAAAGTACCTTAACATTTTATTTTCCTTAAACGGATTCAATGGCAACAGGGGTGCCATTGAAGGCCGCGTTACCCGTAAGTGGGTCTACCCGCTTACTGTCGGTTAGTGTGTTGATGCTTATGCCTGGCTGCGTGGCAGCGATGTTCATCTTTGTGTCTTCTTGGTTATGTCCCCAGCCTTGGGGAATACTGACAACGCCTTGAAGAATATTGTCATTGATATCGACCTCCAAAATCACGTTCCCCGTTTCTGATCGGACTCTAGCTTTGTCGCCTTTATCCAAGCCCAAGTTTTTGGCGTCTAGGGTATGCAGCTGCAGCGTGCAGGGTGGTTTCCCTTTCACCAGACGACGGGAGTTTTGAGTCCAGGTGTTGTGACTGCGCGCTAGGCGTCGACCAATCATGGCAAAAGGAAAGTTCTTCCGAACTTCCGAGTCGCTGTTTAGCACTTTCTTGAGCCGGGGTAGATCGTCTAGATAAATTTTTGGTGCTAACTGAATTTTGCCATCGGCGGTTTTGATTCGTTCGGCTAGGCAGGGCTTTAAGGGGCCAAGATCAATGCCGTGTGGGTTGTCGAGCAGTTTTTGTAGACTCATGCCCTGGTCTTTATAAGGGCCAGCTTTTAAGCCCATGTCGAGCATAATTTCTGGCGTCATCCCGTCGTCTTCTCTATCACACAAAGCATTGGAGAGCGCCTTGAGAATTTCCCAGTCGTGTTTTTGATTCGGTTTCTTTGCAAACATGGGCTTAGAGAATTTTGCCGTATTGCGAACAGCAAAACTGTTAAAAAACACATCGTAGTGGGCGATTTCTAAACCCGTGGTGGCGGGCAGAATAATGTTTGCATGTTTAGTGGTTTCATTTAGATAAATATCAACCGACACCATATATTCGAGGCTCTCGAACGCGGGTGTAAGTTCATCGCCCCCTGGTGCTGACAGCACTGGATTACCGGCGATGGTAAACATAGCTTTAATTTGGCCCTCACCTTCGGTGCGGATTTCTTCTGCAAGGGTGGCGATAGGGAATTCAGAGTGATTGTTAGGCAGGCCGCTGACGCGAGATTGGTAGCGGCCAAAATTGTTTGGCCGGCCTTTAGGAATTCCTTGCAGTAAATCGAGTGCAGGCAGTGGAAACATCGCGCCGCCCTCGCGATCGAAATTCCCAGTGATAATATTGAGTACATTGGTGAGCCAAAGGCACAGGCCGCCAAATGATTGAGTTGAAGCGCCCATGCGGCTGTAGCATACGGCGGAGGGCGCCTGAGCCATGTCTCGGGCTATTTCGAGAATTTTTTCGGCGCGGATGCCGGTAGCATCGGCTACGGCTGCTGCCGTATAGCCTTGCACGGCTTCTACTACCTCGTTGTAACCTGTGACCGCATTTTCCAAATGCCCCAGATCGCTCAGGTCTTCGCTGATAATAGTGTTAATCATCGCAATTAATAGCAAAGCATCTTTTTCTGGGCGAATGAACAAGTGTTCGCTGGCCAGTGCTGCGGTCTCGGTTTTTCTTGGGTCAATGACCACAACCTTGCCGCCTCGCTTCTTGATATCTTTTATTCGCCCTGGAGCGCCCGCAGCAGACATCATGCTGCCGTTGGAAACCACGGGGTTGCCGCCAATAATTAGCATGTAATCGGTGTGGTCGATATCGGGAACGGAAATGGCCATGCCCGCGCCGAACATGTAGTTGGACGCCACATGGTGTGGTAATTGGTCAGCGGATGCAGAGCTGAAGCGGTTTTTACTGCCCAGCGCTTTATAGAATTGCTTCAGAAACAGTGCGCTTCCTAAGTTATGGGCGTTGGGGTTGCCAGCATAGGCACCGACGGCGTCGCTGCCGTATTTCGCTTGAATACCACGCATTTTGCGGCTGATTTCACTGAATGCTTCTTCCCAGCTGATCTCTTGCCAGCCCTCACTGGTGCGTTTGATGGGAGCACGAATTCGGTCTGGGTCTTTATAAAAATCTTGTAGTGCAACGGCCTTTGGGCAGATGTGGCCGCGGCTGAAGGGGTCTTTGGGGTCTGGCTTTATGGAGATAATCTCCTCGCCCCTATGTTTGATTTCGATACCGCACATCGCTTCGCAGATGTTGCAGTTCCGATAGTGAGTGTTTAGCTCGCCCATGTTCTGATGCCCCTAGACTGACTGTAATAGCCCTATTGTTAAAAAGTGCTCAGTTTGACGGGCCATGCTTGACTATGTAACTGTAATAAACGACACAATATTGGTCATTTACGCCAACTTTTACAGGGGCTTGGGATGGTAACAGTGACAATCGTGGTATTTGATAGGGCCTTGGCGGCCTCTTTTATTGGAATTAACGATTTGCTGTATTTTGCGGGTAATTCCTATCAGCGCTATTCAGGTCAGAGCAAGCCAGGCTTCCAAGTTCGCTTAGCCAGTTGGGACGGTCGGCCTGTGAATGTGATGAATGGTTTGGCCATTACGCCTCACTGCAGTTTGCAGGACATCGATCGCAGCGATGTCTACTTAGTGCCCACCATTACCGGTGATATTGAAGCAACGCTAGAGCAAAATACCCATGTCATTCAGGCCTTGAAAAAAGCAGCAGACCAAGGAAGTTTGATTGGCGGCAACAGTGCGGGTAGTTTTTTTCTTGCGGAGGCTGGTCTGCTCGACGGTAAAAAAGCCACCACTCAGAGGCGCCTGACGGATTTATTTCGCGAGCGTTATCCCTTGGTGGACTTACGGCCGGAACAATTTTTGACTCATGACGGTAATATACTTTGTGATGCGGGAGGTTCTTCTTGGTTCGACCTAGGCTTGTACCTAATTGAATTGTTTTGCGATCATCAAACGGCGATGGCTACTGCCAAGTATTTTATGGTGGACCTGGAGCGTTCAGCGCAATTGTCATTTTCACCTCTAGTGAGTAAAAAACATCACGGTGATCCGATTGTTCTCAATATACAAAACTGGATGGAGACGCACTTCCGCGAGCCCTTAACCATGGAGCAGGCGGGTGAGCAGTTCGGTTTATCGAGTCGATCACTTATCCGGCGTTTCAAATTGGCCACGGGTGGTACGCCGCTAAATTATCTGCAGGAGGTGCGTCTCGATGCGGCCAGCCGCTTACTGATTCAATCGAAACAAACCGTTGAGGAAATAACCACCTTAGTCGGGTATTCCGACATTAGTTCCTTTACCCGCTTATTCAAACGGCGCACGGGTTTTCCTCCGAGTCACTACAGAACCCGATTTAAATCGGTGGGTAGTGAGCATTAATTCGATAGGATCAGTAATTATTTCGTGCAGAGGTATAGCTGTGCTATTTAGGCCTGAGCTTGCTTGCGTCGAAGCGTGCGAAGGCGATAGTCTTCCAGGGGCCGTGCCTTCAAAC
>Ga0209081_1000800_pt1 | contig 19062 bp, 15 predicted proteins | sample GOMGulsemesocosm_4_FD_184636 | JGI IMG/M metagenome (GOLD analysis project Ga0209081, IMG submission 184636) | Methane-oxidizing microbial communities from mesocosms in the Gulf of Mexico - GOM15B Gulf of Mexico (SPAdes) (version 2) | ecosystem: Environmental > Aquatic > Marine > Cold seeps... | reverse complement strand
ATCAAAAACATAGGTACGGCGTTTTCTTTTGCAAGCCGCCTCCAGTTAGAAACATACTCAATAGTTTTATCAATAATCTTGTCAATTCTCTTCTGTGTAAAATTAGGTACTAACTTTTCCAAAGAATATAAATCTTTGCGGGTGAAATCGTCTCTTTTGCCATTCAAACTCATCCAGTGACTGCTCACCCACTTACTGCCGGGCTTGTAGCTGTAGGCTAGATCATAAGCAGGGGAGAGCTGCCACTTATTATCAATGAATAAGAACGCAAAATTTTTGGCGTGGTCATCATGATTTCGAGTCACAATATTAAACACGAGTCGCCTTAGCAGTTCTTCTGCGTCTTTAGCCGATACTCGGAGTTTTCTGGCAGTTGCAAAAAGTTCGGCATATGAATAGGAGCCCGGCTGTTTGTAATCAACATGAGCTAATCCATTGAGCGTTTGCATGTGCACCTTTTGATTGCCTTTCCGATCAAAGCGCTGGGTCACAAAATGACGGCGGCTGCCTTCTTCTAGCAGGCGACTTGCCATCATGTTGATGCCACATTGTTGAGCCATCAAGTAATAGACATACTCCATTGCGCCGTAACCTTGTGGATCGCCAAAAGTCTCTTTGTTTTTATTGTGTTCGTTCACGCCATCAAACTTCATTAAATAATGCGTAAAACCATTCGGTACTTTGACCTGACCACTTCTCACTTGAGTAAAGTCATCGTTAAAGGCCAAAACCGCTTTAGGCCGTGCACCCCCAGCACTCATTCCTACAGTAAGTAGTGACAGCATGGCTTCCCGATCTTCTTTGCCTGGGTGGTTCAGCGAAGCTGCAAAATCCTCCCGACTCTTCAGTATTTCCTGGGCGATTGAGACGAGTGAAGCGATCTCAATTTTTTCTGAAGCATTCAGGCTCTTTAGTTTAGTGGCGGGTGTATATTCCAGAGCTCCCATACCCCGCTTGCCGGTAAATTGAAGTCGCTCTAGTGGCGTGATGGTTTCAGGCGCTTTACCTTGGGAGGCAACCCAAGCATTGAGTACCGCATTACCAAAATCGTCGGGCAGTGAATCTGCCAGCAAGCCAGGCAAACCCTTAAAAGTCTCATACCCTAGTGCGGGGAATGAATATATTTGTGGGGATAAAGGCATCTTGATAGGGGATAGCTCAATCCCTTTTTGTATGAATTTTTTATCGTACTCAAACGCTCCAATACCCGTGTCAGTATCAAAGCTTACGGCCCCGACTGGGTCATTATCGTAATTGACGTTAATGACCTGGGTTACCATTCTGGGGCCTCCTGCTCATCGCTTGAGCGCTGCCCTGAAGCCCGTTGACGTTTGCGGCCTTTCAGCTTTGATAATTGAATGGGAGAAATTTCCTGTGCTGGAAGGAAGTTCTCCAGCTGGTGGGTAAGATTCAAGGCCGACAAAATCGCGATAAAGACCTCCAGCTGAGCCTTACCTTTTTCAGCGTTCAAAACGGCTTTCCTGCTGACACCTGCATGATCAGCGACGTCAATTTGCGTCATGTCAGCATTTAGCCTGGCCTGCTTTAAACGCTCCCCAAGCGCCTCGGCAATTGCTGATGGTGCTTCTTCTTTTTCAATGCTCATCTAAGTGCCCATAATTAAACTTTATATAGAAAAAATGGAGTAATGTATCTATTTTTGCACTTTATGGAGCGAAGATAAACAAGTGAAGGAAAATTAATATCCTGTTTTTTAAACATTACCTCAAGATTACTAGGTAATGTTCGATTTATAGGACCTTGTGTGCTTCTACTGGGTTTGATTGGACCGCGTTGCTGTACATCATCTGTCAGGGTAGGAACAAGCCGGAACAGGCCTCCGGTGTTATACCGATCTTATTGAACACAAAACCGATTCGCATTACATTTTTATGATCGGGCGATTATGATCCTGTGTTTAAAGGGTAGAATTCTATAAGGGGAAGTCATGTTTAAAGGTCAAACCATCTGGATTACAGGTGCATCATCGGGGATTGGTGAGGCGCTGGCGAAACAATTTGTGCAGAAGGGTGCGTCAGTCATATTGTCCTCTCGTAATGAGGCCGAGCTTGAGCGTGTGCGCAGCAACTGCAAGGCTATGCTTGAGAGCGCCGACGTTCATATTCTGCCCCTTGATGTTCTGGATGAAGCCGCGATGGAGGCTAAGGTTTCGGCCGCGCGTGCCTTTACCGGACAGATTGATATGCTGATTAATAATGCGGGAATATCACAGCGCTCGCTGGCGCTCGATACAGAGATGGCCACTTATCGACAGCTGTTTGACGTGGATTTTTTTGGCCAGATTGCACTAACAAAAGCGGTGTTGCCGCTCATGATCAAGCGCGGCCGCGGCCATATTGCCGTGACCTCATCAGTGGCCGGCAAAATTGGCGTGCCGCTTCGCACCGGTTATTGTGCCGTAAAACATGCGGTGATGGGTTTCTTTGATGCCTTGCGCGCTGAGATGGTACCCCATGGTATTCAGGTATCCACTATCACGCCCGGCTATATTAAAACCAACATTGCCTATAACGCCCTGGTTGGGGACGGATCAAACTTTGCCGGTCACGACAAAAATATCAACGCAGGCATGGATGTCGATGAATGCGCAGCGGTGATTGTTAGAGGGTTTGAAAAAGGTAAGCCCGAAATCGCAGTGGGTAAAGGCTTCGAAATGTTCGGGCTTTATGCAAAACGTTTCTTCCCGCGCCTGGCCTTTAAGTTTGCGGTTAAGGCGGGCGCGGTTGATTAATCTTCTAGCTTGGGTCGGTGAACTTTGGCGCGCGCTTTTCGAAATTTGCCATCACCGCTTCAATTTGATTGGGTGACCTCATTAATGCCGTTTGCTCTACAGACTCAGCCAGTAAGCCGGCGGCAAAATCGGGCTGGCGCTGCGTGTTGATAAGGCGTTTGGCGGCGCGGATAGCGTGGGGGTTCTTGTTGGCAATTTGTTCTGCGGTCGCTAACGCTTCGGCGAGGGGGTCATCACAAACACGGGTGGCAAAACCGTATTCGCCCGCCTCACGTCCACTGAAAACACGAGCGGTATAGGTCAATTCACGAATAATATCTTCACGGACAAAAGTGCTCCACAGTTGCGTGCCCGCCATGTCCGGCACGATTCCCCACTTCAATTCCATGATGCTGAGTTTAGTGTCTGGGTGAATATAACGTATATCAGCACCGGTCATAATTTGCAGGCCACCACCGAAGCAGGTGCCGTGAACCGCGGCGATCACAGGTACGGGCACTTCATGCCAAACCCAAGCGACCTGTTGAAATAGATTGCTTAAGCCGTGCGTGCGTTCGTCTAGGTCCACTTCGCCGACGGCCATCATTAGCTCCATATCCAAACCCGCACAGAAAGCATTGCCTGCGCCTTGCAAAATCACCACCCTTACGCTCTTGTCGGCCTTGATGGCTTCGCCAGTGGCAATGAGCGCCTCAAACAAATCTTGGTTGAGCGCGTTCATTTTCTCGGGGCGATTGAAGGTGACTCGAGCAATGCCGTCCTCTAGCTGGTAGGAAATGGTGTCATTCATGGTTCGTCTCACTGAAAGTTGAATCGGGTCGGCATTATATCTGTAGGGTGCCGGCTTTGGCACCTGCGATACTCAGATTTACACAATCTAGGCCATCGAATCGTTTCCGCACATAAAAAATTGAGTGCTGAACTTGGTGTGGCGGCTGACGTGGAACCTGTTAAAATGCCCTCACACCTATCACCCACGCCATTGATAAGACAGACTTATGCAGGAGCTCGACCCCAACTGGAGCCTACACAGCGCAGTAGTGAGCAGTATCATTCAGGCGGGGGAGCATTTGGGTGCCCCCGTGAGTGCATTGCTCGTTAAGGTGGGGATCGACAAGCACCTGCTTAAAGATGCGGAACACCTCTTTGCCGTCTCTCAAGTATTTGAGCTTGCTGAGCTTATTGCTGAGCATAGCCAGACTCAGGATCTGGGTCTATACGCCGGGCGGATCTCTTACCTCGACGGTCTTCACCTGCAGCTCTATATGTCGACGGTGTGCAAAACCTTACGTGACTACCTTAACCTGATGCCCAGTACGCTGCGCATCATCGGTGATATTGGTGAGGTGCTGATGCAGGCCGATAAGCAGTTTATCAAACTGCAATGGCATCCACTGTGGCAGCCAAGCACACAACAACGTTTTCTCAGTGACATGTTGCTAACCAGCTCGGCCGCAATTGTCGATTCCCTGTGCTTAATGCCGATACCGGTTGAGCAGGCCCACTTCACCTACCCTGAACCCAAAGACCTCACACTCTTGCGAGCCACCTTTGGCGATAAACTGAGCTTTAATCAAGCGGTGAGCTGCTTATATTTTGCTCGCGAGAGCTTAGACTACCCATTGACTCGTCTTAGCCACGATTTAAACGCCTCCTTCTCTCGCCCAGTAGAGCTTCTCTTCAGCGAAGATGCCCCCAAAGATATCTTCCTGCATGACTTGCGCCAGACTCTGCTGCGGCTTTTGCCGCAGGGGGAGATCCATATCGATCGGGTGGCTGAAGAGCTGAACCTGTCTCGTCGTACTCTGCAGCGGCGCCTGTCCGAGCGTGACACCCAGTTTCTGCAGGTACTGCAGCAGGTGCGTGCTGACCGAGCGCTGCGATATCTCGGAGATAAGCGTCTGTCGGTGACCGAAATCGCTTTTCTGCTCGGTTACAGTGAGCAAGGTTCCTTTTCGACCGCCTTCAAGTCTTGGCATGGTGTATCCCCTCTCGAGTACCGCCAGCGCTAGCCGGCCGGCAAAACCCCTAATTTTATAGCGCCTGAACACCTGTGGCACCAATTCCCATACGAATGGCACCCAAAAAGGTGCGCTAAGCTGCCATATCTCTACACTAATCGCCATAGACCGCAAAATCCTGCGCGACCTCGCCTCGCGCTTATATGGAGTATAAATTGAATGACAATAAAACTTTGGCACTGTCACAACGCCCGTTCCCTGCGTGCGCTGTGGGCCCTAGAAGAAATGGGCTTGGATTATGAAGTAGAGACCATGCCCTTCCCGCCACGCTTTATGCAACCTGAGTTTCTCGAGGTTAATGCGCTGGGAACCATTCCTTACATGATTGACGGCGAGACTCACATGACAGAGTCTTCCGGTATTCCGCTGTATTTAGTTGAACGCTATGACAAACACGAGTTTGGTCTAAAGGCCGATCACCCCGAGTATGGCGACTACCTCAACTGGCTGTTTCACAGCGACGCCACCCTGACATTTCCGCAGACCGTTTATATTCGTTACACCCTACTAGAGCCACCCGAGCGCGGACTGCAAGAGGCGGCGACCGACTACATGAAATGGTTCCACGCACGCCTGCGCAAACTCAACAATCACCTAGCCGATGGCCGTGAATATCTGGTCGATAAGCGTTTTACCGTGGCCGACATCGCCATCGCCTACGCCCTGCATCTGGGGGAAACCTTGAAGATCGATGAGCGCTATAAACCCCAAGTGCGAGATTACTTGAATCGCATGCGCGAGCGACCCGCTTTCCAAAAGGTGGTCAATATCGGTGCAGAAGACAGTGCTTTTAAGTAGTCAAATAGCAAAGCTTGTTGACTAATATTATTTTAAAAATTTTTCTTAAAAGCATTGATTAAGAAAAACAGTAACAGGAAATGAAGTTATGGCGCTTATCGAATCACAACTGGATATCCAGTCCGATGCTTTTAAAAACAATTTAAAAGTCATGACGGCCGCGGTAGACGAATTTCGCGGCATTGAGCGCCGCGTGATTGAAACAGCGCAGGCCAAAGCACCGCGCTACTTAAAAAAAGGTTTTATTTCGCCGCGCGAGCGTTTGAGTTTACTGCTTGATGCCGGCTCACCCTTTTTGGAATTGTCCACCCTGTGCGGATACATGCAAGAAGAAGATACCGATGGTTCGGGTGCCGGTGGCAGCTGCATTATCGGCATTGGTTATATCGGCGGTGTACGCTGTGTGGCATCGGTGGATGATTTCCTCACCAAGGGCGGCAGCATAACCCCGCTGGGCGGTAAAAAGCGTTCGCGCAGTACCCAGCTCGCCTTGGAAAATAAATTACCCCTAGTGGTGTTGGCGCAAAGTGGTGGCGGTAACTTAAAATTAATTGGGGATTTTTTTGGCGAATCAGGCGCGGGTTTTGCTCAGCAGTGTCGACTGTCAGCCGCCGGTATCCCACAAATTACCGTGGTACATGGCAGCGCAACGGCGGGAGGCGCCTATCAGCCTACGCTGTCCGATTATCTGATTTTGGTGCGCAAGCAATCCACAATGTATTTGGCCGGCCCACCCTTATTGAAAGCCGCTACCGGTGAAATCGCCACAGATGAAGAGTTGGGCGGCGCCGAGATGCACAGTGAGGTGGCCGGTACCAATGATTATCTGGCCGAGAACGACGCCGATGGTATTCGTATTGCGCGTGACGTGACCAAAAAACTGGCTTGGAACAAAAATCAGCCATTCAAAGCTGAAGTCTCCTATCAGAAACCAATCTACGCCGCAGAAGAATTACGCGGCATTGTGCCTGAAGATTCCAAAACGCCTTTCGACATGCGTGAAGTGATTGCCCGTATTGCTGACGCTTCTGACTTTCTAGAATTCAAAAGTGATTTCGATAATGGAACCTTGTGTGGTCATATGGAGATCGAAGGCGCGCCCTGCGGTGTCATTGGCAATAACGGCCCCATCACGGCCAAGGGTGCCGCCAAGGCAGCCCAGTTTATTCAACTGTGTGAACAGTCCGGCACGCCTCTGTTGTTCTTAACGAATACCACTGGTTTCCTAGTGGGCACCGAGCCAGAGCAGGCAGGCATTATAAAACACGGCGCCAAGTTTATTCAGGCTGTCACCAACTGCACCGTGCCAAAAATTTCCATCATTGTCAGTGGCTCATACGGTGCCGGTAACTACGCCATGGCCGGTCGCGGTATGGCTCCACGCTTTCTATTCGCTTGGCCGCGCAGTGTGGTATCAGTGATGGGGCCTGCTCAAGCGGGTAGCGTTTTGCGTCAAGTCGCTGAAGCCAAAATAAAACGTTCCGGTGCCGAAATGAACGACGAAATGCGCGGCATGGTTGATGCTATGGAAAAAGATACGGTTGATACCATGGAAGCCAAATCCAATGCTCTGGCCAATACCGCACGGGTTTGGGACGACGGCATGATTGACCCCGCCGACACCCGCTCGGTGGTGGCCTTTGCCCTTAGTGTTTGTCGCGAAGCCGACGAGCGTCAACTCAATACCAATACTTTTGGTGTCGCTCGATTATAAGGGCATTGTATTAGGAATTTAAAAATCATGAGTAAAATTACAAAAGTATTAGTGGCCAACCGCGGCGAAATTGCTGTTCGCGTGATGCGCACCGCCCGCGACCTGGGTTACCGTACCGTGGCTGTTTACAGTGAAGCCGATGCCGGCGCACTGCATGTGCAAGAAGCCGATCAGGCGGTCTGTATCGGCGCTGCGGCTGTTGGTGAATCTTACCTGGTCGCCGATAAAATTCTGGCAGCCGCTAAACAAACCGGCGCCGATGCCATTCACCCGGGTTACGGTTTTCTGTCAGAGAACGCCGCTTTTTCAGAAGCCTGTGAAGCGCAGGGTATTACCTTTATTGGTCCGCGTAGCGAAGCCATCAACTTGATGGGCAGCAAGCGTCTCTCAAAGATTGCCATGATCGATGCCGGTGTGCCTTGCATTCCCGGTTATCAAGATGCCGATCAGTCCGATGAAACTCTGCTGACTAAAGCCGAAGCCATTGGTTTTCCGCTGATGGTTAAAGCCTCTGCCGGTGGTGGTGGCCGCGGGATGCGCTTGGTGTTTGAGCAAAGCGAGCTGGCCGAAGCCATTCGCACCGCTCGTTCCGAGGCCGAAAGCGCCTTTGGCAGTGGCGAGCTGATCTTGGAGCGCGCGGTGATTGAGCCACGCCATATCGAGATTCAGGTGTTTGCCGACGAGCACGGCAATGCGGTGTATCTGGGTGAGCGTGATTGTTCTATTCAGCGTCGCCACCAAAAAGTGGTAGAAGAAGCGCCGTCTCCGTTTGTTGACCCAGAGTTGCGTCAGCGCATGGGTGAAGCCGCCGTAGACGCGGCCAAGGCCTGTAGTTATCGCGGCGCCGGTACCGTTGAATTCCTAGTGGATGCAGACAAGAATTTCTACTTTCTGGAAATGAACACGCGTCTGCAGGTAGAACACCCAGTGACGGAATTGATTACCGGTTTGGATCTGGTGGCCTGGCAATTAAAGGTCGCTGCGGGTGAAAAACTGCCGCTGACTCAGGATGAAGTTGAATTAAAAGGCCACGCAGTTGAAGTGCGCCTTTACGCCGAAGACCCACGTAATAATTTTATGCCACAAACCGGTCAAGTACGCCTGTGGAGCTTCCCAGAGCGTGCGGGTATTCGTATGGATCATGGCATTCAAACCGGGCAGGAAGTGAGTCCATTCTATGACCCAATGATCGCCAAAGTGATTGCCTACGGCGATAACCGTGCCGAAGCCATTCGCCGCTTGGCCTCTGCAGTTCAGGATACTCAACTGTTGGGCATGAACAACAACAAGCTGTTCCTGCAAAACGTTTTGCGGCACAAGGTGTTTGGTGCCGGTGAGGCCACCACTGCGTTTATTGAGCAACACTTTAGTAGTGATGCCAGCGTGGATCAAAAGCAACCCTCCGCAGCCACACTTTCAAAAGCGGCCATGCTTTATTTCCAGCGTGGCATTGAAGCGGGCCAAGATAAGAACTTCCACTGGGGTCGCGCTACCGCCCAGAGCTACGTTTACAAACTTGCTTTCGATGGCCAATCTAATGTTGTCAAACTGACTGAAAATGCGCATCACTTTGAGGTTCTTGTGGCTGGGGAAGCCGACGCTGAGCAAGTGAGTACGGTTTTAGAATTTGTCTCTCTGGATGAAAATACCTGTGTGTTTATTGACAAGGGTGTGCGCGAAACCCTGAGCTTTGCCTTCGATGGCAAAACCCTCTACTTGGACGATGGCACTGGCCACTTCATCCTTGAAAACGTGACTCACGAACCTGCGGCCGCGGCCGGTGGAGCGGGTAGTGGGCAGGTTAAAGCCTCGATGGATGGCGCCATTGTTGAAGTTTTGGTGAAGGAAGGAGATAGCGTCGAAGCCGGCCAAACTCTGGTGGTACTGGAAGCTATGAAGATGGAGCACCCTCTGAAAGCAGGTGTTAGCGGTATCGTCACGGCCGTCAGTTGCGAAGCCGGACAACAAGTTAAATCCAAGCAGTTACTGATAAGTGTTGAAGGAGAATCAGGCGATGAATGATGTGATTAAAATTGCAAACTGCAGCGGTTTTTACGGTGATAAATTATCCGCCGCGCTGGAGATGGTTGAGGGCGGCCCCATTGATGTTCTGACCGGTGACTACCTCGCCGAACTGACTATGGCCATCTTGTACGGCCAAAAAATGAAGCGCAACACGGGTTACGTGGGCACCTTCCTAAAGCAGGTCCAGCAAGTTTTAAAACCCTGTATTGAAAAAAATATCAAGATTGTCAGCAACGCCGGTGGTCTGAATCCTTCGGCTATGGCAGAAGCCATCAAAGAAATTGCCAAAGAACTGAACATTGACGTTAAGGTTGCCTATATCGACGGTGATGATTTAGCGCCGCGCATGCAAGAGTTGCAGGCTGAGGGCGAAGCCTTCGTCAACATGGATACCGGTGCGAACCTGGCTGATAACAAGAATCACTTGCTGACGGCCAATGCTTATCTTGGCGCCTGGGGTATCAAAGAAGCACTCGATCAGGGCGCTGATATTGTGATCTGCCCGCGGGTCACCGATGCCGCTGTTGTCATTGGTCCCGCGGCCTGGAAGTTTAATTGGCAGCGCACTGATTACGATGCACTGGCGGGAGCTTTGGCGGCAGGCCATGTGATCGAATGCGGCCAGCAGGCCACCGGTGGCAACTACGCGTTTTTCCAGGAAGTCCCCAGTTTTGACAACCCCGGTTATCCCATTGCTGAAATTGAAGCCAACGGAAATTTCACGGTAACCAAACACCCAGGTACTGCAGGGCTGGTGTCCGTAGGCACGGTTAAATCTCAATTGCTGTACGAGATCAGTGATCCTGCCTATAAAAACCCGGATGTGATTGGCCATTTCGATACTTTGAGTATTGAGCAGGCGGGTGACGATCGTGTTTATGTCAGCGGCTGTAAAGGTTCCTGTCCGCCGCCCAGCCACAAGGTGTGTATCAACACCCAGGGTGGCTTTCGCAATGGTTTTGAGGTCATGATAACCGGTCTCGATATTGAAGCTAAAGCTAAAGTGTTGAGCGACGCCTTTTTTAATAACATCGGCGGCAAAGAGCAGTTTGATGATGTATCGATTGAGCTGATTCGCTGTGACAAAGAAAATCCACAGGTCAACGAGGAGGCCTTCGCCCGTTTAAGAATTATTGCAAAATCACAGAACAAAGATTTAGTTGGCCGAATGTTTAACGCCAAGTTTATCGAAATTGGCCTGGCCAACATCCCGGGTTTTGGTCCTGTGAACCCCATCGGTAATGGCGCTGCTTTTCTGGTGTATTGGCCGACTCTGGTAAACAGCCAATACATCACTGAGCGAGTGTACATAAACGATGAAGTGATAGAAGTCACACCGACTAATCAGCTCGATCTTGAGCCCGTTCACCATCAAGTTGTGCCCGCGAATGTGCCAGCCGCACCCTCTGGCGAAACCGTAAGCATTCCTTTCGGGCGTTTATTTGGTACCCGCTCCGGTGATAAAGGTGGTTGCGCGAATGTGGGTGTCTGGGCGACCAGTGAAGAAGCCTATGGGTTCTTACACGAGTATTTAACCGTTGATCGATTAAAAATTCTGATGCCGGAAACGGCTGATCTGGAAGTAGTTCGCTATGACCTAGCCAATATTCACTCCCTGAATTTCTTTATCAAAGGCATTCTGGAGGAGGGGGTTGCATCATCGGGACGCATGGACCCGCAGGCAAAATCCATGGGCGAATACTTGCGCGCGAAAGTTATTGAAGTGCCAGTGTCGCTGACTAAGCATCTGAACTTGGCCTAATTGGACATAATTGAGAAAATAAAATGACTGAAGAAAAATTATCCCTACAAGGCCTGATTTTCGAAGCGATTGAACTAGACGTTAAAGACCACATTCTGACCATTCGTCTCAATCGCCCCAAGCGCAAAAACGCCATCAATCCAACCATGGCCGCCGAAATTATTTACGCCCTAGATTACGCCAAACAGGAGCGTGATATTCGCGTTGTAGTACTGGCCGCAAACGGCGATGTATTCTGTGCCGGGGGCGACTTATCTGCCATGACCGGTAAGGTTCAGGAAACCACCTCAACCGTACCAGTACGAGGCGCACAGGACGAAATTGCCCTGCGCTTTCGCCATCTCAATAAACCGAGCATTGCCTGCGTGCAGGGCAACTTGTTTGCCGGAGCCTTATTGTTCCTCTGCAATGTCACCCATGCTATTGCTGCTGAAGGAGTGAAGTTTTCCGCTCCGGAAATTAAGCGCGGTATCTGGCCCTTTATGGTGATGGGCGGTTTGTTCCGCATCATGCCTCAGCGTGCCGCATTGGATTTCGTGATGCGCGGCAATGCGATCTCTACAGAGCAAGCTGAAAAGTGGGGCCTGATTAATGAGGCAGTACCGGCGGATGCCTTGCAAGATCACGTTGCCAGCCTGGCAGCAGAATTGGCCAGTCTAGCGCCCGGTTCAATGAGCATGGGTCTAGCTGCGTTTGTAAAACAGGACGACATGGACTTTGACAGCGCGCTGCCGTTCTTGCGCACTCAGATTGAGGCCATTGTGAAAAGTCCCGACGCCATAGAAGGCATTACGGCATTTCTGGAAAAACGCGAACCTAAGTGGGACTAGCAATCTCTTTGCCCCCTCTTGGGGGCAGCTTATAATTTTCGCTAATTCCGCGGCGGCATGCCATGTACCATGGTCAGTGATTTAAGTTCAGCGCCTGCCCTGCGGTGTTCTGCTAAGGCTTGATATTCTGGGTCGTTATACCAAGTTTCAGCGGCTGCCTCCGAGGGAAATTGAAATATGATCATGCGTCCGCCCCGAGGCTCTGTGCCTTCCAGGTGCTTGATGTTATCGTCAAATGTGACAAAGGAGCCGCCGTGTTTTTTTAACAGCGGGAAAAACCCTTTCTCGTAGAGGCTATATTCTGCGGTATCTTCGTTGGTGACGAGGTTGGCAATGATATGAACAGGTACATCTGGCATCGTTTGATTCCTTTTTCTTAAAGGGGGCTAGGCTCATCAGTGAGGGAGCTTAGAAAGTTTTCATCCATTGGGCTACGGCCTGGCCGATCTCCACCGGTGAGTCTTCCTGAATAAAATGCAGGCCTTTCACGGTGACTTCCTGCTGGTTTGGCCAAGTGCGGCAAAACTCCCGTTGTGCTCCGGTCAAGATTGAACCCGGGTCGGCATTAATAAACAGCTTCGGCATTTCACTGCTGGCCATAAATGCGCCGTATTCGTTTACCAGAGCAACGACATTTTCGGGTTCACCCTCAATAGGTATTTGCCGAGGCCAATTCAGCAAGGGCTGGCGATCGTCAGTCTCGAGGTGGGGCGCGCGATAGGCATCCATCTCTTTCTCACTCAGCTTGCGGATGACGGATGAAGGCAATACACCTTCGATGAACATGTTGCGATTGAGAATCAGGTCTTCACCCTTGTCGGAGCGAAAGCCTTTGAATATTCCCACCGCGCCTTCTGGCCAGTCGGCCCAAGTGACGGGCTTAACAATGCCTTCCATGTAGGCGAGCCCTTTGACGGCCGCGGCGTGGCGCATGGCCCAAAGAAAGCCGATGCCACTGCCCCAGTCGTGAATGACGAGAGTGACATTTTTATCAGCGCCAATGGTTTCCAGTAGCCCGGCGACATAATCATAGGCCACTTCCAAAGAATAACGCTCAGGTCCTTCGCTGGCGGGAAGCTTTTCTGAATCGCCCTGGCCGATGAGGTCAGGGGCGATCACTCGGCCTGAGCCCGCTAATTCAGGAATCACATTGCGCCACAAAAAAGACGAGGTAGGATTGCCGTGCAGCAATACAATGGGATCGCCACTGCCTTCTTCAACGTAGGCGATTTGCTTGCCGTTTACAGTGGCAAATTTTTTCTTATAGGGCATAGTTTCAGATAACATAGTTTCAGACAACATGGAAAGACCTCCTAGGGTGCAAGTATTTGTTCAGGCCGCCAGCCCGAGCATGGACAGGCTATTATCGATAATGGATTCGAGTGTTGCTCGCGACTGTTTTTGCCGGCTTTGCACACGCAGGCCCAAGTTAATGGTCATTACCAGCTTGGCGAGTTCTTTGGGCTTGAGGGTAGTTGCCAATTCACCTTGCTCTTGCGCCTGTTCAAAGGCTAGTGCAAAAGCGTTCTCAATGGCGGCAAGCTTTTTCGCCGCCAGCTGATTCAATTCTGGATCCACATCTGCGAGTTCCAGGACGCTATTGACCATCATGCAACCTTGCTTTGCTTTGCGCTGCGAGACGTTCAGCAGGGTCGCCTCGAAAAATGCACGGGGCAGGGCGCTCGGGGAAAGGTGTTCGGTATCTTTAGTGATTATGGCAAGAGTTCGCTCACCAAAAAGCTCTAGACACTCCATAAATAGTTTTCGTTTGGTACCAAAGCTGGCATAAAAGCTGGAGCGAGCGAGCCCCATTGCCTCAAGCAGGTCGGCGAGTGAACTTGCTGAGTATCCGCGGGCCCAGAACTGTTTCATGGCGGCCTCTAGGGCTTTGGTGCGATCAAACTCGATTGGTCTGGCCATGGCAGTTCTCAATATGGGAAGAGCGTTTATTCTGTACCAGTCGGTACGGAATAACAAGGTATTAATTCGATTCAGAAAGTGCTGCCTTTATGGGGCTGCTCCTGTGGTCATTGTCAATTTTTGAGGGGTGTCGATTGAGTCGGGGCAAAGCCCCTGTCTGAGGTCGGGGCCTCGTTCGCCGAGGCCTGGGAATTTAACTTAGAGGTATCTTCTCAATGCATGCAGAAAATGTGGGGCGTTTAAAAAAATTCAGCCTTTTTTATTCGCCCCAGTTTTCGATGCAATCAACAAAGACGCTGAGAAATTTATTGGTCTGGAAAGCATCGACAGCTCGGTGGTCAATACTTAAAGACACATAACACATTGGCTTAATGCTTATGGTGTCTTCGCCGTTTGTCTCCGTAACCACCACCCGTTTTTCTAATTTGCCAATACCGAGAATGGCAACTTGTGGCTGATTGATAATGATTGGCGCCGCAAATAGGCTGCCGCTGACACCGTGGTTGGAGATGGTAAAGGTGCCATTTTTCATATCCTCCGGCCTGAGCTTTTTATTACGGGCTTTGTCGGTTTGTGTCTGCAGTGCGCCGGCAATATCAAACAGGTTTTTCGTTTGTACCTGTTGCACCACGGGAACCACTAGGCCGTCATCACCGAGGGCAGTACCGACACCAATATTGATATCCTCAAACAGTTCCAGTGCCTCGTCGTGATAGCGGGCATTCATCTGGGGTACCGCGGCCATGGCTTTAACGGTTGCCGCTAGAAAATAAGCCGTGAAGGTGAGCTTGACGCCTTGCTCGGCAAATTCTTTCTTGTGCCAGCGCCGGTGTTCGATGATGTTGGACATGTCCATCTCGAACACACTGGTAACGTGTGGCGAGGTGTGCAGTAAACTCTCAACCATATGCTTGGCAATGGCTTTGCGCATGGGTGTGTGTGGAACCATAGTGCCAACCAGCTGTGCGGCCGGTGCGTGGGGTGATGGGCTAGAAACCGGTAAGGCTGACTTGAGCGGCGGGTTGTTGATAAAGGCCAAGACATCTTCCCGGGTAACACGACCACGACGCCCTGAACCCCTTATTAGATCAATATTCAGATCGTGTTCGCGCAGCAGACGACGCACAGCAGGGCCGACTAAATGGCGTGCGCTATTCTCGATTTCGGGCGTGCTTGGTTCTCGCGCCGCTTTTTCGAGAGTGGCTTCCTTGCTCGTGGTTTTCTCTGTTGCAACTTTCTTTGCTGTGTCGTTTTGTGAGCTCGCTTTTGATTCGACCGCAGTCAATCGCCCCAAAACAGCGCTTGGCTCGACATCGTCTCCGGGGAATTTTAGTATCTCTGCCAAGCGTCCATCGCTCGGTGCGCAAATTTCCATGGTTACTTTATCGGTTTCCAGTTCCAGGACTGGATCACCTTTGCTCAGTTCTGCCCCACATTCAACAAGCCATTCAGACACCTTGGCTGTGGTGCCCTCCAGTTGATCGGCCGGCAAGGTAATATCAAGATTCGCAGACATGGTCTTAACTCCTTACGTTTCGATTAGGTTTTGCATGGATTCGGCAATGCGCGCTTGCGTCGGAACCGCGGCTTCCAGCAGGTGAATATTGTGTGGGTTGGGAACGTCGGGCATGGTTAGGCGTTGAATGGGTGCGTCGAGATCGAAGAAAGCTTCGTCAGACAGCACCGCTGCGATTTCGGCACCAAAACCGGCAGTTTTGTTATCTTCGTGAACGATCAAACAGCGGCCTGTTTTCTTTACTGAGGCCAACACGCAATCCTTGTCCCAAGGCTGCAAAGTGCGCAGGTCGATCACTTCGATACGGTTCTCGGGGTTTTGAGACAGCAGCTCTTTCGCGGCTTTCTCACAGCGTTCTACCATGGCTCCCCAGCAAACAACACTTAATTTGTCGCCCTCTAGCAGGGTTTTGGCCTTGCCGAAGGGAATAACAAATTCGTCACCTGGGTAGGGGCGGCGCGCCCAGCTGTTGTCTAGCAGGTTGCGGTGTTCAAAGAAAATCGTCGGGTTGTTGTCTCTCAGCGCGAAGCGCAATAGTCCGACGGCATCTTCGGCATTGGAGGGCATAGCCACTTGCCAGCCAACCTTGTGCGCCCATTCCACTTCATCACTCATGGAGTGCCAAGGATCACCGCGACGAGCAAACCCTCCGGGTATGCGGACCACCATAGGGGCGGCAAACTGATTGTTGGTGCGCCAGCGCATAATGCCAGTATCTGATAGTTGCTCGGCGGCAGGTTCGGCGTATTTGCGGAACTGAATTTCCGGTACCGGCATCAAGCCCGCCAATGCCATGCCGACGGAGCGGCCGATAATACCCTCTTCGGAGAGACTGGTATCAAACACACGATGACTGCCGTGTTTCTCATTGAGTCCTAGGGTGGCCGCGTGTACGCCGCCTTTAGGGCCTACGTCTTCACCAAACACTAGAACCTTGGGGTTGGTATCCAATTCGTAGTCTAAGGTTTTGCGAATTGCGGTGAGCATGTTGAGTCGTGAGCCCTCAGGCTTGGCCTCGCCACTGCTGCTTGGAAAGAGAGTGCCTGCGGGAGCGAGACCACCGCGCAGCTGAACCTCAGGGGCGCCCTTACTGTCATTTTCAGCATAGACATAACGCTGTAAATTGGCGATGTCAGGCTCGGGGCGTAGCTTGGCCTTCTCAACCGCGGTCAACACATTGTCGGTTGCCTGTTGTTCAAGCTTTTGCCATTGTTCACTGCTTAAAATTCCCTCGTTACATAGATGCTCACGCAGTTTGGGTAAGGGGTCGCGGCTTTGTTCGTCGGCAATAAATGCTTCGGGTTTGTAGGTTTGGGTGTCTTGGAAGGTGTGCCCACATAAGCGGGGTACTTTTAAACGCAGCAGGCAGGTGCCTTCTCCAGAGCGAACGTAATCAACCGCTTCTTTTATCAAGCGTGGTGTTTCCACCGGGTCAGTGCCGTCGCCATCGATGATTTTCAGGTTCTTGTAGGCCTTCAGGTTGGCTACTTGGTCGCCGCCGGGGGTTTGCACTTCCTGTGGTACAGAGATGCCGTAGCCATTGTCTTCAATGTAAAACAGATGCGGCAGGTTGTTGGTGGTGGAAATATTTAAGGATGCCCAAAACCCACTGGTGGACATGGAGGAGTCGCCCCCCATAGAAACGCCGATGGCGCCCTGGTAGCCGCTGTCATTAAGTTGCTCACGGTGGTAAACGATTGACTGCGCCCAGCCTGCAATGGGTGAGTATTGGGCTCCAACGCCACCGCACATGGGGAATAGCATGGCGCCTTTGCGATCCACATTGGGATAGTTGCAGACCACGCCAATATCTCGCCCATCGCTGTAGCCGCCCGACTTGGCCATGGGAGCTGCTACGGCTTCTTCCACATCGAGGCCGAGGGATAAAACGAAAGGCCTAGAGCGGTAGTAACCGGTGGCGGCATCGTGGGGGTGGGTTAGCAGTGAACCTAAAAGTATCTGGGCGAGGTCATGTCCGCGCGCTGAAAACTGGTTGAATACCAACTTGGCAGGTACCAGATCGCGTTCTTCAATGGTGTCCATGGCGCGAGAGAGCAGTAATAGGTAGCTGATACTTTGCCAGTCGAAATGGGTATCTGTTGAATCGATATATTGCTTGCTTGCTGCACCCATGGTTTTCCCCTTTGTGCACCTGCAGCTCTGGGCTGCTGGATGCCACTTATTAATGTTATTTGAAAAGGGTAGTTTAGGTTTAATTTGGCGAAATTTGCTTGCTTAATAGCTTAATTACTCCAATAATTGGCAATAATACTTCATAAATGTTTAGTTTAAAGAAAGGATGTTTCAATGGGCGTTGATCGGTATGATGCTGCAATATTGAAGGCGCTGCAGCGCGAGGGTCGGCTCTCTAATCGCGAGCTGGCCGAGCGGGTGGGGCTCTCGGCGGCGCCCTGCTGGCGCCGAGTGAAGCGCTTAGAAGAAGAGGGCTACATTCAGGACTATATTGCGCTAGTGAACCCTAAGAAAATCGACTTGCAGGTCTTTGCTTTCTTAGAGATTTCTCTGGATAACCATCACCCCGAAACACTTCAGGCCTTTGATGAGGTGGTGCAGACGTCTCCCGAAATACTGGAGTGTCACTCTGTCAGTGGACAGTGCGATTATCTATTGAAAGTCATCGCTCGAGATATGGAAGCTTATGAGGATTTCTTAAGTGGACGCTTGCTGCAGGCAAAAGGGATTCGCTCGGCCAATACGCTCTTCTCCCTCAAACAATCGAAGATGACTCGCGTATTGCCCATTGAATAGAGCGGAAATGTTTATGCTTAGCGGAGCCGTTTAGGCGAGCATTTGCTCGCAGCCAGTTCCAGCCAACAGCGTATTCACTCTAGTACGATCAGGTACACTTAAAGACTGATAACGCTCGTTAATCCACTGTAAACATTTAGCTTGATAAGGAAAGCTACGCTGCTCCCAGAGTTGTCCATCAATTTCAGTGGACCACGCTTTTTCGCCTGCTTGCACGGCTTTGGCATTCGCTAGTAAAGCCGGGGCATAGACACGCCCAAGCTCAGACAATATTTCTTTCAAGGTATCTGGCTGGTCTTCTAAGCTGATCCAATCGCTGTCTTTGGGCTCTGCTCCAGATTGATCGTTCATCAGGTCCACCCATGCCACACCGCGAGGAGACACCTCATGAGCCACGCGACGAGAGCTGGGATCAAAACCGACTAGCTGGGTCAACTGCCCATAAATACCAAAATCACCCGCCCCTGGGCGCCCACCCAATAAGAATGGTTGATTGGTCAAATGCCGATTAAGCAGCATCATAAAACGCCGGTAACTGGCTTCAATCACGGCAGCGGTACGATCGTTGGAACCCACATAGCTCAAGCGGGAAACCTGCCTCTCGGTAAACATTTCTTTAAACTCGGCCGCTTTTTCATCCGACAAATTCAGCGCCAAGCCAAGTGGCAAGAGGGTGCCGGCGTTATCTGCATCCTCCTCAAGATGCCAGCGATAGTGAAACATGCACTTGGTCATCCATTCATCACCAAAGTCTTCAAGCAGGTAATCGATGAACGCGAGAGCTGGGTCAGACGGCAGTGCGGAACGCCCCTCATACATTGACTCGAGGCGGCGTATTATTGGCGTTGAGTCACACTCGGCCACTGTTTTGCCATCCTTGCCAGCAAACAGGAAGGTGGGCATAAAGACCATCTTGGGTCGTTCAATTCCCAGTTGTTCCAGCACCGCGTCGGGC
>Ga0209081_1000799_pt1 | contig 19072 bp, 16 predicted proteins | sample GOMGulsemesocosm_4_FD_184636 | JGI IMG/M metagenome (GOLD analysis project Ga0209081, IMG submission 184636) | Methane-oxidizing microbial communities from mesocosms in the Gulf of Mexico - GOM15B Gulf of Mexico (SPAdes) (version 2) | ecosystem: Environmental > Aquatic > Marine > Cold seeps... | reverse complement strand
TACGGCAAAGCGTGGGTGCCAGTTTCAGTGCTCTACACAATTGGTTGCTCGAGGATATCTCGCGCGCCGTTCAGGTGGAGCAGATGGCCGACTATTGCTGTATGAGCCCGCGCCACTTTGCCCGTCGTTTTGCCGATGAAACGGGTATGACACCGGCAAAATACCTGGAGAAATTACGCCTGGAACACGCACGAGAACTTCTGGAATCAACCTCTCAGACGGTTGAATCCATTGCCCTACGCACCGGCTTTGGCCGCGAAGAACGCCTGCGCCGTACTTTTCTTAAAATCCTGGGGGTAAGCCCCAGTATTTATCGACAGCACTTTGGGGTGAGCGTGTAAGCTTGAGAATATAGTTTCTTTTATCGCCTCTCAACCTTAAACCCTTCCAAATAACGCTGTAATTTACCCGTACCTAATGAGGGTTTCTGGGTAGATCGGAAATACAAATAGAGTCATCCGTAGGCTTTCTCGGCTAATGCTCAAGCAACACCATTTCCTGATTAAACCGGTTAGGGGTATTCGGTGTGTCTGCTGTTGCGCTCAAGCTAGCGTGAACCCCACCAGTGCCTGCCGGATGTTCATGGTACAGAAGAGCCCTTGATGGACCTTAACTGGTAGAGTAAAGGCTGCTTTGCTCTGTAGATATTTATCCATGAAATCAATATATTTCACTGCCTGAGTAAAAATTCTAAAGGAGTGTTATACAGAATCATGGATACCACACAAGTATAGGAATGTTATACCGATACGTCGGTCAACTAAGCGTTATGCAATACATAGGAAATACATGAGACGAATCATCAATACTCTTTTTATTATGTTTTTGGCTTCTACAACACACGCAGAAGACCGTGAACTTGCAAAGCTATTTTCTGATCAGAGCATTAACGGGACTATCGTGATCTCATCTTTACGCAGTGGCGAGCGTTTTACTCACAATGATATTCGTGTTGATCGTAGATTCGCTACAGCATCAACTTTCAAAATACTAAATTCTCTTATTTCTCTCGAAGAGGAGGTTGTTTCTGGTAAAAATACAGTATTGGAATGGGATGGTCGTAAATATGACTACCCGGCTTGGAATGGTGACCAAACGCTAGAAACTGCATTCAAATTATCTTGTGTATGGTGTTTTCAGGAGTTGGCACGTCGAGTTGGAGCAGAGACGTATAGGAGCTACTTTCAGAAGTTAGCTTACGGCAAGTTGCTCGAACCTTTTAGCGAAACCACGTTTTGGCTTGATGGTTCACTCGAAATTAGCGCAATCGAGCAGGTGGATTTCCTCAAAGAACTCTATCTAGGCACTCTTCCTTTCAATAATTCATCTTATGAAGTATTGCAAGAAATCATGATCGTAGAGCAAACCCCTTCGTTCACCATGCGAGCCAAGACTGGTTGGGCTGAACGAGTAACACCGCAAGTAGGCTGGTATGTTGGATACATCGAAGTAAAAGATGACGTCTGGTTTTTTGCTACAAATATTGAAATTAGTGAGAAAAGCGATTTACCCATGCGTCAAAAAATCACACTAGAAGCATTGAAATCAAAAGGTATTATCAACGGTGCATAATCGGGTAGCCGGAAGTGTCTAGCCTCCAGCGCCCTGAATGCGGGTCCGCACAGGGCGCTACTGAACGTCTTTTATTGCGCTAATCAGGTGGTCCGTAAAACAGGGGTAAAATCACATTGTTTTTTTAGGCAAGCTGGAAAACTGAGCGATTATGCAGGATGGCACGGCTCTAAAGCAGACACACAGTCATGTTGAAATCTGAAGCTATGTGGCGGCGGTGTTTCTCAAGGTGGTTGTTAAAGTGCCAATTTCTATCGGCACAATATAATAATGATATTTTAAAAAGCAGCAATCCCCTCCAATTATTGACTGGCATTAGCTATCCCCAACGAACAATTCCTCAAAGTCATCAGGTGGCACGGGCTTGGAGAAGAGATAGCCTTGCCCAAAGTCGCAACCAGCGGCCATCAGTAAATCTCGATGTTCTTCAGTCTCAATGCCTTCAGCGACTACCTTGATATCGAGTTTATGTGCCATGGCAATAATGGCTTCGCACAGCGCTATGTCCTTCGAATTACTTTTCATATTACGCACGAAAGACTGGTCTATTTTAAGGTAGTCGATATCGAACTTTCTAAGATAAGACAAGGATGAATAACCTGTGCCGAAGTCATCCAGCGATATTTGAATGTTATCTTCACGAAAAACACGCATCTTCTCGACGATTTCAGCATGGGTATCCATCAGCACACCCTCGGTAATTTCCGCGACAATGGCATTTCCGGGAAGCCCAAGTGAATGCAGATAATCCGACCATTGGCTTAACTTGTTTTCATTATCATGATATTGAACAGGAGAGGTGTTAACACTGATCTGGAAGTCCTCGTTGTGTAATTCACGCCAGTGTTTAGCCTGTCGTGCAGCTTGCTGGAATACCCATTCACCGATCTCGATAATCAAGCCGGTTTCCTCAGCGATACTGATAAAATCGGCGGGGCTAATCAATCCACGCGTTGGGTGATGCCAGCGTATTAGTGCTTCCGCCTTGTGGATAGCGCCGCTTGCTAGCTCCACTATAGGCTGGTAGACGACATGGAATTCGTTATTGGACAAAGCGCCGCGCAGATTATTAACGATAATCCCCCGGGCCACCGCAGCCTCCTGCATTGATGACGTATAATATTGGAAGCGATTACGACCCTTTTCTTTCGCTACGTACATGGCCTGATCGGCATTCTTGAGGAGCGCATCGACCTCGGATGCGTTATCTGGAAATAAAGTAATGCCTACGCTCGCCGTTAAGTAAGCAACTTCAGTCTTAATGTGAAAGGGTTCAGAAAGCTTCTTTAAGATGTCATTCGCAATGCGTTCGACGGTGATATGGTCATTCAACTCACCGATAATGATGGTGAACTCATCTCCGCCGAGGCGCGCCAATATGTCGGATTCACGTACACAGCCTGACAACCTCTGCGCCGCATCCTTGATCACAGTGTCACCCCAGTCGTGCCCAAACGTATCATTGACTTCCTTGAAATGGTCGAGATCAATGAATAGGAGCGCCACTTTACTACTGGAGCGATGGGCCGCTTTGATCGCCTTTTCTAAGTGATGGCGGAACATTCTACGGTTGGGTAATTCAGTCAGAACATCAAAGTTGCTCTGTTGCCAAATCTCCAGTTCTGCTTTCTTTTTCTCGCTAATGTCTTGGAACGCACCTAACACCTTGGTTACCTGCCCCTGTGACATTATCACCGTACCATAGGTCTGTACCCACAACCTGCGCCCCTTGGCTGTGATCAGCTCAAGTTCAAGATCAAAACCGGTGCCTTTTTCAATCGCGTTTGCAAGTGCTGCAGTGATTACTGGAATCCACTCTGGAGCATAAAAGTTGATTGCGCTAGCTACGGTGGGCGAGTATTCCGCTGGGGTTGTCTCGTGGATTAGGTAAGTCGATTCCGTCCAGAACAGGGTCTCGTTCAACAGATCCACTTCCCAGCAACCAATCTTGGCCATGCTTTGAACGGCGTTGAATAAGTCTTTCGATCGTTGGAGATCACTATCGGTGCTCGAATCAGCCATAGAGTTTATCTCACTATATGTAGTCTATAAGAGCACAGAATAATGTGTGTAAGGGTCGGATAGTTCCATCGTAGCATTGTTGCCAGCTATCGCCATATTTCTGTTTGTGAGAAATCTACACGTATGTTTAATCACAAAAAGCTTAGTTCAGGCTTCAAAAAGCAGCCGAATTTAAACATGGTTAACGAAGGTGGTGAGTAGGTAACCAGTACGAATATGGCCATAATAAGCGCCAAGGCGGCCATAAGAGACAATTTTAGATGTATTTGGGTAGGCAGTGACTTCATGGTAATAAAGTGACCAAGAAAAGGGCGCTTGTTCTTCTTATTTACTCACTTTACTTGTAAATTCGACGAAAAAGGGTTTGTTCCGCCTATGCCCATAATAATTCAATGTCCGTTTTTTCTTAACCTGATTCTAGTCAATGTCCCTTAATGGCTGTGAGTTAAACCGGTGATTGCAACGTTATCCTTCACCGAGGAGAAAGCGTAGCTATGAAATATAAGAAACAGACTAGCGATGCTTCCATCGAATGGCCACAAGAGCTGGCGCTAGTGAATAGCACCGCGGAAATTTTCATGGCGCCGCTCTGGTTTCTTCTGCCTGCTTTATCATGCTGCTCCTGATGGAGCGGGTTATACGGTTACCGCCTTGGCCGTGTCGGAGTGACTGCTTTGTAATGCATCGACCCGCTCCATCATATGGCCCGCTGCTAGGTAGGCCATGGTCATCGCTGGTCCCAAGGTGCAGCCAGCCCCCAGGTATTTATCCCCCATCAGTGAGGCGCTGCTATTGCCTGCGGCATAGAGCCCGGCGGTAGGCTGACCCTCGACATCGACCACCCACGATTTACCAAGCCCGACCGCTCTGGCTGGAGCTGCGTTGGCCCGGCACCGCCGTGCCCGTGCCCAGCCCTCTATGTCGATGATTTGACCACACTGCCCCAGAATCAGATTTGACACATGGTGATCATGAAAACAGGTACTAAAAAAGGTCCTCTTACGCCTATCGCCAAGCATGTCGGTTATGCTGAAGGTTTAGGCAATAGGCATTACTATCCTGTTGATGCTGTAGAGTTGCTAATGCTTTTAATCCATTGGTGAAAAGCTTCTATCTTTGGTTCATGTAATCGACTTGCTGGACAAACCAAATAGAAATTAAAATTGGAATAAATACTAACATTGAAAAGCTGTACTAGGTTTTTCTGAGCCAAGTGGCTTTCGACAAAACTTTTCCGACACAGACATACGCCCTTCCCTTCAACTGCTGCTGAAATTTGTAAACTCACATCGTCTAAATATACGCAATCTTTGGCTGTGTAATTCAGTCCGGCTTTGGCTTTCCATCGATGCCACTCATCATATGGGGACGAGTCGACAATCAGCCTTTGTTTTTTAATGTCATTGATGCTCTTTATTTCATTCGCCAGTTTTGGTGTGCAGACAGTAATGAGTTCATCTTCTGATACTTGTAGGCTGTGTAGATTTGGCCAATCACCACGGCCTAAACGTATGGCAACATCAATATCAGACTCCATATCCAGGTTGACAACTCGATAGGATGGCGCCAAACGCAAGGGTATATCCGGGTGTTGTTGTTCGAATAATGCCAAATTTGGTAACAACCAATTATGAGCAAAACTTGGTAATAGACTTACGGTGAGTGGAGCATTGTTTGTTCGGTTTCTTATTCTGTCTGTGCCTCTACGAATAATTGATAACGACTCCTCCACAACCGTTTGAAATTCTTTACCCGCGTCACTGAGACTTAGCTTCGGCCCACACCTAATAAACAGCTGACAACCTAGTTGTTGCTCTAGAATCTTCATTTGCTTGCTTACTGCACCTTGGGTGATGTGAACTTCATCGGCAGCTCTGGTGAAATTTTGCAAGCGGGCGGCAGCCTCAAAAATACGAACTGCGGTTAATGAGGGGAGTGATTTTGTCATTTTTATACTAATCAACTATGAGAATAACTCATGATAGCATGAACTATAAGTCGTTTTAATAACCGTGTGCATTGCTAGTACTGTTGCTTTTTTAAATTAATGACGCGATGAGAAAAACGCAACAAAGAGATAGATATGATCAAACATTTTTCTTACATGCTTCCACTAGTGATACTGAGTTGTACATCTAAGGCGATTGCGCAAACTCAGTTATCCACTGAAAAAAATGGATTAACTATTGGTGGCGCTGCTCGAATAAATTATTCTTATAAGGAGTATGACGAGCAAAGTAAAAGCACCTTAGGGAACTTAGATTTTGAGCTGTTCAGGCTTAATGTCACCAATGAAATAGGTGATTTCAAGCTTTTTGCTCAATACCGTTGGTATAACGACTTCTCATTTCCTGATTATGCCTATTTATCCTACAGCTTAACCGACAATAGTGAGCTGCAATTTGGGCTAAACAAAGTCCCTTTTGGTATCTTACCCTATTCGTCTTTTGGTTATTGGCAAAGTATTCTTTATCACATTGGTTTGGAAGATGATAATGATGTTGGGCTAAAGTATTCATACGCCGATCAGCAGTGGGAAATTGATTTAGGGTTTTATAAGAATGCCGAATTAAGCAGCGATAACCATGCGCGTTATTCTTTTGATGTGATTTCCGATGCTGAACAGAATGAGTTCAATCAAGAATTGAATCAATTTAATATCAGGGTGGAAAGAAAAGTCGGCGATACAAACCTTGGTCTCTCAATGCAGTATGGTTCGTTGTATAACGAACTCACCACAAATAAGGGAGAACATAGCGCTGTTGCCCTGCATGTTGCCACTTCATACGAAAATTGGAATTTTCAAGTTGAGCTGGGAAATTATCAATATCAACCTGAGAACCCGCAGGGCAAAGGATCCGATAGAGTTCTTTTTGGCGCCTTTGAGAATGCCTTCTACATCGCTTCGGAAGCAGATTTTTACCTGCTGAATGTGTCAAGAGAGATTGTAGAACCACCTAAATTGATCGGCAAAATGAGTTGTTATAATAATTTTGGTGTTGTTATACCAAAGCGTCGTTCAGAAAATGTGGGAAACAAAACAATTCAAAATACGCTGGGTTGTGATGTCAGTTCGGGTTCTATTACTAGCTACATAGAGTTGATCTCCGGTCAAAACGCTTCATTTGTAAATGGCCCAGGTGTGGGTTTGGTTGATGATGCTAGCTGGAGTCATCGAATAAATATTAATGTCGGCTACTATTTTTAGGGTCATGACTAACAAAAATCACACCGAAAAGAGGGTTTTAACCGTGAGCACTCAGGTTACGATAGGGGCCACAAATAGAAAGGTGCTAGAAGGTGGCTGTTTATGGGGAAAGGTACATTTTAAGCTAACTGATCAATTTAACCATTTTCACCTCTGCCACTGTCAACAATGCCAGAAACTGACCGGCTCAGCGTTTGCGGCAAATATTTTTACGGCACCAGAAAATATTGTGTGGTTAGCCGGTGATGAGGGAGTGTCTTATTATAAGCATCCTAGCAGAGGATTATCTAAAGTCTTTTGTTCGGATTGTGGCTCTGCACTACCCTTTGTAAATAAGATCGGTAAGGCCTTGATCGTTTCTGCCGGTTCGTTATTTGATAAAGTTGAGCATGTACCTGAAGCTAATTTTTTATTGGTGTAAAAGCTGGTTGGTTGAAGGGTGGTTTAGCAGCAAAGGAGATTTGTCACTTTTCCGAATGAACGAGAGGGTGGTGTTTCATAGTGTTTGAGGGTGTTCTAGATTCTGTGTCAGCTGTAATAAGCTCTCGGGTTGATGTAACCGTCTAGCCAACCAGGGTGACGGGTGGTCAGCTTCGATCGTATCCGATTCAAGTTGTGTAGCTGGTGCATCCAGCGCTCCGGAGCATTAAGTTATTTAGTCCGTTGGAATTTCTAGTGGGTAGCGTGTGTCACTTGTTAGGGAATCTAGAGCCTGTTCGCCGGCTATACAGGTTCCGCCTTGGCCTTGCCCGGGAGACTGCTTTGTGATGTATCGGCACGCTCCATCATATGGCCTGCCGCCAGGTAGGCCATGGTCATCGCTGGCCCCAAGGTGCAACCGGCCCCGGGGTATTGATCCCCCATCAGTGAGGCGCTGCTATTGCCCGCGGCATAGAGCCCGGCGATAGGCTGGCCCTCGACATCGACCACCTGACCCTTTAGATTGATGACCAGTCCGCCCTTGGTGCCTATGTCACCGGGGAAAATCTGCGCCCCATAGAAGGGTCCCCTACTCATTGCCCCCAAGCAGGGGTTGGGCTGCACAGACCCATCGCCGAACATGCGGTCGTGGGCGTCACTACCGCGGCCAAAGTCGCGATCGATGCCCGTGGATGCGTAGCTGGCCATCTTCTCGGCCGTGTTTTTAACCCCGCCAACATCGATAGCGAGCTTGCCGGCCAGCGCCTCAAGGCTGGCGGCCCTGGTCAGTACCCCACCGGCGCCGAGCATGCCTTTATTCATCCAGTCCGGAGACAGGCTCGATTGCGGCATGCCGCCAAAGATGTACTTACTGCGGTAGTCGCCATCGAAAATAACGTAGGCGGGAAAGCAGTCGTGTCCCCGCTGCTGCGCGCCATAGAAGCACTCGCCATAGGAGTTGTAGGTGATGGCCTCATTCATAAAGCGAGCGCCACTGGCGTCAACCATCATCATGCCGGGCTTGGATTTCTCAGAGAAGAGCACGGTCACGCCCTCAGGCGTCTTGACCACCGGTGCCCACCAGGCCTCGTGCATCAGCGCAGTGTCGGCGCCGTATTGTTGCGCAATCTGAATCAGGTCGCCGGTGTTGGTTTTGGCGCCCGCCGACCAGCTTTCACTGCTTGGCTGCGGTAAGTACTGCCTGCGCATCTCGGGGTTGTGATCAAAGCCGCCGGCGCTAATCATCACACCCATGCCCGCGGTTACAGTTCTGGCCAGACCATCGATATTGGCCTTGACCCCACTCACTCTGCCGCTCTCGTAGATCAGGTCGGTGACCGCAGCGTTCAGCTGCAGCTCGACCCCTTCTTGCACGCAGGCCAGGTAGAGGCCGCCCACCAGAGCGTTGCCCTGGGCCAGACGCCGGTCGCGCTTGCCCCGCAAGCGGCCGGGAATATCGCTGAGGTATTTGCAGATGATGCCGGCCATAATTTTCTGCCAGCCAGGGTTGGCGGCGAGGATTTGCATACCCTCGAGGATGCTCATCGAGAAGAGCCCCATCGCCTTGCTGGCCCTCGGCGCCTCCAGCATGCGGTAGAGCATCTTGCCCAACTGGCGCCCGTCGATCGGCGAGGGGTCCATGGTTCTGCCCCCAGGTTGCCAGCCCTCCATATCCGGGTAGTAGTCCGCATAACCTGTCACAGGCGTGAAAGAAATCTGTGTGCTGGCCTCGAGAAACTCGAGCATTTTTGGAGCGCTGTCGATGTAATTTTTGATGGCGGCGTCACCGACCTGGCTGGCGGGAATGATGCTACGCATATACCGAAAGGCCTTCTCGGCACTGTCCTCCACCCCGGCTGCGGCAATATTCGGGTTGTTGGGTATCCAGATACCGCCGCCAGATTTGGCACTGCTGCCGCCAAACGCCGCGCCTTTTTCCAGTACCAGCACCGAGGCGCCGGACTTGGCGGCCCTCAGTGCGGCCATCAGGCCGGCGGCGCCGGAGCCAATAACCACTAGGTCGTAGTGTTGCTGTGTCATGCTCTCTCCCTGGTCAGGCGCTGGTGGCCTTCAATTATTAGTTGACCATAAGTAATATTGAGTCACTGACTATTTATCGATAATGGTCATTTCTGATAATATAGTTTGTCCGATGACCGTTAGTCAATTGTAGTCAGTGACTTATTTTAATAACGGGTCATCGTTCTGTATGATGGGGCTTAAAAATGATGGTGGACGTGTGACTATGAGCCAGACCAGGCGACAGATTGAGAGTGACAAGAGGAAGGCAGTGGTATTGGCCAAGGCTCGGCAGCTGTTTGGCGAGTGTGGTTACAAGGCGCTGTCCATGGATCGGCTGGCGGAGCAGGCGGGCGTATCCAAGGGCTCGGTGTTTGCCTTTTACGGCACCAAACAGGGGTTATTTGCCGAGGTGGTCGGTGGCCTGCTCGATGAGATTATCGCGTTTACTGCGGCCCAACAAAAACCCGATGCCAGCGCGCTGGCGTCGCTGGAGACCGCCTTTCGGGCCGGCTTTAACTTTATCCAGCGGCACCCGCAGACGTTCCACTTCTTTAGCCAGCAGGCGCGCCTAGTCGTTCCCGAAAAACTCGCCGAGCACAAGACCTATTGGATAGAGACGTTTACACATTTTCTGACAATGGCCGAACAAGAGGGCGCGCTAGCGCCCGGCGTCAATGTGACGGCAACCGGGGAGGCGATCTACCACCTGCACAAGGTTTTGATTGAGGAATTGTTCAGCGGTCAGGACCTGCAGGCCGTCTCGGCTGAAACTCTGGATGCGGCCATCGCCATGGTACTGCGCGGAGTCGCAGCCTGAGATAGCCTGAAAGTGCTGTGTCAGGTTTTTTAGTGTTGGTTTTGTTTAGGCTAGCTCTGAATAAAGGAGCTACCCTGACACCTATTGGCGGCCCCTTCGAACTGACATTTACCTGTGTATGGGGGGCATCGGCCATTAACCTTGGCTATTTTGGTCATGTTGAAAGGTGAATTTTTCTCGTATTCTGGTCATTAAGAACAATAACTGAAAAAGTGAGAAACTTAATGTCCACGATGACCCTGGAAGTGAAAGACGGTATCCACCTGCTGAACCTGGACAATGGTGACACGGGCAACACCTTTACCCTCGAAGTAATACAGGAGTATCTGGCGGCCCTCGATGAGGTGGAGCGCTATGAGGGTAATACCGCACTGATGATCACTTGTGATCATGCCAAAACCTTCTCCACAGGCATTAACCTTGAATGGCTTCTCGCCCAACCAGAGGCGGGTGTTAATGAATTTGTTAAAACACTGGAGCGATTGTTCTACCGACTGGCGATGTTGAATGCGCCGACGGTCGCTTCTATCAATGGCAATTGTTACGCCGGCGCTGCCATTATGACAAGCGCCATGGACTTTCGCTTTATGCGCGCTGACCGCGGCCGCTTCTGCTATCCAGAAGTGGATATCAAAATCCCTTTTACGCCCATGATGAATGACATCATTCACCTTCTGCCGAATAAACACGTGCTTAAAAGCATGGCACTTTTGGGGCAGGCTTATACCGGTGAGCAGTGTTTACAAGCCAATATCGTAGATGGTATTCATGCCGCTGATACATTGCAGGCCGAGACTTTCGAATTTGCGAAGATGTTGGCAACAAAAGACCGCGCCACTTACACCACGATAAAGCAGCGCATGCGTGGCTCTATCGCTGCTCATAAGCAAGCGGTTTTAGGCTGATTGAGTGTCAGGCTAATCAGTCAAAAAACTCATAATTAAGGAATAATTATGAAGTTTAAGTTAGCCGGTGTTTTAGTCTGCAGCACACTGCTGCTGGGTTGTGCTGCCCAAACTTTCACTATTAATGGTGGAAATTCTGAGGTTCCGACAACACAAGAGTCTCAGATCTTTTTCATTAGCGGTCTAGGTCAAGAGCAGACTACCGATGCCGCAAAGGTTTGCGGTGGTGTGGATAAAATTATTAAGGTTGAGGCGCAGCATACCTTTGTCAACGGCCTACTTGGCGCCATCACTTTTGGTATTTACACCCCCCGTGATGCAAAGGTCTATTGCAAAGCCTTAAGCTGAATGACCAAGCAAGGCGCTGCTTTTAACAAGCGCGCCTTGCTGGTTGTATCCTTTGGCTTAGAAGTTGTATTTCCCCATTACACCCAATTAACGCTGAGAGTTGCGGGGTCATTGTCTGCACCATGACTGCATTTTCTGTTGACTAGAAAATGTCTATGTTTAGCATTTCACCGGCATAGGCTTGTCCGAAGGTATTGTTAACGAAGGCCGTTAGGCTGTAGCGTCCCGCTTTATCGAGGGGAGATCAGGTCTCCCTTAAGCAGTCGAATTAGAATCGATAATTCGCGTCCAGCCCGAATGTACGAGTGCGGCCCCGGTGCGTGTAATCAAAGTTAAAGAGCTCCTGCAAATCCGTTACTGAGGATAAATACTCTTTATCGGCCAGATTTTTTGCCCAAAAGGCCATTTCCAATTGCTCATCCTGAGACTGGAAACTTATGCGCATATTAGTTAGCCAGTAAGCCTTCTGGCGGGTGTTGTCATTGTTGAAAGCGTCAAAGTACTGATCCCCAGTGAAACTGGTGTCTAGTGTCAGGTAGATATTGCCGCTATCCATTTCCATAAAGCGCCAGTTTATCATGGCGTTAAAATTCAATGAGGGGGCATTGATTAATTCGTTACCGGAAAGGTCATTACCGCGCAGTTCCAGTTTGTCGTACTTGGCATCCAGGTAGCCCAGCCCCATTCGCAGATCTACTGCATGGTGAGGAATGGCCGTGATTTCAAGTTCCGCTCCTTGCACTGAAGACTTGTCGGCATTAACCAGTACAGAGAGAAAGCTGGGTGTTACATCGAGAAACTGCTGGTTTTCGTAAGAATAATGGAATAGCGCTCCGTTGATACGCAAGCGGTTGTCCAGCAGATCGGACTTGAATCCGATTTCCCAGGCTTCGACTTCTTCGGGCTCAGCGGTGGTAATTTCTGACACGTCATAAAAAGCCTGGCCGTTGAACGCACTGCCTCGATAACCCGTGGTAAAACTGATGTAAGTCGTGATGTCACTAGACAGGGCGTAGTCCAGAGCAAAGCGTGTTCCCCAGTTGCGATCGGTGACGTCGTTCTGATAGTCGCTGATTGTAGACATCGCGTTTACAATTTCGGTGTTGGTGACTGGGTCGAGGTAGCCGAGTTGTGCCTCGTAGTTATCGATTTTGTTATCGTCTTTGGTGAAACGCAAACCAAGGGTAAAGCTCAAGTCGGGAGAGATATCGTAGCTGCCCTGGAAGTAAGCCGCCAGACTGGTCTTAACCTGATTGTAATTGTTACTCAGGCGGCAGCCAGTGATAAAGTCCTCGAAGCAATCAAGTGTACCGCTGCCGTCGTTATCTCCTGCGAAATCGTAAAACATACGCTGGGTCACGTTCGCTTCAAGGTCTTCCCGTTGTCCATAGAGGCCCAGTAGAAAATTAAAGTCTCCGTCGAAATCGGAGCTTAGTCGTAAATCCTGGGCAATAGAGGTGACTTCGGATCCAAAATCGGTATGTAGAATATTGTGCGGTGACCCATCAGCGTCCTCCCGAGTGATCCAATCACCTTCATCATAGGACGTCACACTGGTGAGTGTTAGCTGCTCGTTAATGTCCCAATTGATTGATAGGGATGTGCTGGTGTTATCCAGGGCATTGCCGTCCTGGCGATCCATTTCGCTCTCAAAGAAGTCCAGTCCAGCACGATTATAACCGGTGGCGAAGCCTACTCCGCCGACGCCAATGTTGGAGGCAAGAACTTCGTGACCATTGTTCTGTGTACTGCGGCTTTTGGATAGCCTTAACACCATATCCAGAGTGTCTGTAGGTTGGTAGCGTCCGGTCAGACGTACGGCATAGTCACGAAAGGCGCTGGAATCTCCGTTCTCTGACACATTATTATCGACCCAGCCATCCGCATCTGAGTAGGTGAACGCTAGGCGCGCGCCCAAATAATTATCCGCGTCGGATATCTCCAGTGCTCCGTTGGTTTCTCTGCGGCTGAAATTTCCAAGACCAAAGCTGATGTCGCCTTGAGTAACGCCGTCCAGTTCAGGCGTCTTGCTGATGATATTCACCGCCCCGCCCGTGGCATTCTTGCCGTAGAGGGTGCCTTGAGGACCGCGCAGTACCTCTATACGTTCCAGGTCAAACAGCTGTAATGCCTGCAGGGCACCAACGCCTTTGTAGACCTCATTCACGTACATGGCGATGGGGCTTGATTGGTTCTGGCTGAAATCAGACATGGAGATGCCGCGTACCGAGAAGGCAGGTTGGCTGTCGGAGTAGGGGGTTGCCACCTGTACGTTAGGAATCTGGGCGGCGATTTCGGTGGTGTCATGCAGTTTCAGGGCTCCCAGCTCATTGCTGGATAGTGCAGACACGGACAAGGGAACGTCCTGAAGGCTCTCGGCTTTTTTTTGCGCGGTAACGATAACTTCTTCGATGGCGAAACTATTGTAATCGGCCAAGCTGGGTAGGCTTGCTGTCGCCAATACGCTAAACATGGCGAGTACAGATGTTTGGGGGCGAATGTTCATGGTTTCCTCTCTCTTGTTGTTTTAATTGGTCGGTGGACCTAATTTATTATTTGGTCGCGAGACCTAAAATGTCAAGAGGTGTTTAAAAGATTTAAGACTTATTGGGAATAAAGGGGAAGGCTGGAGCTTTCAGTCAGGTATCGAGCAAGCTGTCACTTGAGCAGCTAGAGCTACCCTAGATTGGTGATGGGCTATTGAGAATAGGGTTGGCTAACGGACCATCGAAATGGCCCGTGGCGTGTTTCTAGAGGGATTTCAGTGCAGAGCTGAAGAAGCGTAAGGGCCTATGGGCAATCAGGCATCAATAAGGCGTAGTATCGACTCGCGCAGTTCCTTTTCGATGCCTTGCAGGTGAGTATGGCGCTGTTTGCCAAAACCGCGCATCAGGGACAGGCCTTCGATCATGGATATGACCAGCACGGCAATACGGCCTGCCTTACGTGGGGGCAGTTCTGGGTTGAGGTCTTGCAGCATTTCGCGCAGGGTGTCGCTGTAGGTTTTGTAAAAGTCCGCCATTATTTGGCCGACCCTCTCGTCCCTGGCAGAGAGCGCCCAGAGTTCCCAGAATATCTTGCAGGAGCTCTCCTTCTCCTGGTCTTTTATTAGGTAGTCCACTGCATCAAGCAATAGTTTTCGAGGCGAGCCAGTTTTTCTGGCTCCAAGTGAGGTGATCTCTTGCAGGCTGGTTTCCAAAAACTCTTGCAGTAGTTTTTGAATAAGTTGCTCGCGCGAGGGGAAGTAGTACTGCAGGTTACTGAGCCGAATTCCCAAGCGTTCTGCCAGTTGGCGCATAGTGAACTGACTGTGGCCCTCCTCAATCAAAAGTTCGGTGGCGGCGCCCAAAATTTGCTCCACCCGCTCTCGGCCCTTGCGCTGCACGGCGGTTCCGGGGCGATTGCCCATATCCTTACTGGCTGTTTTGGCCATGCTAACTCCTAGATTGGTATTGCAACAATACAGTGGTATTTATGCAGCCATTATAGTGCGGTTAACTTTCTGTGTTAACAGGAATAGGTCATTTGCCCAAAATAAAAGTCGATAAGTATATTTGTCTCATCGATTAATTTCGCTTGCCATTTAGATTGTCACCGGTTAATAATGGGTCATATGACCTAAATTGGAGTTATCAAATTATGTCCGGATCTGCATTAAGTCGCCGAGGTTTTCTGAAAACCGGAGGAGGGGCAGCCCTGCTATTGGTGGGTTATCAGGCGAGCCACAGCTGGATTGCTGGTGGCGATGAAGATTATCGTCCGCTGTTAGAAGGAGAGAGGCCTCAAGCATTGTCCATCAAAGAGTTTGCAGTCTTGTCCTCTGTGGTTCGATGTTTGGTAGGACCGGCGCAAGGGGCGCCGACTACGGAAGAGGCCCGCACCGCCGCTCGTATCGATCGAGAGTTGCTGATTCACGGAGGCAAGTTGTTACAAGACCTCAAAGATTCGTTGTTGATGGTGGAGCACAGTACATTTATAGATGGCTACGGCGAACGTTTCACTCGGTTGAATGCGGAACAGCAAAGTAGTTTCTTACAGTGCTGCAGGGATTCATCTCTGGACTTGCGACGTCAGGCATACAACGGCTTGCGGTTTCTGACGATATTTTTTTACTACAGCGATGACCGAAGCTGGCCACTGTTGGGTTATCAAGGACCGTGGCAACCGATCAAATTTTATGGGGGGGGCAATCGTATTGAGAATTTACCCCCGCTCACCAACTTCACAACTGTAGCCAAAATAACCTCGGAGGTTTCGTCATGATCATTGAAGGCAATGAAGTTGACCGTTCGTATAACGAAGAGGTTGATGTAGTCATTATTGGTTCTGGCTGTGGTGGTGCCACAGTGGCCAAACAGTTGGCCGCTGAAGGCCATTCGGTGTTGATTTTGGAGCAGGGCGGTTACTTTACGGCGCAGCGCGGTGATTTCGATCAGCGATCAGACAATATGCTGGCGCGTATTGATGGCGGCAGGGGCATGCATACCAGCGTCAACAATGAAATAGCGTTGATGTACGGAAGTTGTGTGGGTGGCGCCAGTGTTCATTACTGGGCTGACAGTTGGCGCATGCCCAAGGACCGCTGTGATCAGATTGCGGCCACCGGCGTCACCGGACACAGCTACGAGGAGCTCACGCCTTATTTTGAGAAGATTGAAAAAGATCACAATGTGCATTTTGCGGCCCCCGAGTATTACAACACCATGAATCGACTGTTCAACGAAGGGGCGGAAACTCTGGGCTGGCACGCAGAACCTACGCCTCAGGCGCGGCGTGGTTGTGCCAAAAGTGGTCACTGCTATCAGGGCTGCTCTTACGACGCTAAACAAAGTCAGCTGGTGACCTATGTTCCCGCCGCTATTAAATCAGGGGCTCGGCTGATGGCAGATTGTCAGGTAGAGGGCATTACCCGTAACTCAAAGGGTGAGGCAACCGGTGTTGAGGCTGTATTTGTTGATCGTCACAGCGGTCGTCCCAATGGCCATCGCTTACAAGTTAAGGCTCGTTTCGTTGTTCTTGCGGCTGGTGGGTATAGCTCAGCGGTAGTATGGCTGCGCTCTAAATTACCCAACGCTAGTGGTCAGGTAGGTAAGAACTTTTTGTGTAATCCCAATACGCTTTTGTACGGCCTCTATGACCGCGAAATAAAAATGTGGGAGAACATTCCCGCCGCCACCGGTACCTCTCAGTATCGACTTGCTGCCTATAAAAATGGCGAATATGTTGAAGGTGGTTATCTGTTACATCCGAACCAGCTGCAACCGGAATTTCTTGCGGTTACTCTGCCGGGTTTTGGCGTGGATCACCGGGAGCTGGTTTCGCAACTGCCGAATATCGGCAGTGTGGTGTCCTGGATTGATGATGAACTGCCAGGAGAAATTCGTCTGGGTAAAAATGGCGAAGCAGAGTATCACTATAAGTTACGCGGTGTAGACGAACTCAAGGCGCGCGATTCCTTAAAAAAACAAGCACAGCTGTTATTTGCCACTGGGGCAAAAGAGGTGATTGTTCCCGATACGGTAGGTACCCGTTTGCACAGTGTCGATGAAATAGGGTTGTTTGACGAACTGCCAATTAACGATGGGAATTATCTGTTTGGGGCGCCTCACCCGGCAGGAACGCTGCGAATGGGGCCAGATCCCACGACCAGTGTGGTGGCGAGTAATCATGAGGCCCATGAGGTACCAAACCTGTTTGTTGCCGATCCCAGCGTTTTCCCGATGCAGCCAAGTGTTGATCCCTCGATATCGATCATGGCTTGGTCCTATGTGGCAGCGAAGGAAATTAACACTCGTTTGCACGAAGCAGTATCCCAATGAACAAGACTCTGGTGACGAATATGTGGCGGTTACTGTTTGCTCTGCTAGCGATCGATTTTCTCAATCTCACTCGCGAAATCAGTGTCGGTGCCTTTGATAATGTGGGGCTGCAGCCGGAAATGCTGGTGTTGGAAAAACTCGGAAGTGCTCTGGTGGCGGTGGGCTGGATCATGGTGTTGATTCTATCGTTTCGTAAAAACGTGCTGATTGCGCCGGAGTTGTGCTGGTTTCTTGCTGGTATGTTGTTCTTCAATGTTCACACCACTTGGCCATTGGATATGCCATTGCCGCCATACTTTGCTTGGTGGGGGACGGCGATGGTTCTGATTCAGGTGTGGGCCGGATATTGGTTTTACAAGCAGCGTGAGCTTGTTACTGCTCACTAGATGTGGAGGAAAGTAGAGATGATGTTACGTGGTGTGTGTTTGTTGATGGCGTTGGCGTATGCCTTGACCAGCTGGGATGTGGCGAGAGGTTCTTTTGATACGTCTGGGTTACCGATGAATACCTTAGTCTTGCATGCCTGGGTGAATGGGCTAGAGAGCTTTGGCTGGTTGGTGATTTTTTTGTTTGGTTTTAGCGAAGGCGCTGACGGGAAAAATTTTGTTCGTCGGCATAGTGGTGGACTCGCGGTTTTTCTGGCTGGAATGTGGTGCTGGGACATGATCACGACCGCCAATCTGGTCATGCCTGTGCCTGCCTACCAAATTGTATGGGGGCCCCTGAGTGTTGCCGTCATGTTGCTGCTGGCTTATCAGCTAAAGGTGACTGCCCGGGATGAGCGTTTTTCGATGGAAGCAACATCAAGGTCGAGTGTGGCAGGCTAACAAAAATTAGTTTGCATTAAAGAAAGTGTAGCGAAGAAAGACAGCGAAGACCGCTGTTTGTTAACCAAAAATACGATCGGGGCGGCAAGGAAACAGCTCGGATTGTTCATAAAGACAGGACAAAGTGATGAAAAAAGAAAACTCAAATGCAATATTAATTGCCGGTGGTTACGGTGTGGTGGGCAGTCAGATTGCAGAATTAATCCGCCAGCGCCATCCAACGATTCCCCTGCTACTAGGCGGACGTAATCCGGCCAGTGCGAAGGCGCTGGTACAGCGCTTGGGTAATGCTGAGGCCGTAGCGCTGGATCTGGAGTCCTCCGCTCCCGTGGCCGGTTTGTCTGCCAAACCGGCGGCAGTGCTGAATGTGGTCAATGACCCCCATAACTATTTGCTCTTAGATTGCGTGCGTGCTGGTGTTCCCTACATCGATATTACTCGATGGACCGAGCGTATGCGTGAGGCCATAGTGCGTATGGCTCTGGAGGATAATTTTCGTGCGCCGGTGATGCTCGGCTCCGCGTGGATGGCCGGGGTGGCCGTGATACTGGCTCAGGCGGCAAGCGAGTCCTTTAGTGTGGTTGATCGTATTGATCTGGATATTCTGTTTGCTATGGCCGATAAAGCCGGTCCCAATTCCGCTGAATATATGGACCGCCTTTCGATTCCTTTTGATATTAAAGTGAACGGTGAATTGCAGCAGCGTATGCCTTTCACCGATCCAAAAACGGTGGATTTCCCCGGCGGTTACAGCGGCAAGGTATACCGCTTTGACGTACCTGATCAGATGACTTTGCCTTCTACAACCGGCGCTAAGAGCGTGAGCGGACGCATAGGCTTCGACAGCGGTTCTGCAACAGGAAGCCTCGCTTTTATGGCTAACAGTGGCATCTTGAAATTGTTGAATCGTCCTATGTTTGACGGCTTACGCCGGGGCTTGCTGTACAACCCAGGTGAAGGGGCTGCTCACGAGCTTGTGATCGAAGTTGAGGGCAAGGACAGTGGAGGTCGTCCGAGTAAACAGCGTGTGACGGTATTGGATCCGGAGGGGCAAACTCACTTGACCGCCTGCGGTGCTGTGATTCAGTTGGAGCGGGTGCTGGGGCTGGATG
>Ga0209081_1000796_pt1 | contig 19099 bp, 18 predicted proteins | sample GOMGulsemesocosm_4_FD_184636 | JGI IMG/M metagenome (GOLD analysis project Ga0209081, IMG submission 184636) | Methane-oxidizing microbial communities from mesocosms in the Gulf of Mexico - GOM15B Gulf of Mexico (SPAdes) (version 2) | ecosystem: Environmental > Aquatic > Marine > Cold seeps... | reverse complement strand
CACCAACAAATGATAAAACAGTGGCTATTTGATGTGACCTTGCCTTGTCATCGTCAATAACGAGAATTTGTTTGTGACCATGCATCGTTGAATTTTGTAGCATAAAATAAGTCTTTGATAAAAAATAGCTTAATGATAATTTTAACTAGTCGTAATAATTAAGCAACAAAAAATTGACAGTTAATGTCATTTATTTGTCGGTTCATCTATTTTATGTACGCGTAATTACTACGACATCAAACTACTTACAAGCAAGTCACTTAAAATGTAAGGTTCAGAACGTACTATGGTGACTAACTATATGGTGACTAATAAGTACAAAATACAAAACTGGCATAAAAAAAGCATACGCTATACTAATAATTATATTTTAGACAAACTAGGAAAATAAAATGTTGATAATAAATGGTACTGCTGAATTAATGCAGGACAATAAAGAGTTCACCAAAGGAACTCGACATGAATTTAATATGTTTTCAAAAAATATGCCTTTTGAGCAACAATTAGCGCAAATAGAAAAGTATTTAGTTGACCGTGGATGGGATAATATTGAAATATTAAACAATGGCGTCGTTAACAGCGCGGAAGAAATTATTCACAGTGTTTTGCAACAGGCCTTTGACAAAGCTAAACAAGAAGGCCTCGCGGTAACTGTTAATAACCAAGCTTTAATCTAGTAAAGGCTTACTAAGCATTAAGGTAACACTAAATCTATTGTTTTAATTCTACAAGTTTTCTATACTAATGTTATAGCTAACTAAGAGGTGTCTATGACACATGTATCACTTAAAAAATACCAGCAAACAAATAAAAGTACAGCTCAAGAAGCTTCTCCTTATCAGCTAGTCGCTTTGTTATTTCAAAAATTACTAGGAAACATAGCTACCGCTAAAGGCGCTATTTCACAAAATAATTTTGATAAAAAAGGCACTGAATTATCTAACGCTATCGCTATTATTGGCGTTTTAGAAGGTTCATTGGATTTTGAAAAGGGTGGGGAGATTTCTAATAACTTAGCATCGCTTTACATCTTCTGTTCAGAACAGTTATTAATAGCGAGTACTGAAAATAATATTGAAAAGCTAGAAGAGATTATTCAAATCCTTCTGCCTATTAAAGCCGCTTGGGACGCTATACCACTAGAGAATCAAACACAGGTTAGCTTTTAATGGCTAGTGGAACTAAGCTGGCACTTGAGCAGATAAATAAAGTATCGCGACAGTTACTGTCGCGTATACTTGCTGTGCAAAATAAAGCCCTAGAAAAGACAGTTATGATTAGTGAATCAAGTGGTGATAAAGCCAACAGCAATGAATTATTAACTGAACATGCTTTTACAAAGTTAATGACCCAGCGAGAAAGTTTAATTAAAGCCCTATTTAAACAAAACTCAACCAACGATATAACACATGAACTTACCTTATTAAATGAAATGGTTTCACTGGATAGTGAATTATCAAGTCAATCTCAAGCGTGTAAACAAATTTTATCTGAACAAGTTATGATAATAAAAAGAAGCAAAAAAGCAGCTAAATCTTATCAACAGTATTAATTAGCTAGCTCCCATCAAAAAGTATGTATAAAAATAGTTAATCAAACCTTATATTTTATTATCTTTTTCACTAACTATTTATAAAAACAAATCAAGAACTACCTCCAAAACACAAAACATTTAATTTTCATACAACGCAAACTGACATTACTTATATTTGGACAGCAGAAGGTTGGCTATATTTAGCGGTTGTTATTGGCCTCTACTCTCGTAAGGTTGTGGGTTGAAGCATGCGCTCAAGGATGCAAGCACAGCTTGTCTGTGATGCACTAACAATGACTATTTGGCAACGACAGTCAGGAAAAGGGGCTTATTGTTCATTCCGACCAAGGTGTGCAGTACCAAGTCAACAGTACAGACAATTGCTCGCCAACAATGGTTTATTGGTAGTATGAATAAAAAAGGTTGTTGTTGGGGCAATGCTGTTGCAGAAAGCTTTTTTGGTAGCTTGAAACAAGAGCGTGTTCACTGGAGAAACTATGAAACACGCTATGAAGCTCAACAAGATGTGATGAATTACATAACGATGCGGTATAAAAGTAAACGATTATATTCATATTTAGGGTATCAATCCCCTAATGATTTTGAATTGAAAAATAATGAGTTAGAAAAAGTATCTTAATTAGAGTGACTGAATTTACTTGACCAGGTCATAAATTTATACCAAATAAATTTGCTGATTAATTTATCAGCTGCTGATAACCTTTATTTAAAATCCTATATCCAATTAAATGTTAACTTGGTATATTATGTGCTTAATCTAAATGTATATAAACATTGATTAAATAACCCAAAAGGGAACTAAAGTAATGTTCAACAATAAAAACATTCTCATCACTGGTGGAACTGGTTCTTTTGGAAAAAAGTACGTCAAAACACTATTACAAAAATACACGCCAAATAAAATCATCATCTATTCTAGAGATGAACTAAAGCAGTTTGAAATGCAGCAAGATTTTAATCAAACTTGTATGCGATATTTTATTGGTGATGTAAGAGATAAAGAACGGTTGACTCAAGCGATGAATGGCGTTGACTTTGTTATTCATGCTGCCGCACTAAAACAAGTTCCTGCCGCTGAATATAACCCGATAGAGTGTATTAAAACCAATATTAATGGTGCCGAAAACGTAATATCTGCTGCACTTGCCAATAACGTAGAAAAAGTCATTGCCCTTTCAACAGATAAAGCAGCCAACCCGATTAATTTATATGGCGCAACAAAACTTGTCTCTGATAAACTTTTTGTTGCTGCTAATAATATTTCAGGTGGACATAAGACCACTTTTTCAGTGGTACGTTATGGTAATGTTGTTGGTTCTCGTGGTTCAGTAGTACCCTTTTTTGAAAAGTTAATTAATGAAGGTGCAAATGAAATCCCCGTAACCCATGATGAGATGACTCGTTTTTGGATCACTTTGCAAGGCGGTGTAGATTTTGTCTTAAAAAACTTTGAACGTATGTTAGGGGGAGAAATTTTTGTACCTAAAATCCCTTCTATGAGAATAATAGATTTAGCTAAGGCAATGGCTCCTAATTTGCCAATAAAGATCATTGGCATTAGGCCCGGTGAGAAATTACATGAAATAATGTGTCCTGATGACGACTCTTATCATACCTTTGAATATGACGACCATTATGTAATAGCTCCCAGTATTAAGTTTTATAGTCGTAGCAATGACTTTACCTCAAATGCACTTATGGAAGCAGGCTGCCCTGTATCACCAGGCTTTGAATATAACTCAAAAAACAACCCTGATTTTTTAACTATTGAGCAATTATTAACATTTAATAAAATGGCTGAACAATGATCCCTTATGGTAAACAGGCTATATCGCAGCAGGATATCGATTCAGTCATCGAGGTTCTAAAATCTGATTTTTTAACTCAAGGGCCGCAAGTCCCTCTGTTTGAAAACAAAATAAAATCGGCAACTCAGGCTAGCTATGCGGTGGCTGTAAATTCTGCAACATCAGCACTACATTTAGCTTGTTTGTCGTTAGGGTTATCCAAAGGTGATGTCTTATGGACCACCCCCATTTCATTTGTTGCAACGGCCAACTGTGCTTTATATTGTGGTGCTGATATAGATTTTGTTGATATAGACCCAATAAGCTATAACTTAAGCGCTGCTGAGTTAGAAAAAAAGTTGATCTATGTTAAGCAGCACAACTTACCTTTGCCCAAAATAGTTATTCCTGTACACCTATGTGGTCAACCTTGTGATATGGAGAAAATCCATGAGCTCAGTAAAACCTATGGTTTTTCAATTATTGAAGATGCTTCACATGCTATTGGCGGAAAATATAAAAACAAGCCGATAGGCAATTGTGAATACAGTGATATAACGGTGTTCAGCTTTCACCCCGTAAAAATAATTACTACTGGGGAAGGTGGTATTGCCACGACAAACAATTTAAAACTAGCTAATAAAATGGCTTTATTGAGAAGCCACGGCGTTACTCGAGAAGATGAGTTGATGACAGAGCCAAGCCATGGTGCCTGGTACTATCAACAAATTGAATTAGGCTTTAACTACCGCATGACCGAAATGCAAGCCGCGCTAGGGGTTAGTCAACTGACTAGGCTAGCTGAGTTTGTCGATGATCGTAACCGACTAGCTAAATATTATGATGATAAGTTGTCTAACTTACCCATTATTTTACCAAAACAAATTAAAGATAGTTATTCGGCATATCATCTTTATATCATCAAACTCAAATTAACAGATATAAAGCTTTCTCACATACAAGTTTTTGACGCCCTATGTATTAAACACATTGGCGTAAACTTGCACTATATTCCAATACATTTACAGCCTTACTACCAAAGAATTGGATTTAAGTCGGGACAGTTCCCTATGGCTGAGGAGTACTACGAACAAGCGATTAGTATTCCGATATTCCATCAAATGAGCAATGAGCAACAAGATACTGTAATTCAAGCGATTGAGGATATATTAAGATGAATATAGCAATAATCCCGGCCCGGGGTGGGAGTAAGCGTATTCCCCGTAAAAATATTAAAGAGTTTTGCGGTAAGCTGATGATAGCCTACTCTATTGAAGCAGCAAAAAAATCAGGTTGTTTTGAGCGTATTATTGTCTCTACTGATGATATTGAAATAGCCAGTGTGGCAAAACAATACGGTGCAGAAGTTCCCTTTATCAGGCCCGATGATATATCAGATGATTATGCGACAACCCTTGATGTTATTGCACACGCTATTACCGAACTAAATTTACCTAAAAACACTAATGTATGTTGTATTTATGCGACGGCACCATTAATTTCAAGCCTGAAAATATCTGAAGGTTTGGAAATTTTTAACTCATCCGTATTAGACTACGTATTTAGCGCTACAGAGTTTTCATATCCTATTCAACGAGCTTTTAAGCTATCAAGCAATGGCACTGTTGAAATGTTTCAGCCTGAACTCTTTAATCACCGTTCTCAAGATTTAGAAAAAGCTTATCACGATGCAGGGCAATTTTACTGGGGTAAAGTATCAGCATTTTTAGGTCATAAACCTTTTTTTGGAAGTAATTCAAAGCCAATTATTCTTTCTAACACTCAAGTTCAAGACATTGACTCTAAAGATGACTGGATAAAGGCTGAGCTCATGTTTGAGCTTATAAATGCAGAGAAATAAAACTATGAAGCACTGGTTTGTGATTAGGGCTGATGCCAGCGTAGAAATAGGGATTGGTCATGTAATGCGTTGCTTGGCATTAGCTGAATGGGCGCTTGATTATAACTTAACAGCTGTATTGATAACTAGGGCTTTACCTAAAAGCCTAGAAAAGTATGTGAACTCAATATATACAAAGGTTAAGCTACTACCAAAGAGTAATAACGTTAAAAATTCAGGTAACTATCCACATTCAATGTGGTTACCTGTGTCGGAACAAAAAGATGCTAAACAAACTTCTGATATCATTTTAGGTGAAGAACTAGAAATGGGCTGCCCACCTAGCTTTATAGTCGTTGACCATTACGCATTAGCTTCCCCATGGGAAGTTAAGATTAATAGGTTTGCTCCCATTCTTTGCATTGATGATTTAAGTGATAGACCACACAAATGCAAGTGGTTAATAGATCAAACCTTTAATAAAAATAAGGAAAGTTACAGCTCCCTTATCAATAAAGACACTAGGGTTTTTATAGGAGCTACCTTTGCCTTACTCCGTAAAGAGTTTCAAAAGCACAGCGAAATAGAAAAACGAAATTTTCCAAACAAGCAAAGAAACTGGCATGTATTAATCACATTAGGCGGAGTAGATAAGCTTAATACTTCAGGTTTGATATTAGACCTATTAAGTCAAACATCGATATTTCACAGAATGAATATCACAACAGTTGTAGGCAGTGAAAACCCAAACCTGAAAGATTTAAGACTTAAACGTAACATGCACCCTGAACGTATAAGATTGATGATAGATGTCAGTAATATGTCAGACTTGATGCATGAAAGTGACTTATGCCTTGGGGCTGCAGGCTCTACATCATGGGAGCGTTGCGCCATGAACCTACCTTCTTTACTGGTAGTTCTTTCCGATAATCAACAAACTATTGCTGAAAATTTAGATCAGGAAGGTGTTTGCGTTAATATGGGGAGAGCGAAAAACTTAAATATTCAAGTCATTGAGAATGGCATATTAAATATAATAAATCAGCCAAATAAATATAAAGAAATGGTAAAGAAAAGCCATACTACTTGTGATGGCTTAGGTTGTAAAAGAATACTCGATACCATAATGAGGTAAGTGATTTGTTGAAAATATCAATTATTTGTAGTGATCTTGAGCACCCCATCTATACAGTCTTAAATGATTGGGCCATTAAAAGCCAAGTACTCTACGATATACAACTTACAGAGAATACATTTAACTTAAGAGCTCAAGGTGATTTTCTCTTTTTAGTATCATGTAGTGAATTTGTTAGAAAAGAAATTCGAGAACGTTTTACTCATAGCTTAGTTCTTCACGCAAGTGATTTACCCCACGGACGAGGTTGGAGCCCTCATATATGGGAAATATTAAATGGAGCTAAATATATCACATTGACTCTACTTGAAACAGCAGACTCAATCGATAGTGGAAAGGTATGGATGAAAGAGAAAATACTATTATCGGGTTCAGAGCTATTAACTGAAATCAATACAAAGTTATTTACAGCAGAAATAAAACTAATTGATTTAGCACTAGAGCAATATGCCAATATAATACCAAAAGAACAATCATTGAAAACAGTACCGAGTTATTATCCTAAGCGTAGTCCTATTGATAGCCTTATAAATATAGATGAACCTTTAAGTAGCCAATTTAACTTATTAAGAGTATGTGACAATGAGCGTTACCCTGCTTATTTCGAGCGAGATGGTTACCTTTATACCGTAAAAATTGAAAAACAGGTAAAATTAATAATGGAAAAAACAAATAAATTCATTACCATCGATGGCCGAAAAATTGGTCCAGACCACCCTCCTTATATCATAGCCGAACTTTCTGCTAATCATAATGGTGATATTAATCGAGCTTTTAAAATTATTGAAGAAGCCAAAAAAGCTGGTGCTAGTGCAATAAAACTACAGTCTTACACGGCAGGCACTATCACCATGGACTGTGACTCGGAAGATTTTCAAATTCATGGTGGCTTATGGGATGGACAAAGCTTACACCAACTGTATCAAAAAGCACACCTGCCTTGGGAATGGCATAAGCCGCTATTTGATAAAGCCAAAGAGCTGGGAATCACAATATTTAGCTCTCCTTTTGATCACAGCGCTGTCGATATGTTAGAAAAACTCGGTGCTCCTGCCTATAAAATAGCCTCATTTGAAGCCATTGACTTACCACTGATAGAGTATGTTGCCAAAACGGGTAAGCCAATGATTATATCTACAGGTATGGCAAATGTAGAAGAAATACAAGAGGCTATTGATACAGCTAAAAAAGCTGGTTGCAAACAATTAGTTGTTTTACATTGTGTTAGTGGGTATCCAGCCCCTGCTAATGAGTATAACCTTGCCACACTCCCTGATATGGCGGAAAGGTTTAATGTATTAACAGGCCTGTCAGATCATACAATCGATAATATAACAGCAATCACCTCTGTTGCTTTAGGTGCATGTGTTATAGAGAAACATGTAACCTTAGACCGGGATGGTGGAGGCCCAGACGATAGTTTTTCATTAGAGCCAAGTCAATTAGCACAGTTATGCCGAGACTCAAAAACAGCATGGTCTGCTAGAGGAAATATCAATTATAAGCGGACTGAGTCTGAAAAGGGAAACCTTACTTTTCGTCGCTCTCTTTATGCTGTCAAAAATATTGAAGTCGGGGAGGTTTTCACATCAGAAAACGTGAAAAGTATACGACCAGGCTTTGGTTTACCTCCAAAGATGTATAAACAAGTCATAGGAAAAAAATCAAAAGAAATAATTTTACGTGGTACGCCATTAGAACTGAAGCACATAGAGAGTTAAATATTATGAAATACTGCAAAAAATGTTTAACAACCAATTTAAGGCCTAACTCTTCATTCAAAGATGGTATTTGTATTGCTTGTCATTACTCAGATAGAGAAGCAATCAAAAACTCTTCTCTTAAGTTAAAAGTCCTCCAAGACAAAATAAAATCTAGCAGGAAAAAGCATAGAAATAAGGGTGCTTACGACTGCATTGTTGGTGTAAGCGGCGGAAAAGACAGTACCAGACAAGCACATTGGGTTAGAGACAGGCTAGGCTTACGACCATTATTAATATGTGGCGCCTACCCTCCAAAACAAATGACTGAGATAGGTGCAAATAATTTATCCAACTTAATCAAAATGGGCTTTGATATAATTGCTGCAACACCCGCACCTAAAAGTGCAGCAAAGCTAGCCTTAGAGTCTTTTGAGTTATTCGGAAATGTATGTAAGTCTACAGAGATGTCCTTATTTTCAACTGTACCAAGGTTAGCAATTGAACTTGGCGTAAATACTATTTTCTGGGGGGAAAACCCCGCACTGCAAGTAGGAGATGCTGCTGTTGAAGGTTTTGACGAGTTTGATGGCAACAACTTACGAAAACTTAACACTTTAACAGCTGGTGGCACCGAATGGGTTAATGCGGCTTTAAAGCATGACTATTTAGCTGAACACTACTTATACCCTGAAGAAATTTTATTTGATAAAAAAGATATTAATATCTTTTATTTAGGTCCTGCTTGGGATGACTGGAGCAATGACGATAACTCGGCCTATGCCTCTTTACAAGGGCTTACCTTAAGACCTGGAGAAGAGAATATAACAGGCGATCTTTCCAATGCATCTATGTTAGATGAAGAGTTTACCAATATAAATATGATGCTTAAATATTACAAATTTGGCTTTGGTCGAGCCACCGACAGTGTGAATGAAAAAATACGGAGTCAGAAATTATCTAGAAAACAAGCAATCGAAATTGTTGAAAACTACGATGGTGTTTGTGACGATAGAATAATTCAAAGCTATGCAGAATACGTAGGTATCTCTGAAACTGAATTTTGGAACATTGCTAATAGATGGGTTAATAAAAGTATTTTTACTATAACAGAGGGCCAACGCCCGACCAAAAAGTTTACTGTAGGTACAAACTATGGTTGTTGATATTATTGATATTGGTAGCGGTAATATTCGCTCAATTCAAAACTGGATAGAAAGAGTACATATAGCAACCCGTGTTGTAACAAAAGCCACAGACATTAAGTCTGATTTTTTGATTCTTCCCGGAGTTGGTTCAGCGGGCTCATACATGGAACGCTTGAAAAAGTCTGCATTTGACCAAGCAATACATGAGCATGTACAAAATAACAAACGTCTTTTAGGCATCTGCCTTGGCTTTCAACTGATGGCTGAGTCATCAGAGGAAAATGGTGGTATCGAGGGGCTAAGCTTACTAAAGGGCCAAGTAAAGAGACTTGATAAAAAAATTTCACATAATGGCTGGGAGAATTTCAATTTTAAAAAAGAAGAATTATCCAATCAGTCATTTCACTCTATGTGTAAGTTAACGAGAAAAAAAAGACTTAATGGCCGTGTATTCTTCAACCATGAATACGGCTACCTTAATCAAGATGAACAATCATTTAGCAAACCGATATCCGAAAAGTATCCAAATCATAGCTCAATGGTTGTTAAGGATAAAATTATTGGCATGCAATTTCATCCAGAAAAAAGCCAGTTTACTGGTCTTGAATTAATTTCGATGATCCTCTGAGGTAATTTTAAAATGAGAACTGGAGCTACAATACTCTTAAAAGATGGGCGATGTTACCAATCATATCAATGGAGCCAAATAAGACCTTTGGGCTCATTACAGAATATTATCAACTCACTTGAAGAGTACCAATGTGATGAGGTGGCCATCATTAGGCTTGTTAGAAAAGATGATTGTCGTGAAGCTTTGAATATTGATTTGAGATTACTTCAGCAAGTCAATACTATGACCCCCCTTAGCTTTGGAGGGGGCATTAGAGTTTCTGATGATTTAGATTTACTTACAGCCCTCCCCATAGAGCGGTTAATATTCTCAACAGCATTTATCAATAAAAATACAGACTTACTTAATCAAGCAACCCAATCCTATGGACGGCAAGCCATTCAATGTTTGCTTCCCGTTAAATACTCACAAGGCAGGATAGAAATTTTTAACTGTCAAAAAAATACCTTTCTCGCGATAGATGATGTAGATTTTGACTATATCAATACTCATGCAAATGAAGTGGTTTTATTAGATACTCAAAATGAAGGGCTACACGATAAGTTTGATAAAGAGATTATTAAAGGAATCCCTTTAGATGAGAATAAATTGATTATATCAGGAGGCATTTCACACAATATTATAAGGTGGGCAAAAGAAGTAAACCTTGCTTCAGCTCTCATTGACAATAAAGTATTGCATCAGGAACATTCAATCATGAGTTATAAACATGCATAAATTTTGTAATCAATGCTTATATACGACAGAACACCCCTTTGGGCTATCTGTTTATCAATCAGGTTGCTCTGGTTGCTCTACACATCAAGAAAAGAATGTCATAAATTGGGATGAAAAACACCAAGTTCTACAGACAATTGTTAAGCAAGTTAAAAAGAAGAGTAAAAATTATGATTGTGTAGTACCCGTTACAGGAGATGCCGAAGATTACTTTGTTTTATCTAAAATATTAGCACTTGGTTTATCTCCTTTAGTGGTTTCTGTTAATGATTATTTTAAAAACGATATTGGTTGGCATAACTTACATCAGTTAATCACAAACTTTGATGTTGACTCACTTGTCTTTAATCCTGACATTCGAGTATACAAAGACTTAGTTCGCACATCTTTAAGAAAGTTTGACCATATACTTTTACCCTCTTTATCATTACATACTTCCTTTCCCGTACATGTTGCCTATGAAAGAAAAATTCCGCTTATCATTTGGGGGCAACATCAAGCAATTGAGCAAGTAGGTAAGTTCTCTCATCATGATAACGTTGAAATGAGTAAATGGAGTCGAAAGGAACACGATCTATTTGAGACTGATATCGACACCTTGATTGGAAACGGTGCTCAAGTTAGTACTAGAGATTTAAATTATTACAAGTACCCTAATATAGAACAACTTTCTCGCCGAGGTATTAGAGGTATTTACCTCAGTAATTACTTTAGATGGGATCCTTTAATGCAAAATCAGCAGATGGTAGCTCATGGGTTTCGCCCAGAAACAAATCAATCAAGTTTTGACATATATGAAAGAGCAGGTAGCTCTGTCTATTATCAATTTCATGATTTACTAAAGTTCAAACGAGTAGGTTATAGAAAGATTAGGGACCACTTGGTCAGAGAAATACGACATGAACGAATTACTCGTGAGCAAGCATCAGCCCTCGAGCAAGAGTATAATCAAGTAAAGGTTAATATTCGCGGGTTCTTTGATTGGTTAGATGTAAGTCAGAGCGGTTATGAATGGTTTAAACTGCATAGATTAAGCTCAGTCAAAAGTTTAATATGTGAATCAACGTTTGAACAAAAGACTATAACACTACCGGAAGGTTTAACGCCTTTAATTGAGAAAACTTATCGTGCAAGTAATGAGTTTATTTATTTTGGCAAAGGAATTTAGGTTAAATCCTTGATCGACAATTATCATTGCGATCAAAAATCAAAACTGGCATAAATTAAGGCACAAAGGTATTTCATATGAAGAAAATAGTTTTATTTGGTAGTGGAGTAGTAGCAGAGCAAAATTTAGCTCTAAAACCTGACTTCATAGTTGATAATAATATCGATCTCATAGGGTCTCAATTCCATGGGCTAGATATAAGGTCTCCAAATGTATTAAATGATAAAAGCACCGTTTATCAAGTAGTAGTATGCACCACTTCCGTAGGAGAAGTAAAAAAGCAATTGACTAATTATGGATTTAGTTGGGGGGAAACGGCTAATGTAGCTAAACAATTAGCCGAAAGAACTAAAATAAATGACTTAGAAGAAACATCATTTAGCTTTTTAATTAGCAGTGGACTTCCCTCAACTGCAGAATCTTTTTCTGGGGGCGGTATTTATAAAGTTACTGAAACCCAAGATTATCCCGAAGTACAAAAACTTTATGAAGGAAATACACACGGTCTAATCCCTCTTGATGGAGGCGGTTATGCTTTTACCTGCCAAGGCGAAGGTATAAAGATTATGGATGAAAATCTAAGTCTGGTAAAAACGATATCCTTAAGAAAAGGCTTACGCCCCCACGGACTCAGGAGGTATAATAACTTATGGGTATTAGTCGCAAGTAATCGTGATTGTATTCTTGCTGTAGATGACAATGGTAATGAAGTTTTTGAATACTGTTTCAGTGAAAAGCTAGATTTATTTGAAAGCCCTCAGCATCACTGTAATGATATTGAAATTGTAGGTGATATTGCGTATGTATCAATGTTTTCTGTGTCAGGAAACTGGAAGCGAAATGTTTTTGATGGTGGAATTATTGAGGTAAACCTCATCAATGGTTCGATGACTCCTCTTGTTAACAACCTAGTTATGCCGCATAGTGTATCCTATAAAAAAGCACAAGGACTAACCGTTCTCAACTCCTTTAAAGGCTCTTTACTTTCTTCAAACTTTAGTGAACAAGCAAAATTACCCGGCTTTTTAAGGGGGTTTGATTCTGATGATACTTATTACTACCTAGGTGAAAGCAAAAATAGAAACTTTTCCCGCCTTGATACAGGCAGAAAACCTGTGTCAATTGATACACGAATCACTATTATGAATAAAGAATTTGGATTCTCACGTTCGGTTCAATTACCATCAAGAATATCTGAACTTCACTCAATTATTCTTCTAGAAAAACAAGGATAAAAAGATACATATCAATCAATAAATTATTTTGATAAATAAGTTGTCTAATCTCTATGACTACATTTACTAAGAATTATATTGAAAGTCCTTCACTTGCTATTTGCATAGGCCTTATCATTAACCCTTGAATGGTATTAATGATAGGGTATAGTAATAGGTATACGTAAGTTATAATGTTATTTTATTCTTTTTCACCAATAAAAATGGCATCTTGTTTATTTAACAAGAAAAAATTATTTATTTTTGAGTATATCAAACCTGCTTGCGGGGAATATAACCCCTCCTTATAATTAACAAGGGCACCATTGGTATACGGGCAAACAAGCTTTATTTCCGATCCATTTACTTTATTTACCTTTTCAAGAATCCAACATGTAGTTTTATTATTTTCATTTTCTTGAATTTCAGTAACAAAGCAATCTATAACTTGCACCGTATTATTTTTTGATATTTCTTCTGCTATATTGCGCACATAATCATTCTTTATCATTCTTTCTTTCATGGCATCATGAGCAGTAGAGAAGTCTGGCTCAAATAAAATGACATATTTAGATGAGCTATTGATAACATTTTCTAAAATTTTTGCGCCTTGTACATTTCCATTTGGTTCAATAGAGTGAAGGGTTATAGATAAATCAAAGCTGTTATCTGCAAAAATCACTTCCGAGGCATCACCTTTTAGTAACTGAAATGAATTAATCCCTTGTAATTTAGAAATGTTATCAAAAGCAAACCTTAGTCTTGAAAATGACAATTCAACACCAAAAAGGCTTTTGATTATCCCTTCATATCCGATCCAGTTCTTAGCTTCTCCAACACCAAAAACACCTACATTATCAACACCTTCAAGGGATAAGTATTTATCAATTATTTTATGAAGTTCTATATTTCTTTGTAAACTTTGTTCATTAAACCCTCGTGTATATTCTCCTGCTTGAAGTTCATAGGCTATTTCAATGCTATCTGATTTTGAAGCACCTCTTTCAATCAAAGTTTTAACCATATTATGGCCCTTTTTCAGAGCCTTTTTTGCTATTTGATAAAACTCGATTTTTTTCTCCAAGCTATCAATTATTTTCTGTTTGTGCATGTTTCAATGGTTCCCTTTAAACTCAAGTTTTATTCATAATTCGTTAAAGCCATAATTATTCAGAGAATTTACTTTCAATTAAATAAAAAAAGTATACCGGTAAACAAATTTAGATCATTCATTAACTTTCGAATACATCTCAGAATAAAAACTCTAAAATAAAATTTTTACACTTACTTATATGTGGTTATCAACTTCTTTTTCAGAGAGCTAAGATGCTGTTTAAATTTAGTCAGTGAATAATTCATAAACTCGTTCCGTTTTACCAAATCATCATACATATAAGTATTACTCATTATATATGTTTGCAAATACTGAAAAGTCCCCTGTATCATCCAATAATTAAATTTGTACTCATTACGAGATCTGAGCTGCTTAAGTAAACTATGCTGAGCTATAAATAAGTCTACTAACTCCTCTCTTGAATTCACCTTAGTATCAATCATTATTATTAGTTGATCCAACGTCACCTTCAAAACATGAAGTGTGTTTTTTATACTCCCATCCAGTTTCGTTCCCGTAAAAGCTTCATTATCAAAAGCATCACACAACAGATTATCTAAAAATATTTCTTTGGGCTGGTTATTATCGATTAATTCAATTTCTTCTATTCGCGTCGGCTTTGCATACTCTATTAAAGCACCATCAGCGCAATTATAAGCATTTACATCTAAATGGCTAGAAAGCAAAGACTCTATTTGTATTCTAGAAGTATCAAGTATGCTATTACTGAATACAAGTTCACTAAAGTTCCCTTTACGTTGAATATCTCGGTTAATTAACTGATTCATTCTCTTTTTATTTTTTTCCTGTGCACTAAATTTTTTATTGTAATAAATACTATCTTTTGAATGATGGTAGTCAGTACTGATATAACCAAAATCAGTACCTATAAAAAATATTTCTTTAAAGCCTAAAGATATTATTAGCGCTGCGGCAGCATTAGGGCATGTTGGGTTGCTATGTGCAGGTCTGGTATATATACCCATTTTATCTAAGCCGGCAATAAACTCTCCTCCTGCATCATTAACTTTATTTAACAGAAGAGGGTTTTTAAACTTCTTTAATATCTCAGGATAAACAGTATTAAGTGCTACAATTTGAATATCTTTTAATTTAATATCTGAGCTTTCTTGCTGCAACTCAATTTCTTCTATAAAAGGTAATATTCCAATTGGACGTTCCATTTCAACATGTAAATCAGGTTTAATATTATGCTTTAACAATACACGTAATGCTGTTCCACAGCTCACAATAATAATATTATCCTGATTTTTTTTTAGAAATTTTAGTGAAAAATCTAGAGAAGGACCATTAGCCACAATATAAACAGGCCTATTAGGTTCATGATTAATAAATTCGGACTGTTTTTTACAAACCTTATAACCTAACTTTAAATTGGCTAACGTATGACGAACGCCGATAATTTCATCTTCCATAAATCCAAAGCCGAACGCAAATCGATAGCCTATATTTTCTAGTTGCTCTATAAAATTATCAGTGGTGGCACTGTTATAATGTTTATAAACATAAAACCGAGGTAAATAAAACCGCCCTATGCGCCTCAAAACATGGTTGATGCCATCTACCATATGGCCATAGTCACTCCCTGTGTTAATTGTGACTTCTCCTCCATTATTGATACAGTGCTCAAAAATCGGTCGTAACTCAATACAATGAAGCATGGCGTAAAATATATCTTTTGAAGGCTCACATAAATACAAATTTTGTACCTGCTTTTGCACGAGTAATTCTTCTATTTGGTAACCCAAACCAATACCTATCATACAAACAAAATCAAGTCTGTTTTCATTAAAAATGGGGGCTGAAGTAACCTCTTTTTCACGTTTTGTCTGAATCTCTTTTAGCACACGCATATGATCGTAAAGAAAGTTACCTTCAGCAATTTCTTCTAATTGTAAATTAAAGTAAAGTGGACTTTCGATAAACTCTTTGACCTGTTCCTTTGCAAAACCCGCAGGGTTTCCATCATAAATAAATTGCTTTTCGTTATAAAGATCAATATTACCTTCATCATTAATGACAACACCTGCATCTACCGGGGTATAATCTTTAAACATTTGGTATATTGGTGGGAGAAAAACTTTTAATGTGTCTAAGTTGGCGGCTAATGTAGCGTTTAATAACATCTTTTTGATGCTAATTGATGTGTTGTCCAAAGTAATCCCCAAGTTTATTATTGATATTAAATACTATACTGAAATGAAGGTTTCCAACAAACGCAGGTGAGTAAGAATAACCATTACGCTGTCAATGTATTATCAATATAATAACAAGATTGTTACTAAAAAGTGGGTTTAAATAATAATTAAGACTTTTTAACAACGCCTGGCATATTATCCAATTGTTGCATTAAATAACTACTGGTATTATTTAGGCCTGAAACTAATAAGTCCATAGCATTATATTGAGCGTAAAGGCGAGCTTCGAGTGAGTCCATTTTTCGAGTAAACGCTTCTCGATTATCCTCTAATTTATCAAGTGATTCTTCTCTACTGTCAATTCTATCTTGAATCATACCATCGGACTTCGTATAAAAGTCGAGCATGGCTGTAAGTGATCCTGCAAAACCAGGTTTACTGTCTGTGCCAACTAAAAACTGTTGAACATCATCAACATTACTGTTAATAAACTCATTTAGAACATCAGTTTCAAGAGTCATTTTTCCGTACTGATCAGATCTAACACCTAACTCTGAAAGTGTTAAAGTTTCATCACCAAAATCAAAACTTTCGGTAAATTCACTTCTAATTTTTGACATAACTCCGCGTAGTAGTGAATCACCAACCATAGCGCCACTTTTCCCTTCACCAACTTGGCCAAAATCACTATTTAGATCAACAAGCTTATTATAGGAAGTAACAAAAGCATTAAGACTTTCTTCTATGTTACTGTTGTCTTCGCTAATACTCAGGCTACTATCTGTGTCATCAACGCCATGCATTTTTTTGGCTGTTATATCAATTCCATCAATTACATTAGCAAACTCATTAGTAGCACTGCTAATAGTTACTGTGTTATCTATTGTTATTTGGGCATCAATAGCTTGCGTTGCTTCGGTCAAATTAGCTGAGGTTAAACGTGACAGACCTAACATATCAGTATTATTACTATCACCGACATCATCTACGGTAACGGTAATGGCATTAGCAACACCACTTTCTCTACTACTAAAGACTAAACGTTGCCCATTATCATCGGTAATAATAGTAGCATTAATTGTTTCGTTGTCTGTACTGTCGTTTATTTCATCACGAATTTCGGAGAGTGTTTCTGTGGCGGAGACATTAATAACAAAGGCGTTTACACCAGAAGAAAACGATAATATTCCCTCTCCTACAGCTTCACTACTGCTGATTTCATCGGAAACAAGTTTATGAGCAGAAGCAAGTACATCAACTTTAATGTCATAACTTCCTATACTTGCATCCTTATTAGAGGTAATTGAAATAAAGTCGTCATCGCCTTTTACGGTACGTTTCTGATATTCATCAACATCCGATATACCAGCAATTGCTTTTTGAAGATCTTCTAGTGCTGACTTCAGTGAACCGGCAGCAGAAATATCAGCTCTGGCATTAGCTTCTTGAAAGTTAAGGCGTGATTCGTAGGGTACTTTTTCAGCACCAACTATAGCACCAACGATTTCACCAACTTGTAGGCCAGAGCCTAATCCTTGAAAGGTAATACTCGACATAAAAATCCCCCTATTTAACCGTCAACTTAAAAAACCAACTATAATTATAACAAACCTCTAGACTTTAGAATCAATAAAAGTTCCTGTTGCTTCAGAAAGCTTAGAAACCAATGATAAAACCTCTTCAGATGGGTATTGTTTAATTAACTCACCTGATTTTTTATCTATCACTTTTATAACATCTCGACCAGAATCTTCATCAACAGAAAACTCTAAACCTCGGTTCATCGTCCCTATAAACTCCTGTAATTGTTTAGCCACTTTTTCAAGTTGAGGCAAACTCATTTGCTCTTTATTTTCGATTGTATCTTTTTCGCTTAACTGCTGAACTTTTTTAGGTGCATCAAGCGCTTTAATATCACTTAGTTTATTATCGTCACTTCTTTGCAAACTATGATTTTCTGCTATGGGTTGATGATCGTTCCCTTGACCTTTTTGAAGTATAACTGGCAAAGTATCGGTTGCCATGTCTTTAAATTCTACACTCATTATTGCCCCCTTAATCACTTCTTTCACACAAAGCGACTAAAACATTACCACTAACTTAAACGAGAAAAAGAAGGCGTGTTATCACCCCTTCTTTTTCTATGTAAATCAATACAATGCAATTACCTAGTGATTAATCCCAATTAGATTAAACTTAATGCTGCCTGTGGTAATTGATTTGATTGAGCTAGAATCGACGTACCCGCCTGCTGTAATATCTGGTTCTTCGTCATTTGGGCTGTTTCCGAGGCAAAATCAGTATCTTGAATTCGACCACGAGATGCTGATACATTTTCTTCAATATTTGCTAAGTTATTAATTGTATAATCAAAGCGGTTTTGTACGGCACCTAAGTTCGCACGGCTGTCACTTATTTCAAGTAATGCTTTATCAATAACTTTCATTGCATCAGCAGTGCCTACAACTGTTGTGATATCAAGACTGTCGGCATATGTGTCTGTCAATGTTGATGCAGCTGCAGCTGCTAGAGAAGCTCCGGTAAGACCAGTACCTGCCACACCTAGTGCAGCCGAAGTACCGGCAATATTACCAGTAAACGCCATAGTAGCACTTGTACCTGTACCACTTTGAGTTACTGTGATACCTAAACCATTTGCGGCTGCATTCATTGCACTTTTTAAACTAGCATTATCCGTAACATTGGTCAGATCAACAATTGCTGATTCAGCACCTACGGTAATCGTCAAATCACCAGTACCTGTGGCAAGAGATGCTACATCACCAGCACTCAACGCAACACCCGCTGATATAGCCTTCATACCTACAGCACCAAGCGCATCCGCGCTGATATCCTTTAGACCAACAGTAATTGTTTCCCCTGAGTTTGAGCCAACTTGGAAGGCTTTCGTACCAAAACTACCATCAAGTA
>Ga0209081_1000795_pt1 | contig 19110 bp, 14 predicted proteins | sample GOMGulsemesocosm_4_FD_184636 | JGI IMG/M metagenome (GOLD analysis project Ga0209081, IMG submission 184636) | Methane-oxidizing microbial communities from mesocosms in the Gulf of Mexico - GOM15B Gulf of Mexico (SPAdes) (version 2) | ecosystem: Environmental > Aquatic > Marine > Cold seeps... | reverse complement strand
TCAAGAGTACTCATATTTCGTTTGTTGATCCCTAACTTACTTCTTGCAACTTTTTTATCGCCCCGCTATAATTCCGCGTCATAAATTTTAACCGTTCGTATGAACAAGGCACTTATACTAGTGCATTATAAAAGCGTAGCACGCTAAGTTTTGAGGTAATTAAATGCAAGTTTCAGTTGAGACTACACAAGGTTTGGAACGTCGTTTGACTATTTCTGTTCCAGCCGAAAAAGTAGATGTTGAAGTTAAAAATCGTCTTCGTCAAGTTGCTAAAACCCAGCGTATTGATGGTTTCCGTCCAGGTAAAGTGCCACAATCAGTTATTCAAAAACGTTTTGGTCAATCGGTTCGTCAAGAAGTTGCTGGTGAAATCATGCAACGTACTTTTGTTGACGCAATTATGGCTGAAAAAATCAACCCAGCAGGACGCCCATCATTTGTTGCTAAAAGCAATGAAGATGGCAAGGACTTAGAGTTTGAAGCCACTTTTGAAATTTATCCAGAAGTTGAAGTGAAAGATTTAGAAAAAATCACGATCGAGCGTCCAGACGCTGAAGTAACAGATAAAGATTTAGAAGAAATGTTTGAAACATTGCAAAAGCAACATCAAACATGGAAAGAAAATAAACGCAAAAGTAAGAATGGCGATAAGTTAACACTTGATTTTACTGGTCGTATTGACGGTGAAGACTTTGAAGGTGGCAAAGCTGAAGCTTTCGAACTTGAACTTGGTGCTGGTCGAATGATTCCAGGTTTTGATAAAGAAATTACGGGTATGAAAGCGGGTGAAGAAAAAACAATTTCTGTTACTTTCCCTGATAACTACCATGCTGAAAACCTAAAAGGCAAAGAAGCAGAGTTTGATATTATTGTTCATAAAACTGAAGGGCCTGTACTACCTGAGCTAGATGATGATTTTGCTAAGCTTTTCGGTGTTGAAGAAGGTGGTATTGATGCTTTACGTGCAGAAGTTAGCAAAAATATGACACGAGAATTAACACAAGCAGTTAAAGTAAAAGTTAAAGAGCAAGCTGTTGAAGGTTTATTAGCAAATAATGACGTTGAGATACCATTAGCTTTAATTGAACAAGAAGTTGATGTTTTACGTCAACAAGCTATGGAACGTTTTAAAGGTCAAATGGATCCGAAGAACTTGCCGGAATTACCAAGCGAAATGTTCAAAGAGCAAGCAGAACGTCGTGTTAAAACTGGTTTGTTATTAGGTAAAGTTATTAACGTTAACAAATTAAAAGTTGATAGTACTAAAGTAGATGAGCTAATTGCATCAGCGGCTTCAGCTTATCAAGATCCTAAAGAAGTGATTGAATACTACGCTAACAACAAAGAATTAATGCAACAAATGCAAAACGTCGCTTTAGAAGAACAAGCGATAGACTTTATTCTTGAACAAGCTAATGTTAAACAGAAAAAAGCAAGCTTTGCAGATATTATGAGCCCTGAAGGGAAGTAATACCGCGTTAATCGTAGTTTTCGATTGACAAAAAGCGACGCAATGGCTTATATGGAAACATATAAGCCATTTTGGCAATGTATAAGCCATTTTGTTTTTACACTTTATTATCACAGTAGGTTTATAGGGAAGGTATACTCTTGTTTCACTCTCAAATTAATTCTCAACTTCATACGTCAGCAAACACTCAAAGTTCAGCATCAACAACAGAAAGCGCCTTAGTGCCTATGGTTGTAGAGCAAACAGCGAAAGGCGAACGTTCTTACGATATTTATTCAAGATTACTAAAAGAACGCGTAATTTTTTTATGTGGTCAAGTTGAAGATCATATGGCAAATTTAATCGTTGCCCAGTTATTGTTTTTAGAATCAGAAAGTCCAGATAAAGATATTTTTCTTTACATAAACTCTCCAGGTGGTTCAGTAACTGCAGGTATGGCAATTTACGATACAATGAAATTTATTAAGCCTAATATTTCAACTGTTTGTATTGGTCAAGCAGCAAGTATGGGCGCATTTTTGCTTTCAGGTGGTGAAAAAGGCAAACGTTATTGTTTGCCTAATGCGCGTGTCATGATTCATCAACCTTTAGGTGGGTACCAAGGGCAGGCATCAGATTTTGAAATTCATGCGAAAGAAATTTTATACATTAAAGGTAAGTTAAATCGCTTAATGGCAGAACACACAGGCCAGCCACTTGACAAAATAACAGCAGATACTGACAGAGATAATTTCTTAAGTGCAGAAAGTGCGGTTGAATATGGCTTAGTTGACTCCATATTAGAACAAAGAAACAATTAAATTACAGTGCAAGTATTAAAGTGCAAGTTTAAGTAGTTTATAAAATTTAAAGATTTAGAGGTAGGGCATGAGCAATAATAAAAATGGTGACGGTGACAACGGAAAATTACTTTACTGCTCGTTTTGTGGCAAAAGCCAACATGAAGTACGTAAATTAATTGCTGGTCCATCAGTGTATGTTTGTGATGAATGTGTTGAATTGTGTAATGATATTATTCGCGAAGAAATACAAGAAATATCACCAACAGATAAAAAAGAGTCACTGCCTTCACCTATTGAAATACGCGAAAGCCTAGATGATTATGTTATAGGTCAAGATCATGCTAAAAAAGTATTAGCGGTTGCGGTTTATAACCATTATAAACGGTTACGCAATGGTGATTCTCATAATGGTGTTGAGTTGGGTAAAAGTAACATTTTACTTATTGGCCCAACAGGCTCAGGTAAAACATTATTAGCACAAACCTTAGCGCGTTTACTTGATGTACCTTTTACTATGGCTGATGCTACCACCTTAACTGAAGCCGGTTATGTGGGTGAAGACGTAGAAAATATTATTCAAAAACTTCTACAGAAGTGTGATTACGATGTTGAGAAAGCACAACGAGGCATTGTTTATATTGATGAAATAGACAAAATTTCACGTAAATCTGATAACCCATCAATCACGCGTGATGTTTCCGGTGAAGGGGTTCAGCAAGCACTCTTAAAACTTATTGAAGGCACTATCGCTTCTGTACCGCCACAAGGTGGCCGTAAGCATCCGCAACAAGAATTTTTGCAAGTAGACACATCGAAAATTTTATTTATTTGTGGTGGTGCTTTTTCTGGACTTGATAAAGTAGTTGAACAGCGTAATCATACAGGAACTGGTATTGGTTTTGGTGCTGAAGTTCGTGGTAAAGACGAAAAAATAACATTAACGCAGCGTTTAGAAGAAGTAGAACCAGAAGATTTGGTGAAATACGGATTAATTCCTGAATTTATAGGTCGTTTACCTGTTGTTGCTACATTGCAAGAATTAGATGAAACAGCCTTAATTCAAATTTTACAAGAACCTAAAAATGCATTAACTAAGCAATTTGTTGCCTTATTTGATATGGAAGACGTTGAATTAGAGTTTAGAGAAGATGCATTGCACGCCATAGCTAGTAAAGCGATGAGTAGAAAAACAGGCGCACGTGGCTTACGCTCTATTGTAGAATCTGTTTTATTAGATACTATGTATGAGCTACCTTCGATGGAAAATGTTAGCAAAATAGTTATTGATGAAACAACGATTAAAGGCGAATCTAAACCCTTAGTTATTTACGCTAGCCAGCAAGAGAAAGCAGTATCTGAATAAGGTTAAAGGTTAATATATCATCAAATATAAAAGAGCTTTAGGGCTCTTTTTTTTTATTCCCTCATTGAAAGTCTCCGCCTAACCCCCATATAGTTTCTAATCAGTAATTTATACCAATTTATTCATTTGGTATTATAATAATTTCCAAAGAGACTTACATGACTGAAGAACTATCCAGTGTCGTTGAAATCCCCGTTCTTGCCTTACGAGATGTTGTTGTTTATCCACAAATGGTTATCCCCTTATTTGTTGGCCGTGAAAAATCTATCCGCTGTTTGGATCTTGCTATGGAAAAAGATAAGCAAGTTTTCCTTGTTGCACAAAAAAATGCTGCAGTAGATGATCCTCAAGCGAGTGATGTTTATCAAACAGGTACCGTTGCGACCATTTTACAAATGCTTAAACTGCCAGATGGTACGGTTAAAGTACTTGTAGAAGGCGTACAAAGGGCTCGTGTTACCAAATTTATTGAAACCCAAGAATATTTTAGTGCCAATATTACGTATTTAAATATTGAAAATGATTTAAGCGATGAAAGTGACGTATTAATTCGTTCTGCCATTTCGCAATTCGAAGGTTATGTAAAACTGAATAAAAAAATTCCACCTGAAGTGCTAACTTCGCTATCAGGCATTGATGATGCAGAACAACTTGCTGATACTATGGCTGCTCACATGCCATTAAAGCTTGAAGAGAAACAAAAAGTACTAGAAATTACCAACGTAGCAAAACGTTTAGAGCATTTAATGGCTTTAATGGAAGGTGAAATAGACTTATTACAAGTCGAACGGAAAATTCGTACGCGTGTGAAAAAGCAAATGGAAAAAAGCCAACGTGAGTATTACCTGAATGAGCAAATGAAAGCTATTCAAAAAGAGTTAAATGAAGGTGGTGAAGAGCTAGACGAGCTTGAACAAATGGCGCAGAAAATTGATGACGCACAAATGCCAGATGAAGCTAAAGAAAAAACATTAGCTGAGCTGAAAAAATTAAAAATGATGTCGCCAATGTCAGCGGAAGCAACGGTAGTGCGAAGTTACATTGACTGTATGATAAATGTACCTTGGAAAAAACGCAGTAAATTAAAGCGCAACTTAGCACTTGCTCAAGAAACATTAGATAAAGATCATTATGGTCTAGATAAAGTAAAAGAACGTATTTTAGAATATTTGGCCGTTCAACAGCGTGTTAGTCAACTAAAAGGGCCTATTCTTTGCTTAGTAGGACCTCCTGGCGTTGGTAAAACATCTTTAGGTCAGTCTATAGCTAAATCTACTGGACGAAAATATATTCGCATGGCACTAGGTGGTATACGAGATGAAGCTGAAATTAGAGGGCATCGTCGTACTTACATTGGTTCATTACCAGGTAAACTTATTCAAAAAATGTCAAAAGTAGGGGTGAAGAATCCTTTATTCTTACTTGATGAAATAGATAAAATGGCCTCAGACATGCGCGGCGATCCTGCTTCGGCATTATTAGAGGTGTTAGATCCTGAACAAAACACTACATTCAACGATCATTATCTAGAAGTCGATTATGATTTATCTGATGTTATGTTCGTTGCCACCTCTAATAGCATGGATATTCCAGGACCATTGTTAGACCGAATGGAGGTTATTCGTTTATCTGGCTATACCGAAGATGAAAAACTTAATATTGCCCGTAATCATCTAGTTGATAAGCAAATTCAGCGTAATGGTTTAAAAGCGAAAGAAATTTCGATAGAAGATAGTGCGATTATGGGCATTATTCGTTACTACACCCGTGAAGCTGGTGTGCGTAACCTTGAACGAGAAATATCTAAATTATGTCGTAAAGCGGTAAAAGCTATACTCTTAGATAAAAAATTGAAGCGTGTTGTTATCAATCAAGAAAACTTAGATGACTATTTAGGCATACAACGTTTTGATTATGGTAAGGCGGATGATAAAAACCGTGTTGGTTTAGTAACTGGGCTTGCTTGGACTCAAGTTGGTGGCGAGTTATTAACTATTGAAACTGCATCAGTACCTGGTAAAGGCAAGCTTACTTATACCGGCTCACTTGGTGATGTTATGCAAGAGTCTATTCAAGCGGCAATGACAGTGGTTCGATCTCGCACAGAAAAATTACGTATTAATGAAAACTTCTATGAAAAGCGTGATATTCATGTACATGTACCTGAAGGGGCAACACCTAAAGATGGTCCAAGTGCTGGGGTTGGTATGTGTACAGCGTTAGTGTCTAGCTTAACAGGTAACCCCGTAAAAGCTGATGTTGCGATGACAGGAGAAATTACTTTACGTGGCGAAGTTTTAGCTATTGGTGGTTTAAAAGAAAAATTGTTAGCTGCACACCGAGGTGGAATTAAAACAGTTATTATCCCTCATGAAAATGCGCGTGATTTAAAAGAAATACCAGAAAATGTTAAAGCAGAATTAGCTATTCACCCCGTTAAATGGATAGATGAAGTACTTAAACTGGCACTTGAACACCCTATAGAACAATGGCAGGCAGAGTAAATGTCATTGTAAACCTGATTTTTTTGATATAAATCATTAAAAAAAGCAAATAAAAAGCAAAAAACATTAAAAAAGTGAAATAAAGACTTTTTAAACGTTAAAATTATGGTAAATTAACTGCGTCTATATCGCTAGACCCCTTGTTTAGTATGCTTTAGAGCTACTAAAAGTTTGGTCAGGTAGATATAATAGTTTTCTAATATCGATGCTGAAAGTTCAAGAAGAAAGATAAAATAACTATTTCTTAAGCGTAGTTGTTTTGAATGTCTTTTTTGCTGATTATTGTAAAAGAAAAAATAAAGTGTCGAATAACAACAAACAAAAATAATTGAAGGGGTATACTCTGTGAATAAATCTCAACTTGTCGAAAAAATTGCTGCTGGTGCAGATATTTCTAAAGCTGCTGCGGGTCGTGCATTAGATTCATTTATTGGCGCTGTTACTGAAGAGTTACAAAGCGGAGAGCAAGTTGCTCTAGTTGGGTTTGGTACTTTTTCTGTACGTGACCGTGCTGCTCGTAGTGGTCGTAACCCTCAAACAGGTGCTACTATTCAAATAGCTGCAGCTAAAATTCCAGCATTCAAAGCTGGTAAAGCATTAAAAGATGCATGTAATAGTTAATTAATAGTTACTCATTAGCTACTCGTTAGCTATATTAGAAACCACCCTCGGGTGGTTTTTTAGTTTAAGGTACTTTAAAAGATCACGTTAGCTAGTGATATTGGTATTAAAGCTATTTCTTGCTATTTTTCCAACTTTCTAGCTTGCCCATTACTTCTCGCATCTGTTAAAATCGCGAGCAACAAAAAAATAATTAGCATGACTTTTATTTTATTACTAATTATTTGGTATTACCTTTTATAAAAAGAGATAGAGATGTTAGAAGATATTCGAGAAAGCTCGCAAGGTTTAACGGCTAAAATTATTCTTGGCCTTATAATACTAACCTTTGCGGTAGCAGGTGTTGGTAGTTATAACAACAGTGTTGATACCTCAGTTGCAACCGTTAATGATGAAAAAATTAGCCAGCAAGCATTTAACAAAGCCTATCAAGCTCAACGTAGTCGTATGGTGCAGCAGTTTGGTGAAATGTTTGACACACTATCAAGTGATGAAAACTATATGGCTAACTTTCGCCAAGGTGTATTAGATAATCTTATTAATGAAAAATTAATTGACCAAAGTGCACAAAATCTTGCCATTAAAGTTTCTGATGAGCGCATTAAAGAAGCCATCAGAACAATGCCTGAATTTCAAGTTAACGGTAGCTTTGATAATAACCGTTATCTAGCGGTTATCAATCAAGCTGGTTTCTTTCAATCGTCAAATTTCCGTGATTATTTACGCGTAGAAATGACTCGACGTCAATTAAGCCAAGCATTAGTCGCTACTGAATTTAATTTACCTTATCAAGAGAAATTACAATTAGCGCTGCAAAATCAAACACGTGATATACGTTACGCTACACTTTCGGCTAAGCCATTTAAAGCGGGTATTGAAATTAATGAAGAAGAGATAAAAAACTACTACCAAGCAAACCTAATACGCTTTGAAAATAAAGAACAAGTAAAAGTTGATTATATTCGCTTGAATGTTGCGGATATTGCCAAGGGTATTGAAGTAAGTGATGAAGATATTGCTAGTTATTATCAAGATAATATTGCTAGTTTTACCCAAGCAGAACAGCGTCGTGTTGCACATATTTTAATTGAATTTGATCAAGGTGATAACAGCAGTGAAATAGCAGCTAAAACTAAAGCAAAAGCTATATTAACGCGCCTTTCACAAGGTGAGAACTTCGCACTTTTAGCAAAAGAGTTATCTAACGATACCTTTAGCGGTGAAAATGGTGGTGATTTAGATTGGCTTGAAGCCGGTGTGATGGAGCCAAGCTTTGATGATGCCTCATTTGCTTTAGTAAATGTTAATGATACTACCGAATTAGTAAAAACAAGTTTTGGCTATCATATTATTAAGTTAACAGATCTTAAACCTGAAGTTGTACAATCTTTATCGGCTGTTAAAAGTGAATTACAGACTAAAGTTAGTAATGAAAAAGCCCAAGATACATTTTATACGCAAACACAAGAGATGGCTCGGGTAAGTTTTGAGTTTCCAGATAGCTTAGAGGATGCGGCTAGTGAAGTTGGTCTAGTAATTAAAACGTCAGGTTGGTTATCTAAAAATAATGCTAATCCTGTTAATAAGGCACTATTTAACAATGAGCAAGTGATATCAGCAGCATTTTCAACATTAGTAATACAAGACAGTATGAACTCAGACGTTATTGAGCTGAATGACGATACAGCGCTGGTATTACGTTTAAATACATATCAAGAAGCCAGTGTTAAACCACTAACTGAAGTTGAAGATCAAATTAAAACAATTTTAGTGGCACAAAAAGCGACTAAAGCAGCGCAAGATAGGGTTGAAGAATTATTAGTACAATTTAAAGCAGGTAATGATATTACCGATGCATTAACTAAACATTATGCCAGCTTTACGAATAAAACTAATATTACCCGTTATAATGCTGATTTAGACCAAAGCATTGCTCGTGAAGCCTTTGTGTTACCTCACCCAGTTGAAGGTGCTGTATCGGCCTCAATGGTTGCTTTAAGTAATGGCGACTTAGCTATTGTTGAAGTGCAAGCGGTGAATGTGGCTGATGCACCCGATAAACAGCAACTAGCACAGCTAGCACAACAACAAACATCACAATTAGTACAATCAGCTTATATAAATTATGTAGGTGCGCTCAAGGTTGACGCAAAAATAACACGTAGAAAACTAACTGAGCCAACGACAAATTATTAATAACTAGTTTCAACTAGTTAGCGGATTAAATTAGCGCGATTAAAGTCCCGCCTACATGCTTTTGTAGGCGGGACTTTTTCGTGTACAAACAATGTGATTTTATCTTTTTTTAGCTTTAAGCTGTTTTTTAGTTTTAAGTTGAAAGGTTTGATTCATTAATAGCTTTTGTGTCACTTTATGTTGAGGGTTTTGCATTATGTCAAGCGTCTTACCATACTCAACTACTTTTCCTTTTGATAACACCATTATCTCATCGCTAAAATGGCGAACAATGCCTAAATTATGAGAGATCAATATATACGCCAAGCCCATTTTTTGCTGTAAATCTAACAGTAAATTAATCATTTGAGAACGTAAAGAAGGGTCTAACGATGCCAAAGCCTCATCAAGTATAATAACTTGAGGCTGTAATATGATAGCTCTAGCTAAAGAAATTCGCTGTTTTTGTCCACCAGAAAACATATGCGGATAAAAGTTCATATGATCACCAAGCAAACCTACTTTTTGTAATGTTGCTCTAATAATCTTTTTACGTTTTTCTTCATCAAAGGGTGTATTTAATTTCAAGGGTTCATCAAGCAATTGTAAAATTGTTAAACTTGGATTTAGTGTTGTACCAGAATATTGAAAAATCATGCGAATGTGTTGGCATCGTTGTTTATAACTATCACTTTTTAATATTTGACCATTTAAGAAAATACTGCCACTGCTGGCCGGCATCGCGCCTACTAATACTTTTGCTAGGGTTGATTTCCCCGAGCCAGTTTCTCCAATTATTGCTAAGGTTTTTTTAGCTTCTATTTTAAACGATATTGGTGCTAAAACGGTCGTGTTTTTTTTGTGTAGCCAATGTCCCTTCAAAGGGTATGACTTACTCAGCTCTTTTACTTCAAGAAGTTCGGTCATGTTAAATATTTCTTGTTGATGTTGCAGTTTTGCTTGTCACTTGAATTGTGTTTTAACTTATTATTCAGCGGAAAGTGACAACTTACTTTATGTCCATGAAAATTAGTAATTGACGGTGCCTTCACACAAGCTTGTTGTGCTCGTGGACAACGTGGGCCTAAACGACAGCCTATAGGTAAATGTTGTAAAATAGGAATACTACCAGGCAAGGTGATTAACCTAGTTTTTGCGGGTAAATGGAAGTTTGCAGCAGGGCTACTATCTACTAAAGCACGAGTATAGGGGTGTAGTGGTTTATTAAAAATTTGATCGGTTGTACCACTCTCAACAAATTGACCACTATACATTACAGTAATTGTATTGGTCCAATGCGTTATATTTTCTAAATCATGGCTAATAAGTAAAATAGCCATGCCTTTTAATTGGTTAAGGCTAGATAATAATCGGAATATTTGATTTTGATTGGTGCCTTCCATTGCTGCAGTTGGTTCATCAGCAATTAAAAGTACAGGCCGTCTAGCTAAAGCCATAGCAATCATAACTCGTTGACAAATAGCCTCTGTTAATTGATGTGGATAGCTTTTTATACATTCAGCATGACGTTTAATACCTACTTTATGTAGTAGCTTAATGGCAGCATCATGTCGTTGTTGCTTTTTTTGCCAGTAAAAACCAGATAATTGGTCGTTACCTATAGCTTCTGCTAATTGGCCTCCTATCGTGGTCGTGGGATCTAAACAGGCCATCGGTTCTTGAAAAATCATGGCAATATCACGCGATAGTAATACTTTTCGTTCATCAATGCTTAAACGTAATAAATCAATACCACGCCAATGAAATCTATCAGCATGTACGCGCCATTTATCGTTCAATACAGCAATAATTGCTTGAGCAAGTAAAGACTTGCCAGAGCCAGACTCTCCCATTAAACCGCGAAATTCACCTTCTTTCATTGATAAACTCACTTTATCAACGGCAAGAATACTTTTATCACCGCTGATTAACTCAATAGATAAATTACGAATATCAAGTAAGTTCATTACTGTTCCTTGCGTTTTTTCAACGCATGGCGAATACCTTCACCAACAAGGTTTGTTGCCATTACGGCAAATAAAATGGCTAAGCCAGGTAAATATACTGTCCAAGGTGCAATATAAAATAAATCTAAACCATTTGCTAAGCTTGCTCCCCATTCGGGTGAAGGGAATTGCGCACCTAGGCCTAAAAAACCCAAAGTGGCAATATCAAGTATTGCTGCGGACTGTGCTAGCGTTGCCTGGCTCATTATACGGTCTATAATGTTTGGAAAAATAGAATAAGAAAGTACTCGAAATGAACTAGCGCCATCAAGGCGAGAAGCAAGTACGTAATCTTTGCGTGACTCTTCTTTTACAGCGTAACGGGTTATATGTACAAATTGAGGAATAAGCACAATAACCACAGCCCAAACGGTATTACTTATACCTGTACCTAAAATAGCAACAATAATAATGGCTAGTAATAACGACGGAATAGATAAAATCACATCAAGCGCATGATTAAGGACACTGGATTTAATACCTGTTGTTAAGGCGGATAAGGAGCCAATAATTACACCAATAACAAGCGAGCTAATTACTACAATAAAACTTAACCCGAAAGTTAAAGAAGTTCCGTACATTAACCTAGACAACATGTCTCGACCTAACTCATCAGTGCCTAATAAATGGCTTATGTCACCATCGATATGCCAAGCAGGTGGTAACAATAATTTATCTAAATTACCGTCAACAGCGGAGTAAGGGGCTAATAATGGACCAAAAACAGCAATAACAATTAAGAAAACAAAACAACTAAAACCTAGCATAGCGACAGGTGTTTGACGAAAAATTAGCCATAGCTGCATGAAGGGTGAAGGGAAAAATTCTTCGGAATATATTTTATCACGAGCCATGTTTTTTACCTCGAGCGAGCGGGTTTAAGGCGGCATAAATGAAATCAGTTAAAATATGAACAATAAAAATAAAGCAGGACAAAACCAATAAACCACTTTGAATAGCGGTGTAATCACGTTGGGCGATACTGGCAATCAACCAACGCCCTATACCTGGCCAGCTAAAAATAACTTCGGTAACCATGGCAAGAGTTATTAAGTTGGAAAACTGCAAACCCACATGACGAATCATTTTAATTAAAGCGTTACGAATAGCATGACGAAAAATAATCTGTTTAAAGTTTAGTCCTTTTGCTTTTGCTGCACGAATATAGCTTGTTTCTAACACTTCAATCATAGAAGTACGGGCTAAACGAATAAAGATACTCGCGGGCGCTACAGCAATAACACAAGCCGGTAGAATAATATGGGCGACAGCATCCCAAAAAGCTTGCCACTTATAAGGGTTTTCACTAATTAAAATATCAATGAATTGAATGCCAGTAACTAGTTTTATTTCAAACAGTAAGCTCATTTGCCCTGCAGAAGGAAGCCAACCTAAATTTATAGAGAATGTTAAAATAGCTAATAACCCTAGCCAAAATACAGGGATAGAGTCACCTAACATTGACATGGAAAGAATGGCGTTATCGGTTGGCTTGTTGTGTTTAACGGCAGAGATAAAACCAAGTGGTATACCTACAAACATAGCGATAGATAGTGCAACCAAACTCAATTCAATCGTTGCTGATAGCAAGCTTACCATCTCTGTGCTAATAATAGTTTGGCTTGCCATCGATAGACCTAAATCACCCGAAAAAATATGCTGTAAGTAGGCAATATACTGCCAAAATACATTGTTATCCATTTGATAAGCGACATTCAATTCTTGCAGCCTAGATGCTGAAGCATTCACCTCGCCAGATAGATTAATTACAGCATTACCAGGAAATAAATAGCTTAAGCTAAAAGAGACTAAAGTTAAAATTAACATAGTGAAGAAAAATAGGCTTAACCGACGCAAGGTAAAAACTAGCATGTTATTTTTTACCTTTTTCGTTTACTGTGTCTGTTGATTTATTCTCGTGTAATACTTTTCCGTTATCACTGTTTTTAACAACACGATAAAAGCTAATTCCCCCAAAGGGTGATAACACTTTTCCTTTTACATTTTTTCCTCGGGCTAGATAGCGTTTAGAATGTGCAATAGGAATTAACGGTACTTCTTGTTCAACAATAGCCATGGCTTTAGCATAATACTTTTTTCGCTGATTAATATTAGTTGTTTGCAGCGATTTTTCAATAATATTATCATACTCAGCATTACACCAAAAAGTTCTGCTGTGATTGTTTGTTGAGGTACAACTTAACCGTGGCGTGAAAAAAGCATCAGGATCAGAGTGTTCAGCGGACCAACCTAAAAGAAAGCTTTGTTGCTCCCCAGCAGACAAACGGTGTAAAAAGGTATCACCCTTATCACTAACAATAATGACCTTTATATTGATTTTTTTTAAATCAGCTTGGATCAATTTAGCCATAGTCAAGGGATCAGGATTATATGTTTCTTGCTTAGGTATAACCCATAACTCCATAGTAAAACCATCACCATAACCAGCCTTACTAAGTAGCTCTTTAGCTTTATCTACACTGAATACTTGCGCTGTTATTTTTTTATCATAAGCCCAGGAAGTACTAGGTAAAATAGCGTTCGCTAACTCGGCCTTATTTTGATAAACCGTTTCTAACAAGGCTTTTTTATTTATGGCATAGCTAATGGCTTGACGAACAAGTTTATTATCAAAAGGGGCTTTCGTGACATTAAATCCAAAATAGCTAACATCCAATTCAGTAAGTGAATCAATCGTTAGATCATCTCGCTGATGAATTATTTCATGAGCAATCGGGTTACTACTAATATCACATTCTTTTGCAAGTAACTTCGTTAGTCTACCTGTGTTACTCGAGGTGATATCAAAAACTAATTGCTCTATTTGTGCAGGTTGTTGCCAATATTTCTCATGGCGGTAATAACGAATAAAAGAGCCAACGCGGTATTCTTTCAATTTAAAAGGGCCAGTACCAATAGGGTAAATATCTATATCATGTTTAGCGTGATGTTTAGTGAGTTGTTTACCGTATTCGGCTGATAATATAACCGCAAAATCAGTAGCAAGATTAGCAAGAAAGAAGTTGTCAGCATAAGCCAAATGAAAACGAACAGTGTGATCATTTATTTTTTCTATTTTTTTTACTAAGTTGTTAAAACTAGTATTTTGAAAAAAAGGGTAGTTGCTACCTGAAACATTATGAAAAGGGTGATTAATATCTAAAATACGATTAAAACTAAACATAACATCGTCAGCTGTTAGCAATCGGCTTGGAGTGAAATACGCTGTTTGATGAAAGGCAACATTCTTACGTAAGTAAAAGGTGACTTTTTTACCATCGCGACTGACATGCCATGATTTTGCTAAAGACGAGCCTAGCGTACTGCCATCACCTTGATAAGCCAATAATTTGTCGTAAAGTTGGTTCGAAGTGGCATCAATAGCGGTGGTAGACAGTGTTAATTGTGGGTTGAATGTTTCTGGAGAACTCTCAGAGCAATACACAATACTGTGTTCATTTAGCGACAGGAGTTTTTCATCGTAACAGGAAGATAAAAACACTAAACTAATAAGCACGGTAACGTTTAAAATTAGCTTTTTCATTAGTCATTTTACCATTAAGTAAATTGTATATCCTTAAAGAATATCGTCATTGATGCTAATAGATTTATTCAAGTATTGATGCTGTTTTTTTGATTAAAGCCATTAATAAATAGTGTATTTTATTAATGGCTTAGATAAAAGTGTTTTTTTGAAAAAGCACGGTTATTTAATTTTTTATATTAGTTTGTTTAATACTAATATCTTTTATCAAGGTGAATAACTACAACTGTGTAGATTGTATCGATATTAAAAAAAGTAATTTAGATACAATCAATTAATTAACACAGGTAAACCATTTCCTACGTAAGGATAAATTTATTAATGTAAAAGTCTTGCTCGAATAGTACCATCAATTGCTTTAAGCGCTTTAAGCGCTAAGCCACTGTCTTGTGAATTAACATCTATAACAACATAGCCAATTTTATCATCTGTTTGTAAGTACTGTGCAGCAATGTTAATACTATGTTCAGCAAATGCTTGGTTTATTTTTGTTAGCACACCGGGTTGATTGTGGTGAATGTGTAATAATCGGCTAGAATTTACGTGTTGAGGTAATGACACTTCAGGAAAGTTAACGGCTGATAAACTTGAACCGTTATCAGAATATTTAGCTAACTTGCTAGCCACTTCTAAACCTATATTTTCTTGGGCTTCTTTAGTGCTACCGCCAATGTGTGGTGTTAATATCACGTTATCGAAACCGCGCAGTGCTGAAATAAACTCATCTGCATTACCTTTAGGTTCTACAGGAAACACATCGATAGCGGCACCAGCAACTTTTTTATCCGATAATGCTTGTGCTAAGGCGTCAATATCAACCACAGTACCACGTGAAGCATTAATAAAAATAGCACCAGTTTTCATCGCATCAAATTCTGCGGTGCCAATCATATCTTGAGTTTGTGGCGTTTCAGGTACATGTAAACTCACTACATCGGACTCACCTAACAAGGCCTTTAATGAAGAAGATTGACTAGCATTACCTAAAGGAAGTTTAGTTTCAATATCATAAAAGCGAACACGCATACCTAAAGTTTCCGCTAAAATACCTAATTGTGTACCAATATGACCATATCCAATAATCCCCAAGGTTTTACCACGTGCTTCTACTGAACCCACGGCTGATTTGAGCCATTCACCACGGTGAGCTTTTGCACTTTTTTCAGGAATACCACGTAATAATAATAAGGTTTCACCTAACACTAACTCTGCAACCGAGCGAGTATTAGAAAAAGGCGCATTAAAGACAGGAATACCTAATTCTTGAGCCGCTACAATATTAACTTGGTTGGTACCAATACAAAAACAACCAATAGCCACTAATTTTTTAGCATGGCTCAATACTTCAGCTGTTAACTGAGTTCGCGAACGAATACCAACAAAATGTACTGAAGCTATTTTTTCAATTAAATCAGCATCGCTTAATGACGTTTTTATGTATTCAATATTTGAATACCCTTTAGATTTTAACTCTTCAAGGGCACTTTGATGAACGCCCTCAAGTAATAAAATTTTAATTTTGTCTTTTGTTAATGAATTAGTACTGGTAGTCATAAGGTCTGGCTTCGCTTATAAAGTTAATGATTGTCTTTTGAAATTATTGTTTTTTAAACGTTTTAATTTGTTTGGATGTTTTGTATATGTTTTGTTTGTGTTTTAGATACTTAGTGCTTATTTTCTAGTTTAGATGACCAAGTTTAGATGATCAAGCTTAGACGGCTAGATGCTTATAATAAAAATGAGATAGCATACATACCCGTGAAACTAGCATCTTGAAGTAACACGGGTATAGTATAACAACTCTAAAGAAATTATTTAGCACAATGCTACTTTCTCGCTTAAATCTCAGTTAAATATATTCACTATATGCAAATAAGCGTTAGACACTAATCACTTCTGTACCTGTAGCGCTTCCTAAAACAAGCACATCAGCGCCTCGTTTAGCAAAAAGCCCATTCGTTACTACACCAACAATGGCGTTTATATCAGCTTCTAGCTTTACCGGATCAATGATTAATAAATTATGAACATCTAAAATAACATTACCGTTATCAGTCACTACACCTTGGCGATATTCAGGATCACCACCCAGTTTCACTAATTCGCGCGCGACATAACTGCGTGCCATAGGAATAACTTCAACCGGCAAAGCAAAACCACCAAGTAACTCTACTTGCTTAGAATCATCGGCAATGCATATAAACTTTTTGGCTACTGCGGCAACAATTTTTTCACGGGTAAGTGCTGCGCCGCCACCTTTAATCATACTCAGGTATTTCGTTATTTCGTCAGCACCATCAACATATACATCTAAAACATCAACATTATTAAGATCAAATACTTCTATGCCATGCGCTATTAAGCGCTTACTTGATTCTTCAGAGCTAGAAACAGCACCAACAATTTTATTTTTAATAGTCGCCAAGGCATCAATAAAATAATTCACCGTTGAACCAGTGCCTACACCAACAATAGTGTCATTTTCAATAAACTCTAGCGCTTTAAGCGCCGCTGCTTTTTTCATTTCGTCTTGGGTCATAAGTGTATCTTTGAGGTCTGTTATTTTTAAGTAAATAATATTAGAAAATAATACACAAGATTATAGCAGTAAAAATTAGTTGTAGGCGGCTTATTTTCCTTTGTAGAGGGCTTATTTTACATATGGCAACCGCGTTTTTTTGGCTTATATATTCTTGCTGGCGTTATTATTTCAGGCAAAGGAATATCCCAACACTCTGTTGGAATACACATTACTTGTTGGCAATTATGAGCAAACCCAATAGGGTAGGGCGTGTTTTTAACTTGCCAACTAGCAAGCGTTCTATCATAAAACCCACCACCCATACCTAATCTCGCGCCAGTATCATCAAAAGCAACTAGTGGGGTACATAAAACATCAAGTTTATTTACAGGGCAAACTTTACCAACATTTAATTTTGGCTCAGCAATACCATAACAGTTCTTAATCATAGGTGTGTTTTCTTCATATTGAAGAAACAATAAATGACCAGCGCAAAAAGGGTGCAGCACAGGTAAAAATACTTTTTTATTTTGTTGCCAACACCAATTAATAAATAGATGTGTGTCTAGCTCACCATCATTACTTAAATACAAAGCAATAGATTGCGCAGCGAGTACTTTTCTATGAGTGGACAAGCGCAGCAATAATTTTTCACTCGCCTGTAACTGTTCTGTTGAAGAAAGTTGTTGGCGGCGAGCTCTTACTTCGGCCCTTACTTCTTTTCGTAACAACGATCTTGAAGTCATTTAATTACGTATACCTTCATGCGTACCTGTAACTGAAATTTCTTCATCTAGTTTATCTTCGATACTCGCATGATGCTCACCTTCAGCGCCGTGCATCCACTGAACTAATTTACCTGCGGATAGAAAGATAATAATCCCCGTAATTAATGCTGAGATACCAACGCCCATAAAAATATTAGCGGCATTGTCTACCATTTCTTGCCCTTCACCAACAAATGAACCGATAAAACCCGCTAACTTATTTGAAAGCGCAGTAAATAAGAACCATATCCCCATCAATACCGAAGTAAATTTAAGCGGGGCTAATTTAGTTACCATAGACAAACCAATAGGCGATAAACATAACTCGCCTAAAGTATGAAAAAGGTAAGCAAACACTAAAAACAACATACTTACTTTTACAGTAATATCACCGTCTTGAACCATAGTAGCCCAAAGCATAACGAAGAAACCTAGTGCTAAAAACACCATAGCCAAAGCAAACTTCTTCGGCGAAGTTGGCTCATTAGAACCCATTTTTACCCATATAGAAGCAATAACTGGTGCTAACATAATAATGAACAGCGCATTTAAAGATTGAAAAGAAGACGCAGCTATTTCAAAACCGAACATAGTTCTATCAGTAAAATCAGAAGCATAAATAGTAAATAAACCGCCCGCTTGTTCAAAACCAGCCCAAAAAATAACGGAAAACATACTCATGATTAAAATAACCTTCATACGATCAATATCCTCAGACGTTAAAGCCGCATGAGTTTTGTTTTTGCCTTTGTCTTTAGCACGTTTAGCTGAAGGCTCAACACCTATATTGCCCAAGTACTTGTTAGCCAGAGTAAGTTGCATAATTAAACCAATCACCATACCGCAACCAGCGAGTATAAAGCCATAATGCCAGTTAACTTGTTCGCCTAAAATACCAACCGTAATAGGCGCTAAAAATGCACCTAAGTTAATGCCCATATAAAAAATTGTAAAAGCACCATCACGGCGATGGTCGCCTTCTTCATATAAATCGCCAACTAAACTTGAAACATTCGCTTTAAATAAACCGTTACCAATAATAATTAACGTTAAACCGATATAAAACACTGTTTCTTCCATACCAATAATCATTGATTTTGGAATACCTAAAGTAAAATACCCTAACGAAAATATAATCCCACCGATTATTATAGCTTTACGCTGACCTATATAGTTATCAGCCAACCAACCACCTATAACAGGTGTTAAATACACCGCCATAGTAAAGGTACCGTATAAACTTAATGCTTCACCAGACGTCCAACCGAAACCACCCTCTTGAACACTCGCTACCAAATAAAGTACCAGTAGCGCACGCATGCCGTAATAACCAAAACGTTCCCACATTTCTGTGCC
>Ga0209081_1000793_pt1 | contig 19119 bp, 20 predicted proteins | sample GOMGulsemesocosm_4_FD_184636 | JGI IMG/M metagenome (GOLD analysis project Ga0209081, IMG submission 184636) | Methane-oxidizing microbial communities from mesocosms in the Gulf of Mexico - GOM15B Gulf of Mexico (SPAdes) (version 2) | ecosystem: Environmental > Aquatic > Marine > Cold seeps... | reverse complement strand
AAGGTTATTCCGGGCATGACAGTGAGTGTTAGTATTATTACGGGCTCAAAAACAATTATGGCATACCTTATAAAACCAGTATCAAGAGGGTTTAATAGTGCGTTTAAGGAGCACTAGGTGCTGTAACTAAGCGGCTAAGGAGTTTCTCTATCAGAAAGGCAGTAGCCATAGGTTTGAGCAAGCGTATGGCTTATCAAGCACTAGCACCTGAATACCTTGTGTTAACCAGGCGAACTTTGATTAACAGCATATATTAGCAACGGACTTGAATTCACTCGTACCATCTAGCGTATCTGTTTTAACAATAATGATGTCGGTAAGGCGCTGGCTTGCCTGTATAGCGGTGAGCCACATTGGTGACAATAGCCTTTAATGATAGTTCGCTATCGCCCTGGTCTGCGTAGGCGCGTAGCGTTCACTTTCTGGCCTAAGAAATTGGCAGAGCCTTAGGCAGTGAGTGAAGGCAGTTGTAATAATCAGCGGCTTACTTCTTTAATAATACCGTAGAAGCATTACCTAGTTTGCTTCCTTATGATGGTTTAAACAAAAACGATACAGCGGTTTTTATACACTAAGATCTCATGTTGTAAGTGATGCCTAATAGCGCGTGATAAAACAATTTTCTCGTTATCTTGTCCCTTGCGTTTTAGGTCTTCAATATTATCATTATGGCGAATTCTTACGATATCTTGTTCGATAATAGGGCCGGCATCAAGCTCAGTAGTTACATAATGGCTAGTTGCACCAATGATCTTTACGCCTCGTTCATGTGCCGAATGATAAGGTTTAGCGCCGGGAAAAGCCGGTAAAAAAGAATGGTGAATATTGATGATTTGATGTGGGTAGTGCTCAATAAAGTTCTTGCTGAGAATTTGCATATAGCGTGCTAATACAATGCTATCGACCTTATGCTTTGCCAATAAATCGAGCTGCGCTTTTTCTTGCTGTTGTTTATTGTCGGCAGTTATCGGCAAATAATAAAAGGGAATGCCGGCATTTTTTGCAAGGGACTCGTAATCACGGTGGTTACTAATAATTAAAGGAATTTCAACATTCCATTCGCCTGATTGATAGCGCGCTAGAATATCGAATAAACAATGCCCGTGTTGTGAAACAAAAATGGCTAGCCTTGGTTTTACATCCGAGAAGGCAATATTCCAGTTCATTTTTAATGGCATGGCAACTTGCTCAGAAAAAACTTGCTGTAGTGACTCACGAGGAATTTTAAAGTTATCAAGCTGCCATTCAACACGCATAAAGAAGTGCTTGTCGTCATTATCAACGTGTTGTTCTAAATCAATAATATTGCCATTGTTGTTGGCAACAAAATCAGTCACTTTAGCAATAAGTCCTGCTTGGTCTGGGCATTCTGCAAGCAGAATGGCTGAGGCGGGTTTAGTCAAAATTTTCTCGTTTAGTTGAATGAGTCGTGAGCGCTAAAGTCACAATGGCTTAATGCCTTCAAAGTGAGTTTGATACGTTCAGATAATGTTTGCTTATTGTAAGCTTGGGCGTTGGTATAGCCCCAAACTGGGTTTGGCCATGCAATATCCGTTTTATAACGCACGATGTGATGTAGATGCAACTGTGGCACCATATTACCCAAGGCAGCGATGTTCATTTTATCAGCGGAATAAGACTTACTAAGTGCTTTGCTTAGCAATAGTGATTCGTTATTGAGTTGTTGCTGTTGTTCATCGCTTAACTGAAAGGCTTCGCTAATGTCCTCTTGCCTAGGCACTAAAATATACCAAGGGTAGTTAGCGTCTTTACTCAGCAACAATGCCGATAGGGGAAAGTCGCCTAAATAATGACAATCTTTTACCAGCTGAGGGTGGAGTTGAAATGTCATCTATTCGTCCTCTTTTACCCAGTGCCCGGATTTTCCACCTTGCTTTTCAAGTAAGCACACGCCCTGAATAGTCATTCCTCGGTCAACGGCTTTGCACATGTCGTAAATGGTGAGCAAGGCAACTTGGGTTGCGTTGAGAGCTTCCATTTCTACCCCTGTTTTACCAGACGTGCTAACGGTGGTTTGACAGCGAACATGCGAATGCTGGGTGTCTATTTCAAGTTTAATATCAACATGGGTAATAGGCAGAGGGTGGCATAAGGGAATGAGCTCAGCCGTTTTTTTACTAGCCATAATGCCAGCTATACGTGCAATGCCTAGAACATCTCCTTTTTTATTATCCCCATTTATAATGCGTTGCAGGGTGCTCGCTTCCATTGTAATAAAACCTTCGGTAACGGCGGTACGGTCGGTATCGGCTTTCGCGCTAATATCAACCATGTGAACATCGCCTGCGGCATTAAAGTGTGTAAGTTCTGACATGTGATTTATTGGTCCCACTTATTTGATTGCATGATAATATGAGCCAATTATGCCACAACCGAATAATGAACACGCTATGTCAATAAAAGTACTTTATTTCGCCAGTTTAAAAGAGACGTTTGGTTGCAGTGGGCAACAGCTTGATAGCGATGATGTTAATACCGTTGGAGATGTTTGGCGCTTAGTGAGCGCAGGGCATACACTTAACCAATCAGTGTTACATTCTGTTAATCAAGAATACGCTGAGTTGGATACGCCCGTTAAGGCTGGCGATGAAGTGGCATTTTTCCCCCCAGTGACGGGCGGTTAAATGATTTCTATACTTGAAACAGCCTTTGAACCTTGGCAGTCGATAGCGAATTACCAACAAACTATGCAAAAGGATGGTGAGTACGGTGCTTGCGCAACCTTTGTTGGAACGATGCGTGATTTTAACCAAGGAGATACGGTTAACGGGATGTTGCTTGAGCATTACCCAGGAATGACCGAAAAGCATTTGGAAAAGAGTGTGCTTGATGCCAAGCAACAATGGCAGTTATTGGATACGCTGATTATTCATCGTGTTGGTGAGTTGCTGCCGAATGACCCTATTGTTTTAGTGGCTGTTTGGTCGGTGCACCGTAAGGATTCTTTTGAAGCCTGTCGTTTTATTATGGAAGACCTTAAAAGCAAAGCGCCTTTTTGGAAAAAGGAGCGTGTTGTTGAGGCTGATCAGCAGGCACAAAAAAACCGCTGGGTTGAGAAAAACACCAGCGGTTATTAATGTTTAAATGCTTTAGAAGTTAGGTTTTACTTCAGCGGCATCATAGCGAGCAACACTTTCAAGGATTTCTATTGCGGCACTATCTATATCTGCCCAGCCTTCAATTTTTACCCACTTGCCAGCTTCTAAGTCTTTATAGTGCTCGAAGAAGTGAGAAATTTGGTTTAAGGTGATTTCTGGAATATCTTTGTAAGACTTAACATCGTTGTAAAGCGGTGTTAGCTTAGAAACAGGTACGGCTAATACTTTTGCATCTTCACCTGCTTCATCAGTCATTTTTAATACGCCAATTGGACGGCAGCGAATAACTGAACCATGCATTAACGGAATAGGGGTGATCACAAGCACATCAACCGCATCGCCATCATCAGATAATGTATGAGGTACATAACCATAGTTGCAAGGGTAATGCATGGCGGTGCCCATAAAACGATCTACAAATAACGCACCAGAGTCTTTATCAACTTCATATTTCACAGGGTCGCTGTGTGAAGGAATTTCAATGATAACGTTGATGTCAAGTGGTAGTTCTTTACCAGAAGGGACTAAATTAAGGCTCATTTTATTTCCTATTTTGTCTAAGTAGTTAAATGTTGAGCTATGATTATACAGACGTGAGCTGATTAATTACATTTTTATGCTTGAGAGGGTTCGTTTACGTAGAGCAAATCTTAGGCTGGTTGTTTTGTTGTGATTTTCTAACAAGCGCTCTATTGCCAAGATAAGAACGCAATAATACATTTGAGCTTTTTATTTACACTCAATTGGTGGATGTTTTTGTTTGAAAGCAGTTATGTCTACCTAAGGCTTTGTGATTAAATGTCCAGAGGCTGAAGGGACAGTTGTACGGGATGCAGGGCGGGTCTATTTGGAATCAATGGTGCTAACCCTGTCAGTTCACAGTTGTTGAGTTTAATAGAGGAGAGTAAATGGAAGCGTTTTTTAACATAAAAACAGGCCTGTCTAAGAGTAAGTCTGAACAGGTAGCAGTAGATGAATTGTTTGCGGCTATTTATCAAGAGGATATTCAGTTTGCAGTTTTTTTCTGTTCAATTGATTATGACTTGCCCAAGCTAGAGCTGTCATTAAAGGAAACGTTTAATAAAGTTTGTTTGATTGGTTGTACAACAGCGGGAGAATTAACTCCAGAGGGTATGATGGACGGGGTTCTTACAGGCTTTTCGATTGCTTCAAACCAGTTTATTGCAGAGAGTGCTGTATTCGACATGGATCATATCGAGTCATGTGAAAGTGTCGATAAATTGGAGGTGCTTCAGGAACAGGTAGAGTCACAAGCTGGTGAAGGTTTTAAGTCGTTATCTTGGCTGTTATGTAACTCGGCGAACTCTAAGATAGAGAGGGTTCTTGATGTTGTTTATCAAGCGCTTGGCCCTATCCCCGTAATGGGGGGAACACCAGCAGGGGGTGATGATTTTTTGCCAGCATTTGTTTATTACGATAATAGTTTTTACGCTAACCATACAATTGTTTCGTACATATCAACCTCTCTTCCTTTTGAAACTTTTAAAATTGATGATTTTAAAGAGGAGTCTAGGCGTCTTGTGTTGACTGAGGTTGATACAGCGAGACGAATTGCATCAGAAATAGATGGTGTGCGAGCAGATAAAGGTTATTTAGCAGCGTTTGATGCAGAGGATAAGGAGTTAACGCTCGATTTTTTTGCTGCTCATCCGCTTGCAGTCAAAGTGGCTGGGGATTTGTATGTACGAGCTATTATTCCACCCTATGGGGATGTTACCGGTGTGTCGGATGGGAGTTTACAATTTTTTTGTGCGGTTGAAAGAGGGATGGTGTTATCAACAGTCAGTTCAAAAGAGACCCTAGGGAATTTTAAAGAAGTTTTTGCTAGCCTTAATGCTAGGTTGGGCGACGCTAGCTTGGTTCTGGCGTGCGATTGTATTTATCGAAAATTTGATTATAAACAACAGAATGTAGCAACTGATATATCGAAAGAAATGGTTCGTAATAGTGTTATTGGTTTTCATGGTTATGGTGAGCAAGTAGGGCGTATGCATGTAAATCAAACGTTTAGCGGTATATATTTTGGGAAATGAGTTGAAATCCATGAGCGAGCTCAATGATATTGAGCAGCTTAAGAAGCAAATAGAGCAGAAAGATAAGGTTATTGATGCACTTATGCACCGCGCGGAAGTCGTTAATACTGGGCTTTCAAGTGACTTTAATGTCTTTACTCACTCTGTGGAGTTAGAAAAGCAAGTAGCAACGAAGACGGGGGAGTATCGGGATGCAATGGAACTGCTTCAGGAGCAAAGTTATCAGCTTAAAGCGGATCGAAGTTTCTATTTGAATGTATTAAACAATCTTGATGACTTTGTAAGCATTGTTGGATTGGATCGTAGGGTTGTTTTCTCAAATGAACCGGCTTTAGCGGTAGCTGGGAGAACCTTGAGTGAAGTACAAGGGGGGTACCTTTGGGAGCAAGAGTGGTTTAATTTTCCCGGCTCAGATAAGGCATTAATTAAAAAAAGCATAGATGACGCTTTGCTAGGAAAGAGCTGCAGCCATGAGCGTCAAATAAAGATTGTAACGATTACTGGCACAAAGCTTTTTTGGGTACGTTATGCTGCAAGACCTGTTTTTAATGAAGCAGGTGCGGTGCAGTCAGTGCTTGCTGAATGTTTGGCAATTGATGAGCAAAAAGAAGTGGCAGAGTTGTTGCGGGAAGAAAAAGAGCGCTTTCAAACGACTCTTGAGTCAATTGGTGATGCTGTTATTGCAACCAATAATGAATGCATTATTACTTATATGAACCCGATGGCTGAAGCCTTAACTGGCTGGTGTGAGGTTATGGCAATAGGGCAACCACTTGAGGCAGTGTTCTTTGTTATTGATGAGCTGACGGGGGAGGCTATAAAAAATTCAGCGAGGCGTTGTATAGACGACGAGCAGGTTTTAGGGCTAGTTAAACATACGGGGTTGTTACAAAAGGATGGTTGTACTGTTTCAATTGAAGACTCTGCGGCGCCTATTCGGCAGGTGAGCGGGGAGGTTATTGGTGTCGTTCTTGTTTTTCATGATGTAACCGAAGCGCGCTCAATGGCTAAGGAGCTTGAGTTCCATGCGAAGTACGATGGTTTAACGGGTTTGCTTAATCGTCGTCAATTTGATAGTGAATTAAAACAGGCAATGGTGAAGGTGAGAGAGACGCGGCATCATTATGCTTTGATGTACCTAGATTTAGATCAATTTAAATTGGTCAATGACACTTGCGGGCATAGTGCGGGTGATGAACTATTGCAGCTACTGGTGGGTTTAGTGAAGCCGCGTATGCGAGGCAGCGATATACTGGCGCGCTTAGGCGGTGATGAGTTTGGGATTTTGTTGGAAAATTGTCCTGCTAATAAAGCACTAGAGATTGCTCATGAGGTGCGAACAATTATTGAAGAATTCCGTTACTCTTATGGTGAGGTTGTTTTTAATTTAGGTGTTAGTATCGGCTTGGTTAACTTGAGGGATGTTCGGGACATTAAAGCAGTTGACCCATTAAAGCTTGCCGATACGGCTTGTTATGCTGCTAAAGATGCAGGGCGAAACAGAGTGCATGTTTATCGGGTGAATGATGAGGAACTTGAGTTACGGCAAGGGGAGATGAGCTGGGTTTCTAAGGTAACTTCAGCGCTGGATCACAATAGTTTTGTATTGTATTGTCAGCCAATTGTACCGCTAACAACAGAGTACCAGCCCGGTATTGAAATACTAATCAGGATGATTGATGAAAGCACGGGCAAAATTATTGCGCCCGGCGCTTTTTTACCAGCCGCTGAACGTTACGACTTAATTGAAAAGCTTGACCGTTGGGTTGTTGAGCGAACTTTTTCCTTTTTCCAGGAACACCTGGATGTTCTTAATGACCTGGGGTACTGCTCCATTAACCTGTCGGGACGTTCAATTGGTAGTGAGAACTTTTTAAAGTTTCTAAAATCAGTCTTTATTAAAACGAAGATTCCCTATAACAAAATTGCTTTTGAGGTAACTGAAACAGCTGCAATTCAGAACTTGAATGTTGCTAGTATCTTTATGGCGCAGATGCAAAGCTTGGGCTGTGAGTTTTTCTTGGATGATTTTGGTGCAGGTATGTCGTCGTTTGCTTATTTAAAGCAGTTACCCGTGCAGAAACTGAAAATTGATGGTTTATTTGTTCGAGATATACATGAGGATGCTATTGATCACGTGATGGTTAAGTCTATTAATGAAGTAGGGCATGCTGCGGGAATGCAGACTATTGCCGAGTTCGTGGAAAACGATGAAGTGTTGATATTGTTAAAAGAACTAGGGGTTGATTACGTTCAGGGATATCGAATTTCTAAACCATTAGCGCTAAAAGACTTTCATATTAGTAGTTTGTCGGTCATGCAGGATGATATTAATACCGTGTTAAGTGACGATACTAAAGCTTAACGGTTAGCCTTAATGTCAGACTTGAGCTTACCTGCCGTTATTGAATGAAGGGTACTACGGCTGATAAAACCTTACTGAGCTTGCTAGGTTCTTCTATAATCTAAGGCTTGTTCATTGAAACAAGTCTTAGCCGTGCGGATACGGTTATTTCATTCAATTTAATTTATATAGCGTAGAAAAAAGGGCGTAAGTCATGAAGCAGTATTTAGAACTGATGCAAGATATCCTTGATAATGGCACAGATAAGGCCGATCGGACGGGGACAGGAACACGATCCGTATTTGGCCGACAAATGCGCTTTGACTTGTCTAAAGGCTTTCCTTTAGTGACAACCAAAAAATTACATTTACGTTCTATTATTCACGAGCTTCTTTGGTTTTTAAATGGTGATACTAATACCGAATATTTAAAGAAAAACCGCGTTAGTATTTGGGATGAGTGGGCGGATGAAAATGGCGACCTTGGGCCGGTTTATGGGCATCAATGGCGTTCATGGCCAACACCTTCAGGTAGCAGTATTGACCAAATTTCAGAGGTTTTACAGCAAATAAAGGATACGCCGGATTCGCGTCGCTTAATTGTTAGTGCATGGAACGTTGGGCAAATACCAGATATGGCATTACCTCCTTGTCATTTACTATTTCAATTTTATGTGGCTAATGGACGATTATCCTGCCAGCTGTATCAACGCTCAGCTGACTTTTTCTTAGGAGTGCCCTTCAATATTGCAAGCTATGCATTACTGACCCATATGGTTGCTGAGCAAGTTGGTTTAGAGGTGGGTGATTTTGTTTGGACAGGCGGTGATGTGCATTTATATAGTAATCATTTTGAACAAGCAAAATTACAATTATCGAGGGATGTTTTTGAGTTGCCTCGATTGGAAATAGCACGCAAAGCGGACTCTTTATTTGATTATCAATATGATGATTTTGAATTTGTAAACTACCAGTCCCATGCAGGAATAAAAGCAGCGGTTGCGATTTAATGATAATTTCAATGATTGTCGCAATGGGTCGCAATCGTGAGATTGGTAAGGATAATGCGATGCTATGGCATTTGCCGGCTGATTTTAAACACTTTAAATCAGTGACGATGGGTAAGCCTATATTAATGGGCCGTAAAACCTTTGAGTCTATAGGCCGCCCTTTGCCGGGACGAGAAAATATAGTTATTACGCGCAATAAAGAATTTTCGGCAAGTGGCATCACCATTGTTCACTCGGTGGATGCAGCGCTAGAGGCTGCGAAACAATACGACGAGGTGATGGTTATTGGTGGTGACAGCTTTTATCAACAAATGTTGCCAGTGAGTGAGCGTCTTTATATTACAGAAGTTCACGACGCCTTCGAGGCGGATGCTTTTTTTCCTGAAATAAATTTAGCGCAGTGGCGTGAGCTGGAGCGGGTTGAGCACGAGGCGGATGAACGGCACGCTCATGCGTATTCATTTGTTAGTTATGAACGTCTTTAATTACTGCCTATATTGTTTAGCCTAAACTGTTTCAATAAGAATAAGTTCAGGCGGGCTATTTCTTAGGGTAGTGGGTATCTCTATACTGACTCGGTATTGCTCTTTACTTAAACTGTTTGCCCATTTCTTTACTAGAGCGGTTTCCTCGGCTCCCCCTGTATGTCCAGTGTAGGCTATTATCGAGATGACTCCTGGGGCTTGTAACATAGAGAGGCAGCTAGCTAGCGCTTTAAGTGTGGCTTTACTTGAGGTTTGACGAGATTTGTCACTGCCGGGTAAGTAGCCTAAGTTGAACATTGCGCAGCAAATAGTAGTTACGTTATCGACTTCAAGGTGATGTGCCATGTTTTCATGGCTATCGAGAATTAATTGGTAATTACTTAAGTTAGCCTCTTTTAGGCGCACCTCTGTCGCTTTTAGAGCTTTTTGCTGTATATCGAATGCGTAAACGCGACCGTTTTTAGCGAGTGCGTTTGACATAAAGGCCGTATCAAAACCATTTCCCATAGTTGCATCGACTGCAACGCCGCCTTCTTGTAAATAGCTAACGACTTTGTTTTTTGCTAACTCAACGAGTGGTAAGGACATTAGTGTACCTTGCTATATCTGCGTGTTTGGGTAGGGTGTCACCTGTTAAAAGGTGGCGTGAAAAGCACTTGCTATACCAAGGGATTAGCAATGAACCTTTGGAGCCAAAGCCATTAAATACAAGCAATCTCGGTTGCTGCGGGTGGGAGCCAATAAATGGGTTTTTATCTTTTGTTGCAGGGCGAATACCAACGCTTGTGTTAATTAAACGAGCTGATTTTAATGCTGGAAACTCATTTTGGCAGGCTTCAGTTAAGGCAGTATATGCAGCGCTAGTTGGCTGTTCATCTAACGGTTGCCATTGCCATGTTGCCCCTAGTTTGAAGCGCTTATTAGCTAGGGGTAGCAACCACTTACCAAATTGAATGATTTCTTCAGGAAGGTGTTGATCTGTTTCCATGGTAAGAATTTCACCTTGCACGGGCTGCAAAGGCAGTGATGAAAACCAGGGGTTGTTTTGCAGTTGGTGGCCGTCGCAGAAGATAAGTTTTGCTGCTTTGTATTCGCGCCACTCAATATGATTGCGAGCGATGTGTAACTCGTTAGGGTTAAATTGAGCTTTGATAAAGCTATCTTTCTGTATAAAAAACTGCCGAAGGTTGTCAAGTAAAGAGACGGTGCTTAGGTAAGCACACTGCTTCTGTATGAAGCCGCCGAGGGAGCCCGCTTGTAGAAAGCCTTTATCGCTTGCCTTAAACCGTTCACCAATAAATGCGTTATAAGCAGGGTCTTTTGCTCGTTTTTTCCACTGTAAAATATCATCTTCAGAGCGGAAAAGTTTTAGCTGTGGCTTTTCGAAGAAGAAGTCTTCATTAAAATAATTACTTAAGCTGCTGTAGAGCTTTTTTGCGCTGCAGAGGTAATCTTCAATATTGTCTGATTTAACCAGCCTTTTTCCAGTAACAGGATTGACTAAACCGGCGGCAGTACGTGATGTGGTCTGTTGAAGGCAGGAGTCAACAAGTAACACCTTTTTATCTTGTGCTATTAAACGCCAAGCCAAAAGGCTGCCGGCTAAACCTTGGCCGATGATTATAAAATCAAATTGTGTATTCAAACTATCCATTAAGAGAATAAAGAAGGCTAAGACATTATCAATATGCCGTTGGTTTTTAAAATGGCTTTATGGTGCAGTCACAGTCTTCGATGAAAAACTCCTCGGGTGACCCAAGTTTTATAGCGGATAGTTCACCGCCCCATAAACAGCCGCTATCTAAACAGGTTGCGTTATTTTCTTGATGCAGCCCAAGAGTGGACCAGTGGCCAAAAACTATTTTATTATTGGCTGTTCGTCGTTTAGGGACGTTAAACCATGGCATTAGATGTTTTTCTTGTTTGCCTACAGGGCTTTTTACGGTTAAGTCGAGTCGACCTTTTTTGTCGCAGAATCTCATGCGAGTAAAACAGTTAATGATAAAACGTAGGCGCTCATGGCCGCACAGGCTGTTGTCCCATATATCGGGTTTATTACCGTACATTTCGGCTAGAAATTGTTTAAGTCGCTTACCACTAATAACTTTTTCAAGCTCACGAGCATGTTTTCGTGTGTCATCGATAGACCACTGAGGTGGAACGCCAGCATGTAGCATGCTGTAACCTAGATCGTTATCCTCATAAAAGAAAGGGCGTGACCGAACCCATTCAATGAGTTTGTCTACATCTTCTGCTTCAAGCATTTTGTCAAAGGTATCGGCTCGATGAGGCTGCTTATAGCCATGTGCAATAGCTAAAAAATGACATTCGTGATTGCCTAATACTGAGCGAGCTGAATCCCCCAGTGACATGATAAACCTTAACGTTTCTAATGACTGTGGGCCTCTATTGATGAGGTCACCGGCAAACCAAACTTGGTCGTTAGCAGGGTCAAACTTTAGTTTATCTAATAGCCTGCGTAGAGGGTCGTAGCAACCTTGTACATCGCCAATCGCATAATGAGCCATAGTGTTTTTCTACTAGTGTAATGTGCGTGGAATAGATAATGAGAAGCTTGGAATGTTAGCGCTAAATTTCTCGCCATCAGCAGCAAGCATGTCGTAACTACCCTTCATAGCGCCAACCGATGTTTCAATAACCGCTCCGCTGGTATATTGGTAGGACTCGCCAGGTTGAATATGTGGTTGTTCGCCTACTACACCTTCACCATGAACTTCTTGTATTTTGCCGTTGGCATCGGTTATTAGCCAGTGGCGGCTTACTAATTGGGCGACGGTATCGCTATTGTTCTTAATGCGGATTGAATAAGCGAAAACATAGCGTGCTGCGGCTGGCTCTGAGGATGAGGCGATATAGCTGCTATCAACGTTTACTTCAATATCTTGATTTTTTGTCTTGCTCATAAGGGGTGTTCTACACTATAAGTACAGGGGTGAAAATGAAATTAACGCTAGCCTCATACATGAGGGCTTTTGGAGCGTTGAATTGCTTCAATTAACTCAACTCGAAACGTTAACAGCTTATACAGTAAGATGTTAACGATTGTTATTATCTAGGAAAACATGATTTGAAAGTACATATTTTAGGGATTTGTGGCACTTTTATGGGCGGTTTGGCTGTTATGGCTAAGCGACTTGGTCATACTGTGACAGGCTCTGACGCAGGCGTTTACCCACCCATGAGCACTCAACTAGAGGCAGAAGGCATTGAGCTAATGTCGGGCTATAGTGCGGATAATCTAGCTTTAAAACCTGATATCGTGGTGATTGGTAATGCGCTGTCTCGCGGTAATGAAGAAGTTGAAGCAGTGTTGAACTTGGGGCTCCCATATACATCGGGTGCTCAATGGTTAGCAGATAATGTTTTGCAAGGGCGTTGGGTGTTAGCGGTGGCAGGAACTCACGGTAAAACAACGACAAGCTCTATGCTGGCTTGGGTACTTGAGTATGCAGGGTTAAAACCGGGGTTTTTGATAGGCGGAGTACCACTGAATTTTTCTATTTCTGCTCGCTTGGGTGAGTCTGATTTTTTTGTTATTGAGGCAGATGAATACGATACAGCGTTTTTTGATAAGCGTTCTAAATTCGTTCATTACCGTCCTAAAACCTGTGTTTTAAATAACTTAGAGTTTGATCATGCTGATATTTTTGATGATTTAGAGGCGATTAAGCGACAGTTTCATCACTTAGTTCGAACAGTGCCTGGTAGCGGCCTATTGATCACCCCAACGGATGATTTGAACTTGGATGACGTAGTGCAACGCGGTTGCTGGACTCAATTAGAAAAGATAAGTACGCAGCCGAGTAATGAAGCAAGCTGGTCGGTGGCAAATGTTGCAGCGGGTGAAACAGCATTTGACGTGTCTTACCAAGGACGGTTTGCTGGGCGTGTTGAATGGGCTTTAACCGGGCAGCACAATGTCTCTAATGCCTTGGCTGCAATTGCTGCAGCAAAACATGCGGGTGTGGAGCCTTCGCTTGCCATTAAAGCCTTAGGTGAATTTCAAAATGTTAAGCGACGGATGGAGGTTCGTGCGCAGATTAATGGCATTACTCTATATGATGATTTTGCTCATCACCCAACGGCCATAGCCAGTACCTTGGCTGGCTTACGTGGAAAGGTCGCTAAGGAGAGGATTATTGCAGTATTAGAGCCTCGCTCTAACACGATGAAAATGGGGGTTCATAAAGAAACTTTATTGCCTTCGTTGGGCGTGGCAGATAGGTCTTTCATCTACTTACCTGATGATATTGATTGGGAGATGAACGTAGAGGCTTACCCTCAAGTTCAAGTGTATAAAACGATGCCTGCTCTTATTGATGCGCTTATTGAGTCGCTACAGGCTGGAGACCATGTTTTATTTATGAGTAATGGAGGCTTTGGTGGGATACATCAACAGGTTGAAGTACTGCTTTCTAACTCATAATCATGCGTATTCCTTCAAGTAATGTTCCTATCTTCCCTTTATCAACAGTGCTATTTCCAGGTGGTTTGATGACGCTAAAAATATTTGAAACGCGTTATTTAGACATGGTTAGCAATTGCTTGAAAGAGAATGTGCCATTTGGTGTTTGTATGTTGGTTGATGGGCAGGAGGTGGGCGTTGCTGCCGGGTGTTACCAAGTAGGTACGCTGGCAAAAATAGTTAACTGGGACCAAGTTGAAGGAGGCGTGCTGATGATTGACGTTGTGGGTTGCCAGAGATTCAAGATTCTAGATAGTGATGTGTCGCCTCAGCAATTAATCAGTGCAACGATTCAGGTTCTGCCCGAATCTTTGTTAGTGCCCGTGCCGAGTGAGTTAGCTGAATTAACTGATATGTTGAAAGCAGTTATTAGCAAGCTTCAACCTAGCGCTAAGCTTAGTGATGAGCAGTTTGGTGATGCTAATTGGGTTGGTTGTCGCTTAACCGAGGTATTGCCTTTGGATGGAGTCATTCGTCAACGCTTATTGGAGGTTGATGATGCCGTAGAGCGTTTAAAAATGCTTTCTGATTTATTGACTCAGCATTAGTCTATTGCTTGTATGTTGTCATTCATCTGTTATATTTAAGTTAGGGGTGGTGATCAAACAAGGAGGTTGATTTGTACGTACGTAATAAAAAAGGCTTACCGGGCGAACTATTTGGCTTCGTAAATTTCTTCGTTGGTTTTGGTTTATCGTTTCTACAGTGAGTGAGGCTAGGTGGCTCGAGTTTTTGCCTTGCTTTAAACACCTGTTTTTGGTGCCTGAAAATAAAAATATTTTCTGTGTAAAAGCTTTAAAGCAGTCTGTATAAAATGGAATATTGAGAGTGATGAAGTTAAAGTTTTCTAGTGTTTGGCAACGGTTTTTATTGTTGACACTGTTGTTGCTTGTAGTGCTTACCGCTACCTATGCTGCTGTTACTTACGCAGGTAAAGAGGCGCGGTACATCAGCATGTCGAAACAGAAAATAGAAGTATTAAGTAAGGTGTTAGAGAGCGACTATGCAGAGCTAATTACCTTAGCGTTACCTAGCTTACGGCAAGAAGTTAGGGATAAGTGGCGCGCCTTCCCCGTTGTTTTGCAAGCTTCTTTAGAAGATGTTCATGCAAGTCCCGTTTTACATTTTACAAAAAATAATAATCCGTACACGGTGGTTGAATTAGCGGCTGATGAAAGTTTTGCTATGGTTAATGGACAGATGTTTTTTAAAAAGCCAGTGATGTCTGCGGGTAAACAGGTGGGTTTGGTACGTTATGTTGCGTCTAGTTCTTACCAAGAAGAGCTCTGGGGTGAGGTGCAAGAAACGTTGCTTATATCAATACCGTTTATTTTATTATTAGCGGCTTGCCTTACTTTTTATTTAGAGCTAATTATCTTAAAGCCCTTGCAGTATTTAATTGCTAAGCTTGCGATTATTGTTAAACAGCAAAATTACAGTGAAAGTATTGCTGTAAATAACTCTGATGTGGGGGAACTTGCTAGTTTGAGCCGGAGTGTCAACGCTTTGTTAAACAGGATTCGGAAAAGCATTGATTCGGCAAATGAGTCAGCGGCATATGCAAAAGAGTTGGCAAATTATGATGAGTTAACTGGGTTAGCGAACAGGCGTTTGCTGACTGAGCATATGGAGTATATTTTAGAGGTTGCCAGTAGGGAAAATAGGCATGGTGCTTTATTGTTCATTGATTTAGATAATTTTAAAACACTCAACGATTCACGAGGGCACGCTGCTGGTGATGAGCTCTTAAAGCAAGTAGCTATTAGCCTTAAAGAGTTTTTTCGTAAAGAAGATACTGTCGCAAGGTTAGGTGGAGATGAGTTTGTCATATTATCTGGCCGGCTTGAAGATAGTGAGGAGGCTGCGGCTAACCAAGTTCACTCGTTAATGCAAAAACTTAGGAGTGTTTTTGGCAAAAGCTTTACGGTGGAAGGGGAGGTTTATCAATTGACAGCTAGTGTTGGTATTTCAACGTTTCCTAACTTAGCCAGCACACCTTCAGAGCTTATGAAGCAAGCAGATGCGGCGATGTACCGTGCTAAAGAGGCTGGGCGGGATGCTTACCGTTTTTATCAGCCAGAGATGCAAGCAGCAGCTGATGCCAGGTTGCAGATGGAGAATGAGTTGCGCCAAGCCATTAGCGCAGAGGAATTTGAACTTTTTTATCAGCCACAGGTTGATGAGTTTGGGCGAGTCTTGGGTGCAGAAGCTTTATTACGTTGGTTTAAGGCAGATGGAATGGTTTCACCAGCAGATTTCATACCGGTTGCTGAGGTAACGGGTTTGATTTTGCCGATTGGTGATTGGGTTTTAAAGCGCGGTTTTATGCAGCTTAAGCAATGGTTTGATGAAGGAGTTGAGCCGAGCTTTAGTTTGTCTATTAACATCAGTCCGTTGCAGTTCTATCAGGATTCTTTCGTTAACAATGTTAAGGACTTACTTAATGAGACGGGGCTCTCCGCAAAGAATATTACCCTTGAAGTGACCGAAGGCATTGCTATAAAGGATATTCATGCAACGATTGATAAAATGCGAGCGCTCACAGAAATCGGTTTTAAGGTATCAATGGATGATTTTGGTACGGGCTACTCTTCGTTAACCTACCTTAAAAAGCTTCCGTTAAATGAACTTAAAATTGATCAGTCTTTTGTACGTGACTTGGATGTCGATAAGGATGATGCTGAGCTAGCAGCAACAATTATTGCAATGGCAAAAAACTTGCATTTAGATGTGGTTGCTGAAGGTGTGGAAACGGAGAGTCAATTACAGTTTTTATGCCGTCATGGATGTATCGTATTTCAGGGTTATTACTTTCATAAGCCGATGCACCCTGCAGAATTAAGCGAGTTGTTATCGGGTAACTTAATTATTCTTTGATGGTTTTTTACGTTTATTGTATAAACTGACGAGTAACGCGATGGATATTAATACTGCTAAGCCCCAAGGCCAATGATTTAGTAGCTGTTCAGGTAGGTAGCTAATGGCTGTACCGGTAATCAAACCGGGAAACAAATAAGCGGGTGCCCACAAGGCTGATGCTACTAGGTTAATGGGAATGTACTGCTTATTAGGCATGTCTAACATACCAGCAACCAATGGAATGATTGCGCGAATGGGGCCAATAAATCGACCAATTAGTATGCTGTAAATACCGTATTTTTCAAAGAAGTTAGCGCCTTTATCAAGAAGTTTTGGTTGCTTTTTTAACCAAGGGAGCTGGTAGAGCCGCTCTTTATAATGCTTGCCAAGTGCGAAGCTAAGACCGTCACCAGTTGATGCGCCAGCTGCAGCACATATGATAGTACTCGTTAACTCTAAAGTACCGCTACTAATGAGAGCTCCAATAGCGAACATAATGGCGACGCCAGGCACAATAAAACCAATAATGGCAAGAGATTCAACCATTGCAACTGCAAAAACAATAGCGCCAGAAAACAGCGGGTAGCTAGTAACCCATTGGTCAATTAGAGCGATTAGTTCGGTTATCATGTGGCTTAATAACTAGCCTTCTTTATTGCGCATAAAGTCGGCTGTATTAAAGAAAGCCTGCATTAACTCATCGTGCATGGCTTTTTCAATATCCATTCTATTTAATGCCATATCCATACATAGTAACCATTGATCACGCTCTTCAATACCAATAGCAAAGGACAGGTGGCGTGCGCGTAACCGAGGGGGGCCATATCTATCAAAAAACAATGTTGGGCCGCCTAGCCAACCACTTAGAAACATAAAGAGCTTTTTCTCTACTTGGCTTAGGTTGGAGGCGTGCATTTCGCGTATTTTTTTAGCACTGGGTAGAGAGCTCATTTCTTCATAAAAATAGCTAACTAACTGACGCACCCCATTTTCACCGCCCAGTTTTTCGTATTGGGTTAGCTTGTACTCTTGCCCCGGTTTAACAATATTAATCATGTTAATTGAGCGAAAGCTATTTTAGCCGCTGCCAGTGTTTGTTTAATATCTTGTTCGGTATGCGCAGCGGATACGAAGCCGGCTTCAAAGGCAGAAGGGGCTAAGTAAACGCCTTGATCAAGCATTAGGTGGAAGAATTGTTTGAACCTCTCTTGGTCACAATTCATTACTTGCTCAAAGCGGCTGATGTTTTGTTCTTCTGAGAAAAACAGACCAAACATGCCGCCAACTTGGTTGCAGCTAAAAGGAATATTAGCGTCACTAGCGAGTTGTTTTAGGCCGTCGAGTAATTGCTGGGTGTGCTGCTCTAATTGACTATAGAAACCAGGCTGGCTAACAAGATCTAACGTGCTAAGACCGGCTGCCATGGCTAGAGGGTTGCCTGACAGTGTTCCTGCTTGGTATACGGGGCCTTCTGGTGCTAGTTGCGCCATAATATCTGCGCGTCCACCAAAGGCGCCAACAGGCATGCCACCACCAATAACTTTGCCAAGTGTGGTTAAGTCTGGTTTAACGCCATAGCGTTGCTGGGCGCCGCCAAGTGCTACGCGGAATCCGGACATGACTTCATCGAATATCAACACAATACTGTATTCGTCGCATAGGCTTCTTAGAGTTTCTAAAAAGCCTGCTTCTGGAGGAATGCAGTTCATATTTCCTGCGACAGGCTCAACGATAATGCAGGCGATGCTGTCTCCACTCTTTTTTAGTAACTGAGTAACAGCGTCAGCATCATTGTAGGGTAGGGTTAATGTATGGTCAGCGAGTGAAGCAGGTACACCGGGGGAGCTAGGTACGCCAAAAGTTAGAGCGCCAGATCCGGCTTTTACCAATAATGAGTCTGAATGCCCATGATAGCAGCCTTCAAACTTGATAATATTATCGCGGCCAGTAAAACCTCGTGCTAAACGAATCGCACTCATGGTAGCTTCTGTTCCAGAGCTAACCATTCTTACTTTTTCAATGCTAGGGACTAGCTCACAAACCTTTTCAGCCATACGTGTTTCGATAATGGTTGGCGCGCCAAAGCTAAGTCCTTTTTCTGCGGCAGTTTTAACGGCATTAACTACATCGGGGTGGCTATGCCCAAGTACCATAGGCCCCCATGAGCCGACATAATCAATATATTGCTTACCGTTGGTATCAACAATGTAAGCACCTTTAGCATGGTCAATAAAAATAGGGTCTCCACCGACACCTTTAAAGGCGCGTACGGGTGAGTTAACACCGCCGGGGATAGATTTTTGTGCTTGATCAAAAAGAGATGTGTTGCTCATGCGGGTGCTCGGTGACTTAAAAGGAAACCATTATAGGCTTATTACTGATTTTGGCTCATGAGAAAGCGCTATTTTTGTTTAAAATAGCGTGGAAGGTGGGCAGTTAGGGTGTATTGATAATGCTGATGGGGAGATCAGCTAAATTTATAATTTAGCTAGCGCAAACAATAACGCCTCGGTTAATAAAATCACTAATAATGTCTAAACCACCTTGAATAACTACGTCTGGATTGGAGTGCTGCATATCCTCGGCTAGCTTTTGTAAGATGGATAGGCTATTTAAGTTTGAGTTTTTAGCGAGCGTTTCAAGCAGCGCGTGGGTGACAGGGTTTGTTTCTAAAAAAACAACCTCATCCTCTGCGTTGCGGTAAACCACTAGGTAACTGGGTTCGTTGGGTACTTCAGTGGGGATGAAATCAGGTGATATATT
>Ga0209081_1000791_pt1 | contig 19151 bp, 16 predicted proteins | sample GOMGulsemesocosm_4_FD_184636 | JGI IMG/M metagenome (GOLD analysis project Ga0209081, IMG submission 184636) | Methane-oxidizing microbial communities from mesocosms in the Gulf of Mexico - GOM15B Gulf of Mexico (SPAdes) (version 2) | ecosystem: Environmental > Aquatic > Marine > Cold seeps... | reverse complement strand
TTTTGAAGTTGGCCTACCTGAGCGAGGCGATGCCGTGGTATTTAAATATCCTCGAGATCCACGAATTGATTATATAAAACGTGTTATTGGTTTACCAGGTGAACGTATTATTTATCGTAATAAATCGTTGTATATTAAAGAAGCTTGTAAAGAGTCCGATGCTAAATGCCCTGAATTTGTGCAAATTGTTAATACCTTTACTAATAAGTATCAAGGGCCTGATGAAGAAAAGGGTATGAACCAATTTGAAGCAGTGATGTTTGACAAAACTCATAACATTTTAAATGATCAATACACTATGCCAAGAACAGGGCATTACTTCTCGCAAGCAAGCACAGCTCCTGATGAATTTGTAGTACCCGCAGGGCATTATTTTGTTATGGGTGATAACCGTGATAATTCGTTAGATGGGCGCTTTTGGGGCTTTGTTCCAGAAGAAAATTTAGTAGGTCAAGCGGTTGCTATTTGGATGAGCTTTGATTTTGATCGAACTGATGATAGTTTTTTACCTCGCTGGATACCAACCAATATACGCTTTGAACGTATTGGTGCAATTAACTAATGACCAATAAAAATAAAGCTAGCTCTATCACTATTAATCGTTTATCAAAAAGAATTGGTTATAGTTTCAGTAAACCAGAGCTACTTATTCAGGCGCTAACTCATCGCAGTGCCAAAGGACAACATAATGAAAGGCTAGAGTTTTTAGGTGACTCTATTTTAGGCTTTGTTATAGCGGAAGCATTATTTGATAAATTTCCTAAACATGACGAAGGCGATCTAACTCGAATGCGTTCTAGCTTAGTTAAAGGGGTTACTTTAGCTGAAATAGGTAGAGACTTTAATTTAGGCGAATATCTTATTTTAGGGCCTGGAGAGCTGAAAAGTGGCGGTCATAGAAGAGAATCTATTTTAGAGGATGCCATTGAAGCAATTATAGGAGCTGTCTATTTAGACTCTGATATTTGCCAATGTAAGCAATTAATTTTATCTTGGTTTGCTCAACGCTTAAATGCAATAAAACCAGGAAATGAGCAAAAAGATCCGAAAACCCGTTTACAAGAGTATTTGCAAGGGCGAAAAATATCTTTGCCTGTTTATGATGTAATTGATACTAGTGGGCAATCTCACAACCAACAGTTTACTGTTCGTTGTATTACCGAAGTTATTGATACAGAGGTTGTTGCTAAAGGGACAAGTAGGCGAAAAGCTGAACAATCGGCGGCACAACAAGTATTAGCCTTACTAGAAAAAATGAATCAATCTAAACAAAAGAAAACAGCAAAAAAGCAAAGTAATAAGGTAAATAAATAATGAATCATGAATCTACTCACGCGGGGCTAATTGCTATTGTTGGTCGCCCAAATGTTGGTAAATCAACTTTACTTAATGCTTTGCTTGGTCAAAAAATCAGTATTACCTCTCGTAAACCTCAAACAACGCGCCATCGTATTTTAGGTATTTTGACCGAAGAAAATAGGCAAGCTGTTTTAGTAGATACTCCAGGATTACACTCAGAAGAAAAACGAGCGATTAACCGCTTGATGAATCGTGCTGCGGCTAGTTCTATTGCAGAGGTTGAGCTTGTTGTCTTTTTAGTAGAAGGTACTCATTGGACTGATGATGATGATTTAGTGCTTAATAAAATCAAAAAAAGTGGTTCATCTTGTATTTTAGTGGTTAACAAAATAGACAATATTTCTGATAAAGACGCGTTATTACCTCACCTAGAAAAGCTGGGAACAATGCATGATTTTAGTGATATTGTGCCTATTTCTGCTAGTAAAGGTCATGGTGTTGATACCATAAGAAAACTTTGTTTGGCGAGTTTACCTGTAAGTGATTTTTGGTTTCCCGAAGATCATATTACTGACAGATCTAGTCGTTTTATGGCGTCAGAGATTATTCGCGAAAAACTCATTCGCTTCACAGGTGATGAGTTGCCATATTCAACTACAGTAGAGATTGAGCAGTTTAAAATGGATGATAAAGGTATTATCCATATTAACGCGTTAATACTGGTTGAGAGAGATAGCCAAAAGCGTATGGTGATTGGCAATAAAGGCGAACGTTTGAAAACTATTGGTCAAGAAGCAAGACGAGATATGGAAAACTTGTTTGATAGTAAAGTCTTTTTAGAAACTTGGGTAAAAGTTAAATCTGGCTGGGCTGATGATGAACGTGCCTTAAGAAGCTTAGGTTATGGCGATGATTACTCAGGGTAATATTGTAAGCAATAATTTATTCTGGCTTGAGCATAGTTAAAATGCTAAATAATCAATTAGAGCAACATGCCTTTGTTCTTCACTCAAAACCTTTTCAAGAAAATCAACAGCTTGTTGAAATTTTGACTGAATACGAAGGGAAAGTATCAGCGCTTGTCTATGTTGGTCAATCTAAACGTTCGATAAAAAAAGGCATGTTACAGCCATTTTTGCCCTTGAAGTTTACTTTTAATAACAAAGGTAGTGGGCTAAAAAGGATCACTCAAGTTGAGGCTATCGCAAATTCCTATTCTTTGGTTAAAAATAGCTTATACAGTGGTTTTTATATTAATGAGTTACTTGTACGTTTATTAAATAACGATATTGTTTGTGAAGCTTTATTTAAACAATATCAATTAACTGTTTCAGCATTATCAGAAAATTTACCTATCGCCCCTCAACTTAGACAGTTTGAACTATCTTTATTAGCTGAGCTTGGTTTATCGTTTGATTTTAGTCCGGTCTTTAACGAAGATAGCGATAACGTTGCTGGTTTTTATTATTTAGCTGAACAAGGATTTGTACCTGCATATAAGTATGCAATAGCTAGTATTAATACCCCTTGGTTTAATACCGAACATTTACAAGCTATTGCACAGTGTATTCATCATGATAAAGTGCTTATACATAAAGCAGCAGAGAAAACATTTAAGCTATTAATGCGAGATGTTATCAATCATTTACTTGATGGAAAACCTTTGAATAGCCGTAAGTTATTTGAAAGAAGATAGCGTAAAACGACAAGTAACTCATTTCAAATAACTATATCAAGATAAGTATCAAGAGAAATAAAGAGAGAAAAACATGAAAGAAATTCTATTGGGTGTCAACGTTGATCATATTGCCACATTACGCCAAGCGCGAGGTACTAATTATCCTGATCCTGTTTATGCTGCTAGTGTTGCCGAACATGCCGGGGCTGATGGTATTACGGTGCATTTGCGTGAAGACAGACGTCATATTCAAGATCGTGATATTCATGTTTTAAAACAAACACTGCATACCCGAATGAACTTTGAAATGGCAGTCACTGATGAAATGGTTGGTATTGCTTGTGATGTAAAACCAGCTTTTTGCTGTTTAGTACCTGAAAAAAGAGAAGAGTTAACCACTGAAGGTGGTTTAGATGTAGTAGGACAATTAAGTAAAGTGTCTGATGCCGTTGCAAAGTTAGCAGCGGTAGGAACTCAGGTCAGTTTATTTATTGATGCTGATGAAGCGCAAATTGATGCTGCTTTAGCAAGTGGTGCGCCTTATATTGAAATTCATACTGGTCATTATGCTGACGCAACTACAGAAGAAGCACAAAAAGCTGAGTTAATTCGCTTAACAAAGGGTATTAAATATGCTCATGGGATTGGCTTAAAAGTTAATGCAGGTCATGGCCTAAACTATTTTAATGTTAAACCTATTGCAGCGATTGAAGAGATAATAGAGTTGAACATAGGGCATGCTATTATTGCTAGAGCCGTTATTGATGGGTTAGATAAAGCTATACGCGATATGAAAGCTTTGATGTTAGAAGCGAGAAGCTAAAGTTATATACAAGTACCACTTTACGCTGCTTGAAAAATCAGAAAAGAAGTAAGCAGCCTATTGCGGATGAAAAACTTTATGCTCCTGCTTTGGTTACCCTTTCATAGGGTTAGTAATAATACTCAGATAAAGTAGATAATTATTTCTTTTTGATTTCTTTTTGATGGTTTTTTGTACTACACTTAAGTCAAAGTATTTATGATATTCTATTCTTTAATGGCAGTTGTTTTTAGTTTGGCTGCTGGTTGTATAAAGTAATTTTGTAAGGAATTGTCATGCAAGCACAAGAAAAGCCCATGCTTGAAAGACGCCATCGAGCGCCTGAACAGTCTATATGGTGGAATAAACTGTCATTGGCACAGAAGTTTTCTGCCAGCAGTTTAGGTAAGTTTGGTTATGAGTTATCTTTTGTTCGTAGTGAGCAAGGGCGTAGTTTAGCTGTATTAACCTGTAACTCTGGTGTTGCGATAATTACAGACGATGGCGATATTAATACTTCTCCAAATATTCATATACGAGATTAATACCAATTAAATCAATTTGGTATCACTGTTATTTAAGATGATTTTTTATCTAACTCGGTAAGCGATATTGGTGCTTGCACTAATACTTGTTCTATTTGCTCAAAAAGCTCTAAAAATTCAGGCTCTAAATTATTAAGTGGGATCTCTTTTTTTAATTGAGTTTCTAGCTCTTGGCAAATCTTATTTAAATTTGGCACACCTGTATAACAGCAAGCACCATTTAGTTTATGTATTAAACTTTTTAATTGGCTACTATTTTGTGTTGTTAATGCCTGATTTATGTTTTCTTGATCCTCAAATAAAGTATTTATTAAGCCGGTCAGCATTTCTTTAGCTAAACCTTCTTTGCCCCCAGTTCTTTTTAGCGCTAATTGCCAGTCAATGACCTTTGATACAACGCTTATTTGAGGGGCAATCAATAGTGGTTTTGGCTCTATAAAAGTATTATGTTGGTTGTTATTTATAAAGTGATCAACATCACAGTATTCATAAATGATATGGTTAAGCATAGTTTCATCTATAGGTTTCGTCATATAGGCGTTAAAGCCTTGTTTCTGCATTTTTTCTTTTTCACCGCTCAATGCGTGGGCAGTAACAGCAATAATAGGCGTTTGCATATTCAAAGAGTTAGCTCTAATAGCTTTAAGGGTGCTAATTCCATCCATCACGGGCATTTGAATGTCCATAAAAATCAATGAAAAATTTTCATTTTGGCTCAGTTCTAGTGCTTTCTTGCCATTATTAGCAAGCACAACCTCATTGACCTGCTCAAGCAATAATGCATTTATTAATTTTAAGTTTGCCTCATTATCATCAACAGCTAACACCTTAATAGGCAATATTTGTTTACTTGTTGATAATGATTTTTCAGGCTCTGCAAGCAGGGCACTATAAAGCTTATTGGCGATAATTGGTTTACTTAAACAGCTAAGAGCACCGTTTGCAATTAACGCATCTTGTAAGCTAGGTGAATTACTATTAATGGCTAAGTGTATATTTTTGATTTGTGGTTTAACTTGAGTAATAATTTTTTTCAAATCACTCAGAGCGGTTGTTGTTCTATCATGACCAATTAATACGTAATCAAAATTAACGTCTGTTTGCTGCTTTTCTTGCTCAAGCACTTCACCTAATTGTTGAATGTTCTCTACTTGTGTGACTTGCATTTGCCAGTCAACCAAGGTGTCATAAGTTGCCGCTCTACTATGTGGGTGAGGCTCATAATATAGAATGGATTTGTTAGCTAAGCGCAGTCGATCAAGCTCACCAGCAAGAGATAATGTATTAACACCACATTCAAAATCAAACCAAAATAATGAACCATTGCCCTCTTTCGAGCTAAAGCCAATATCTCCTTTCATTTCATAAGCGAGACGCTGACAAATAACCAAACCTAACCCAGTACCACCATGCAAGCGTGTGATACTTTGATCCGCTTGTGCAAACGCTTTGAAAATAGCTTGTTGTTGTTTGTTATTCATACCTATACCCGTGTCAGTAACGGTTATTTTTACTGCGGCACGTTTGGCATTAATAACTCTGTATGTTACATCAATAACAACAGAGCCATGTTGAGTGAACTTGATAGCATTACTTACTAAGTTGCTCATTATTTGTTTGATGCGCATTGCATCACCTAATAATGAGGCAGGAATTGAGTTATCTATTTTTATGGATAACTCTAACTCTTTTTTATGAGCACTGGGTGCAAGTAATGTAAGGCTTTCTTCGATAGATTCTCTTAAGGAGAAAGGGATACTCTCAATAACCATTTTCCCTGCATCAAGTTTAGAAAAATCAAGGATGTCGTTAATTATGGTCAGTAAATTGTTTGCTGATGTATCTATTGTTTGTAAATAATCACGCTGAGAATCACTTAATGGTGTTTTAAGTACTTGCCTAGTAAAGCCAATAACTCCATTTAATGGTGTACGTAACTCATGGCTCATATTGGCTAAAAATTCAGATTTTATTTTATTCGCTTCTTGTGCTTTTTTCTTAGAGATACTTAATTCAACATTTTGCATTTCATATTGCTCTAAGCTTTCACGCAAATCAATGGTTGCTTGATCTATACTCCCCTGCATTTCATTTTGATAATTACCTAAGGATTGTGCCATGGCATTTATGCCATTTTTTAAGAAATTTAATTCTCCGACTAATTGACCACTCACGCGGCTTTCTAGTTTTCCTTCTCTGATACGGTCAATGGCATGCACCATAGAATTGACGGGTTTCGCAACATTACGAATAAGTTTTAAGGCAAAAATACCACTAAGTAAAGCCGAAAGAAAAGCCATGGTAAATGCTATAATATACTGGCTTTGTTGTTTGAATTTTATTTTGCTTTTATCAACGTGTATCGCTATATAACCGAGTGTTTCAGGTTCATTTTTGTCACCAATTTTTTCTTCTTTAATTGGTGTTCTAAATATGATGAAATCACCTCCATCTTCTCCTTGAGTATAGGTTGGTAGCTTTTCTCCTGCTTTTAACCTCATTAAGTTAATATTTCCATTGTAGGCACTAGTGACAAATATTTGGTTATCTAAGGTGAATATGGCTATGCTTTTGACTAAACTAGATTGGCTGCGATGAGCTGTGCCGATAATAATTCGTAGTTTTTCACGGTTATTATTGAGCAGAGCAGCTTTACTCGTAATAGCTAATGGTTCAATAATACTTTGAGCTCGTAAATTTAAAAATTCATCTAGCTCAATATTACGGCTGTATGAAAAATAGCCAGCAAGACCAAAACCAATTAAGGCTGTTGGCATAATCGTTAGTAATATTACCCAATCTTTGAGGCTTATTTTATGCATTGTTCAGTCGTACTTAATGTAATAACTAGTGTAAAATAAACTAGCGTGAAATGATCATCCTGATAACTAGTATAATCTCATATACTTAAATAAATTACACTTTTTAGTTGATTCAACTTTAACTATTTATCTAAGTAAAAATAAAAGCTCTCTAGGTAAATACCATGGCAAACTTTTTTAAAGAAAACAAAAAAAAACCCGTTAAAACTCAAGAAAAACAAGTGTTAACAGTAAGTGTTGAAAAGTTAGATATAAATGGTTGTGGTGTTGCTTATTACAAAAAAAAATCAGTCTTTATTGATGGAAGCTTGCCTAATGAGAAGGTTAACGTTCAATTAATAGAGCAAAAAAATAAATATGCACGGGGCAAGCTACTCGCAGTAAATAAAGTAAGTGAAAGTAGAGTTACTCCAAAGTGTGGGCACTTTAGTCTTTGTGGTGGCTGTGATTTACAACATGTCAATTATTCACAACAGATTGTTTTTAAAAAGAATAAAGTAGTTGAGCTATTTTCTCGCAGTGGTATAGCTGCGGATGTTATTACCGACTTGCCTTGGCAAAAACCTATTACTGATTTGCAATGGCACTATCGCCGTAAAGCAAGAATAGGTGTGCAATTTGATAAAAATGCACAGGCAACTATTGGTTTTAGGCAAAAAGGTACAAATCAACTTGTTGCTATTAAGTCATGTCCTATACTCGTTAAGCCTGTAGATCAGATTTTTTCTATTTTAAAAGAACTTATTGCCAAGCTTAGTGTGAAAAAATCGATTGGACATATTGAGGTTATTTGCACTGATATTTCAAACCAATCATCAAGTCACCTAACCTTAGTGGTACGTCAGATCAGAAAAATAAATGAGCATGACCGTCAACTTTGGCAAGAATATGCGCATAGCAACAACTGGCATATTCATTTTCAATGTGATGACAAAGAGAATAAAAACCAAGGTATATTAAATTCTACTGACGATTTAAATTATGGGCTAGTTGACGATATACAAATAAACTTTTCTGTTACTGACTTCATTCAAATAAATCAGCAAGTGAACTTAGCTATGGTTGAGCAAGCTATTTTGTGGCTAAAGCCTGAGTCTAATGATCACATATTAGATTTATTTTGTGGCTTAGGGAATTTTAGTTTACCCCTTGCTAAAAAAGTTGCCAAAGTCACTGGTGTTGAAGGCGTGCAAAGTATGGTTGATAAGGCTGGCGCTAATGCAAATTTTAATCATATTGATAATTGTCTTTTTTTCCAAGCAGACTTAAATAGTTATTGGCTTGCTAATAATGGCAGTAATAAAGAACTGAATAAGTGGGCAAATAGTAAATTTAACAAAGTGTTGTTAGACCCTGCTAGAGCAGGAGCAGAATTAGCAATAAAGCAAGTAGAAAAACTCGCTATTCAAACTGTTTTATATGTTAGCTGTGAGCCAACAACATTAGCAAGAGACAGTCAGTTTTTACTTTCAAAAGGCTATAAAATTGAAAAAATTGGTTTAGTTGATATGTTTTCTCAAACAAAGCATGTTGAGACTATGGTATTGTTTAAACGTAGACAATAACGTTAGAAAACGAGAGACAAATCAAGGAATAGTCATGGTTTCGGTGCGAAAATCTCATCAAGTTGTCAGTGTTGATTTCCAACATTGGCTTACAGAGCAAGCTTTTGTGCAAACAAAACAGCAAGCGCTTGAAGAATTATGGAAAGTAATTGCCCCTTATTTTCAACAACAAGAAGTTTGCTTGTTAAAATCTATGGAAATGGTTGAAATCCTCTCTAGTCTTAATTTAGATGCAGACTCGTTATCAGCCGCTTTTTTAACGCCTTTACTAGAAAAGAATCTAGTGACGAAAGACTTTGTTGAAGAACATTTTAGTAAAAATATTTTTATGCTTTGCCAAGGTGTTGATAAAATGGCGGCAATAAAAGCGCTAAGACAACAAAACAGTGCGGGCAACATAGATAATATTCGTCGTATGTTACTGGCTATGGTTGAAGATGTGCGTGCCGTTGTTATTAAATTAGCTGAACGGTTATGTGATTTACGTGAACAAAAAAATAATGACGAAGAAACACGAGTATTAGCAGCAAAAGAAAGTGCTAGTATCTACGCGCCACTGGCAAATCGCTTAGGTATAGGGCAGTTGAAGTGGGAGTTAGAAGATATTTCCTTTCGTTACCTTCATCCTCAAGTTTACAAAAAAATAGCTAAGTTATTGGATGAAACTCGCCTTGATCGTGAGCAGTACATGAGCGATTTTGTTGGTAGTTTGAATCAGCAATTAGCAACATTACAAATCAATGGCTTAGTCTATGGTCGGCCAAAGCATATCTATAGCATCTGGAAAAAAATGCAACAAAAGTCATTAGATTTTGAGCAATTGTTTGATGTTCGAGCTGTACGTATTGTTGTTGATAAAGTTCAAGATTGTTATTCTGCATTAGGTGTTGTACACACTCAATGGCGACATTTAGCTAAAGAATTTTCAGACTATGTTGCCACTCCAAAACCTAATGGTTATCAATCAATTCATACCGTTGTTATTGGCCCTAAAGGTAAATCAATAGAAGTTCAAATTAGAACGCAGCAAATGGATGATGATGCCGAATTAGGGGTTGCAGCGCATTGGCGTTATAAAGAAGGGGCTTCATCAAACTCTTCATCAAGGAAGGTTAGCGGAAAAAACAATAGTTTTGATGACAAAGTCGGTTGGCTGCGTAAAATTTTGCAATGGCAAGATGATGTTTCGACTAGTGGCGAACTGTTAGATGAACTTCGTAGTCAAGTTTTTGAAGACAGAATTTATGTTTTTACACCCTCTGGTGATGTCATCGATTTACCTATGGGCTCAACACCTTTAGATTTTGCTTACTACATTCATTCAAATGTAGGGCACTGTTGTATTGGTGCTAAAGTATTTGGCAAAATTGTACCTTTTACCCATCGATTGAAAACGGGCGATCAGGTTGAGGTATTAACTAGCAAAACACCCAATCCAAGTCGTGACTGGTTAAATCCTAATTTAAACTATATATACTCATCTCGTGCACGGGCGAAAGTACAGCATTTTTTCAAATTGCAGGATCGAGATAAACACCTTGCTCAAGGCAAAGAGTTACTTGATGCAGAATTAGTAAAATTAAGTTTCCTAACAATCAACCAGAGCCAACTAAAAGAAGCCGCCGTTCGTTTTAATGTGAAAACGATTGATGACTTATATGCCGCTATTGGCTCTGGTAATGCCCGTTTACAGCAAGTTATTAACTATTTCAAACAACTTGAAAACAAGTTAAAACCTATAACAGAGATTGATCCTCAGAGTCTGGTTAAAGAGTCTACTGTTGGTAAGAATACTCATACTACAGGAGATAATAATGGTATTACTGTTTCTGGCGTCGGTAACTTATTAACGCACATGGCAAAGTGTTGCTCCCCTGTTCCGGGCGATGCAATTTCTGGGTTTATTACGCAAGGTCGTGGTATTTCAGTGCATCGACAAGACTGTGAGCAATTAGCAAACGCACTCCATCAACAGTCAGAACGTTTTGTTGAAGTACAATGGGGGCTTGATGATAAGCAAAGTTATCAAGCCAGTGCATTGATTATTGCTAGTGATCGCCAAGGGTTATTTCGTGATATATCAACTATTATTGCTAATGAAAAGGTCAGTATTATTGGTATTGATAGTCATAGTGATAGTGCCAATCAAACCATGAGTATGAATATAAAAATGGAAGTAACCAGTAGTGAGTTGCTAACTCGAGTGCTAGAAAAACTCCAGCAACTTGATGATGTTATTGAAGTAAAAAGGTTATGAGATAAAAAATGATAAATGTTAATAGTGATGGCAATACTAATGTTAGTAGTAAAGCCTCAATAGAAAAACTCCGCTGGATTATGTCTGAATTACGCGATCCTGAAACGGGCTGCCCTTGGGATATAAAACAGACTTTTTCATCCATCACATCCTGCACAATCGAAGAAGCTTACGAGGTTGTAGATGCCATTGAGCAAAATGATTTTACTGAACTCAATAAAGAATTAGGTGACTTGTTATTTCAAGTGATTTTTTATAGTCAACTGGGTCAAGAGCAGCAATTATTTGATTTTGATAGTGTTGTAGAATCAATTTGTGAGAAACTTATTCGTCGTCATCCTCATGTATTTGCAGATACTGATTTAACTACCGATGCGCAAATAAAAGCAAATTGGGAGAACGAAAAAGCGAAAGAGCGTCAAACTAAGAATAAACAGAACGATCTTAGTATTCTTGCTGATATTCCAAAAAACTTACCGGCTTTGTCACAGGCAGCTAAAATTCAAAAACGCTGTTCTCATGTAGGCTTTGATTGGGATAATATGAATGATGTTTTTGCAAAAATTGAAGAAGAAGTGCTTGAAGTAAAAGAAGAGTTAGAAGCAAAAACAATTAATAAAGCAGCCTTAAGTGAAGAGCTTGGCGATTTAATGTTTGCAGTGGTTAATTTATGTCGCCACGCAAAACAAGACCCTGAAACACTATTACGCCACGCTAATCAAAAGTTTACTAAACGTTTTCATGGTGTAGAGGCACAAGTGCAACAATCGAAACGTGATTTTTCACAGCACAGCCTTGAGCAATTAGAGCAATATTGGCAGCAAGTAAAAAAGCAAGAGAAATAGCAGAGATATATAATGACCAAACTTTTATTATCAACCATAGCACTAGGGAAAAAATTACAGGTTGAAAACAGCCATGTAACAGTAGGTTTAACTAATCCTAAAAGCCCTAGTAATGTTGGTGCCGTTATGCGCGCAGCGGGGTGTTATAGTGTTGAACAAGTGCTTTTTACTGGGCAACGTTATGCAAATGCTGCTAAGTATAATGGCTCAAAACGCAATACCTTGAAACACAACACAGACACTAAAAATGCGCGTGATAAAATTCCACTGACGGCTGTTGGTAGTTTCGAAAACTTTGAAAAAGTACGTGCTTATTTACCAAGTGAGACTAAAATAGTTTGTGTAGACTTAATTGAAGGGGCAACACCGTTACCTCATTTTCAACATCCTGATCAGGCTCTTTATATTTTTGGCCCTGAAGATGGTACTATTAGCCAAGAAGTTATTAATAATGCTGATGAGGTGGTTTATGTACCTACAGTCGGCTGTATGAATTTGGCTGCATCAGTTAATGTTTTATTATACGATAGGCTAGCTAAATCATTGGTTAAGAGTAAGAAAATCGACAGTGATAATTTATTGATCAAAAAAAGTAGAGATACCAACAATAAAGTTAAAGTTAAAACTATTGTTGAGTAATTAAAGGAGGTGAATAGTGAATCAAAATCAGGAACTAGCAATTAAAGTAACAGCAATAAAGCCAAGCATAACGCTGAATGAATGCCCTGTGCCCATATCAACTCGGAGTAAGGCCAAGGTTTTTTTATGGAAAACTTTGGGTGTTGTTTGTGTTGGTTTAGCTATATTAGGAGCAATTCTCCCTATTTTACCGACAACTGTATTTTTGATTATGGCAACAGCCTGTTTTGCTAAATCATCACCGCGAATGCAACGTAAACTACTTAACAATAAAACGTTTGGCCCACTGATTCATGAATGGCAACAACACCGTAGTATTCCTAGAAAAGCAAAAAGAATCGCACTTTTAACTATAATATTTTCAGTTGTTTGGTCAGCTTATTTACTACAAAATATGATGTTAACACTATTGGTTATTCTACTTGTTATTGGGCCCTTTATTTTTTTATGGCGACTGCCAATTAGTAAATAGCGATAACACAGCAACAATCCCTGTTTTCTGCAATACATTAAAGCCAATGAATAATTTTAGCTCAAAGCTTTACTGACTATAGCGGCTAAATGATCGGGTAATGTTAATTTAAGTGCTATGTTATGAGCATCGTCTGACATCTTTTTCCATGTTAATAGCACAATGCGAATAATCTTTTCTTCATTATTTTGTTTCAGATATTTAGCAGAAAACTCATCGAAATAATGCTCTAGAAAGACCAAACAAGCAACATCTTCTAAGGTTTGACTATCAAGGCTTAACGAGGTCGATGTTTTATTTTTTAAGTTTTCTTTACAAATAATTGAAGCGGTTTGTTGTGCGTGTTGTTCAATATAACCATGCTCAATCATAATTTCAGCGGTTAGATCGCCATGGAACTTACCTAAAGCGATGCGCCATTGATAGTAACCGGCTTTGCCTTGTTCAAATTCGCTGCGTTTTAAATGCCAACGTTTTATATGTTGCGCACGTACCGCTATTTGTAATAGTTCGCTTGCTTGTGGCCAATGCTTTTCTAAACAAGCCGTCATTCGTTGTCCGTAAATTAATTCTTTTGGATGCTGTTCGCCATCTGATAAGGTGATATTGGTATCTTGACGATTGATGTCATCGATGGCTGATAAAACACTTTTTAATTGATTTGTCATAATTCACTTATTAGTCGAATATTTTTATTATCATAACGGTTTATGGTCAATAAAAAAATGCATATTTTTATTATTGAATTGCCTGTTGTTATTGTTGTTAGTCGTGACTTTAAGTATAATACTACTCCGTCCTGCTTTATTCGTTTTTACTCTTGTTTGTAGTGAGTTTTCAACTGAGTTTAACTGAGAATACAACAAAATTTTCAGCTAAAACAAATGCTATTAACCGCAATTTTATAACTAAAAACAATAAAGCAAAAAATTCTGTATTTCCCTTACATCGGTGTAGACATGACAACTAGATATATTTTTGTTACTGGCGGCGTGGTTTCGTCTCTTGGTAAAGGTATTGCCGCAGCTTCTTTAGCTGCAATTCTTGAAGCTCGTGGCTTGAAAATAACCATGCTGAAACTTGACCCTTATATTAATGTTGACCCTGGTACAATGAGCCCTATTCAACATGGTGAAGTATTTGTTACTGAAGATGGCGCTGAGACAGATTTAGATTTAGGTCACTATGAGCGTTTCATTCGCACCAAAATGACTAAACTTAATAACTTTACTACGGGTCGTATTTATCAAGATATATTAGCTCGTGAACGTAAAGGTGAATTTTTAGGTGCTACAATTCAGGTTATTCCTCATATTACTAACGATATTAAACGTCGAGTAATTGAAGGCGCTGAAGGCTATGACGTTGCTATGGTTGAAGTTGGCGGTACGGTTGGAGATATTGAATCTCAACCTTTCTTAGAAGCTATTCGTCAATTAGCGCTTGAAGTTGGTCGTGAACGCGCCATGTTTATGCATCTAACTTTAGTGCCATATTTAGCTGCGGCGGGTGAAATTAAAACCAAACCAACACAACATAGTGTAAAAGATTTACGTTCTATTGGTATTTTACCTGATATTTTAGTGTGTCGATCAGATAGAGCTATCCCCAATGCAGAGCGCGCTAAAATTGCTTTATTCTGTAATGTAGAAGAAAAAGCCGTCATCTCGATGCGCGATGTTGACAGTATTTATAAAATCCCTGCTTTATTAAAAGCACAAGGTACTGATGATATCGTGGTAAAACGCTTTGGATTAGATGTTCCAGAAGCAGATCTAACTGAATGGGAAGAAGTGCTTTACCATGAAGCAAACCCTAAAGGTGAAGTGACTATTGGTATGGTAGGTAAATATATAGAATTACCTGATGCTTACAAATCAGTTAATGAAGCATTAAAACATGCAGGGCTTAAAAACCAATTAACGGTTAATATTAAATATATAGATTCACAAGACGTAGAAGTAAAAGGTACTGAGTTATTAAATGATTTAGACGCTATTTTAGTCCCGGGTGGCTTTGGTGAACGTGGTGTTGAAGGAAAAATTTTAAGCGCACAATATGCCCGTGAAAACAAAGTACCTTATTTAGGTATTTGTTTAGGTATGCAAGTGGCCTTAATTGAATATGCCCGTAATGTAGCTGGTTTAACTGATGCTCATAGTACCGAGTTTAACAAGGAAACACCGTACCCTGTGGTTGGTTTAATCAGTGAATGGCTAGACGAAGAAGGTCAAGTTGAATACCGCAGTGAAAATTCAGATTTAGGTGGAACGATGCGTTTGGGCTCACAATTATGCCATTTAGTAAAAGGTACCAAGGTGTGCGACATATATGGCAGTGAAACAATTAATGAAAGACACCGCCATCGTTTTGAGGTAAATAATAACTACCGTGAACAATTAAGCAAAACTGGTTTGGTGTTCTCAGGTTTATCTACCGATAAAAGTTTAGTTGAGGTGATTGAAATACCTAATCATCCTTGGTTTGTTGCTGGGCAGTTCCATCCTGAGTTTAATTCGACTCCACGAGATGGTCACCCATTATTTGAAAGCTTTGTTGCCGCTTCTTTTGACCATCAAAAGCAGTAATCAAATTAATTCAAAAAGTTATAACAAACAACCGTAGCCAAGTGTTGCGATTTTTTTAAGAAATTTAATTTTAAGTTTGTAAAGGAAAAATAATGTCAAATATCAGTAAAATTTTCGCCCGTGAAATCATGGATTCACGCGGTAATCCAACAGTTGAAGCCGATGTTTATTTAGAGTCTGGTGCTTGGGGGCGTGCAGCAGCACCTTCTGGCGCATCAACTGGCTCTCGTGAAGCATTAGAGTTACGCGATGGCGATAAGTCACGTTATTTAGGTAAAGGTGTATTAAAAGCTGTAGCGGCTATTAAAAATGATATTACCTCAGCACTCGTTGGTCAAAGTGCACTTGACCAAGCTAACATCGATAAAATTATGATCGATTTAGATGGCACTGAAAATAAAGAAAAATTCGGCGCTAATGCTATTCTTGCCGTATCTCTTGCGGTAGCTAAAGCAGCGGCAATGGATAAAGGCGTACAATTATTCGAACATATCGCTGACTTAAATGGCACACCGGGTGTTTATAGCCTACCTCTTCCTATGATGAACATCATCAATGGTGGTGAACATGCAGATAATAACGTTGATATTCAAGAGTTTATGATTCAACCTGTTGGCGCAAAAAACTTCAGTGAAGCATTACGTATGGGCGCTGAAATCTTCCATGCACTGAAAAAAGTATTATCTAGCAAGGGTTTAAATACTGCGGTTGGTGATGAGGGTGGTTTTGCTCCTGATTTAGCCTCTAATGCTGATGCTTTAGCAGTAATTAAAGAAGCGGTTGCTGCTGCAGGTTATACGCTAGGCACTGATATTACATTAGCGATGGATTGTGCGGCTACTGAATTCTACGATAAAGATAAAGGTATTTACGATCTTAAAGGTGAAGGCAAGCAATTCACTTCAAATGAATTCTCTGATTTCTTAGGTGAGCTTTGTAAAGAATATCCAATCGTATCAATTGAAGATGGTTTAGATGAGTCTGATTGGGATGGTTTTAAATACCAAACTGATTTACTTGGCGATAAAGTACAAATTGTTGGCGATGATTTATTTGTTACCAATACTAAAATCTTCAAGCGTGGTATTGATACTGGCGTTGCTAACTCAATCTTAATTAAGTTTAACCAAATTGGTTCATTAACTGAAACGCTAGCTGCTATTAAAATGGCTAAAGATGCAGGTTATACAGCGGTTATCTCTCATCGTTCTGGCGAAACTGAAGATGCAACTATTGCTGACTTGGCGGTAGGTACAGCGGCAGGTCAAATCAAAACTGGTTCTTTATGTCGTTCAGATCGCGTATCTAAGTACAATCAATTATTACGCATTGAAGAACTTTTAGGCGATAAAGCTATTTATAACGGTTTGTCTGAAATTAAAGGTCAATAATATTTAGTTACGAGTTGGTAAAGTCGCGAGTAACAAAGTGCATCACTTGAATCTCGATACTTTTCAACTCGATCTTTTTTAGATAGGATAATGCTGCTGTAAAATAGTTAACAATTTATCATCGCTAATATTTTCAATATCTCTTTTTGAAAACAGTGTTAACAAATATAAATTATTTTCGTTAGTTAATTCATTTGCAACAAAGTAATAATACACCACACGAAAACCACCGCTTTTACCTGTAGGTATCGAGCTATTGGCTAACCTAATTTTATATAAATCATTACCTAATGAAACACCTGCTTTAGGGTTTTTCAGTAGTACACGTTTTAATTCTTTAAGATCATGAGGTAGCTGTTTATATTTTTTATGAAGCAGCTTAGCATCTTTAGTAAAAGAACTTAAATTAATGATATTTAGCATTATTTATTATCTAAACTTATAAAAGTTAAAAGTTAAAAGTTAAAAGTTAAAAGTTAATTTTCTAGTTCATCAATTAAGTCATCTAAGCTTGTTATATTTTTACTTTGCTCACTCGTTATTGTTTTTAATTCCTGGCAAGCAGAGTCAAAGCTCTGATATAGCATATTTGCTTTTTGTTCACTTAAATAAGACTTAATAGCTTCCACAATAATATCAGTACGGTTAACTGAAAATTGTTTAGTTAGTTCATCAATCTCATCAACCAAATAAGCATGTAAACGCAAGCCCACTTGTTGTTTTTCAAGTTGTTGTAAATTATGCATGTTATACACCTGTAATCATACTGAATAACAATAGTATATATAATAGTTATCTATTTTGCATTTAATACAAAAAAAATTACTAAAAACTGTTATTTCGCTACATTGGTTAATTTGAACTCCTAAATTTGGACTAAATCTATTCGTTTTCATCCTTTAAATATTAAACCCTAAATAATTCAAAATGATATTGAAAGCATCTCACTTTTTAATGCAATAAGTTTATTGGAGAATAACATGTGGCTACACCATTCAATTGCATTTCGTACTGCCATCCAATTACATATAGTTTTGCCACTAAATAAATATCAATAACTCCACAAATAGGTCATTCGTTCATTTTACTCAATGGCGCACAGAGCCTAAAGCAGTCGTAAATGATTGTATGAATTACCTCAGCTAAAGCTCACTTTGATACGTTAGCGGACGTTAGCCATGGTTCATCGAGCGACAAGTGATCCGATACAAATCAGCCCTGCGTTAGATAATAGAATTGTTCTAAATTTCATCAGGAATCTATAAAGTCAAAAATCCTAATTTGATTAAAAAATACCAAAGCGGACATTAGATTAATGTGATTTTAGGTATTAAATTTTTATGATTCTATGGCGGGGCACTTAGCGCCATAGAGTTTAGGTAGCTCAGCGTCCCTACATAAATATAAATTGTCTATTTAAGCTCTAGAACTCCACACTAACTGACTATTTAGTTAGCCTTGATATTTAAATAGGCACTAGCTAGTTAGACAACGAAAAATACGGCTGTTGTGACTACAGTTAAAATGCACACTGATGATCTAGCTTGAGTGAATTTGATAATTTTATATTAATTAATAAAGGAGCTTACTATGAGCTAATCAGCTTTACTTCAAAATGAACTTCCATCTTCAATTTCACCTAATACTCACCTCTTCTTGTTAACGGGCTTAAAAAATATGAAGCACTACGAAACGAGTTGTAGCTGTGTATTGTTTTAAAAGAAGGATTTTTATTGAGCGAAAATGAACACTTAAAATGATGTTTTATGTCCTTGTCTATACATTTTGCTAGGTTATTATCGAGTAGTTAACTCAATTAGTGAGTTTAAAAAAATTAATAAAAACTGAAACTCGGAGTATTCCCATGATCAACAACAAATCAAAATTCAGCTTGAAAAATTATTTTTCTCTAAGTCCAATTAGTTTGTGTATCGCTATAGCAACAACTGGGGTACCTATCAATTATGCGCTAGCTCAAGAGGATGAAAGTAAAAGTGTTGAAGTCATCACTGTTACCGCTACTAGACAAACCGAAAATTTACAAGATGTTGCAATATCGGTTACGGCTTTATCAGCAGGGGAGTTACAAAAGCATCAAATAAATAACCTTGGCGACTTAGAATCCCATATTCCTAATTTAAATTTACATGTGGGTGATGCAGCCAATGCTGTGGTTTATATTCGAGGTGTTGGCCAAATAGACTCTATTTCCTTTAATGATCCAGGTGTTGGCGTATATCTTGATGAT
>Ga0209081_1000788_pt1 | contig 19166 bp, 5 predicted proteins | sample GOMGulsemesocosm_4_FD_184636 | JGI IMG/M metagenome (GOLD analysis project Ga0209081, IMG submission 184636) | Methane-oxidizing microbial communities from mesocosms in the Gulf of Mexico - GOM15B Gulf of Mexico (SPAdes) (version 2) | ecosystem: Environmental > Aquatic > Marine > Cold seeps... | reverse complement strand
AGTTGCTTCTATTGATCCATCAACAGGCGTTCCATCTTGCTCTTTTAAGCAGTATTTCTTATCCCAAATATCTAATGAGGTCGATTGGAATGGAATATCTACCGCTGTATCCTTAACAACTTTTAAAGTGACTTTGCTCATGCTTCCCCTGATTCTTAAACTTTAATTTTTGAGGCGTCTTGCCTTGGACACACAGGTTAAATGGAATCAGTCAAAAACACAACATGATGTGGTGATTATTTAACAGGCACCTATATGTGGTGTGAATAACATTTTAAGCTTTATCCGGACAATTATTCTAAATATCAACTTGTTAGATGCTTTTTTGGTTAAAAAAAGAAGATGGCATCATTTTTATGCTTTGTCATCGGAGGTTAGAACTATTATTTAATCATCAAATAGCTTTTTTTCACAATACGTTTTTGGGTTTAAAAAGGGAATTGAAAAGAAAAATTAATTCTTCCTGAGCCCTCATTATCATCTCGGCGATTTAAAGGTTGTCCAGCTGATATATGACCCGATGCTACATCATAAATTGAAAAATCTAGTCCTATTCCAATACTAGTAAGAAAATCATTGCTATCTGTTCCTTCGCCATTACCTTTATAGGGAAAAGCGGCTCCATGGTCTAGGAACCAAAAATATCTCGCACGATGCCCAAATATGTTTTTCATTTTGTTTGGCATAGCATGCGATAGTTCAACACTTGAATAGTAACCCTTATCGCCTGTTAACAAGCCTTCTACATAACCCCTAACCGTGTAAGTACCACCCACTTGAAACTGCTCTACCGAAGGTAAACGTTTTGTATCACTCCATTGCCCACCAAAGCGAAATTGTGCCAGCCAGTCGCCTTTTAATGAGGTGTTATAGCTATAGTCGGCATTCACTTTAAAGAAAGAAGTTTGATTACCCCACTCACCAGGAGCAAGCGTGCCCTTTATGCTGGCATAACTAATACTGCTTGCTGAAAAAGCTTGCCAATTAAAACCAAAATCAATTGTTTTGACCTCAGTTTCAAATAATGTCTTTTTTGCTACATCGGTGGATGATTTCTTTTTATTGACACCTACTTTTGCCGTTACTACATTTGCTCTACTCACTAATAACGGATGAGATAGTTCTGCTCCAAGCGAGTAGGAGTCACCTGTAATATCTAATACTTCAACGGCTCCATCAATAATCTCAATTTTGGAAATATTCCCACTTAATTTAAATTGTGACCCTAGATTATTAACTGGAAATTTATAACTACTGTAAAAGGCTTTCGAACCTTCTGCCCCATAAGCACCGATTGTGAAATTATCTCTTTTTCCCGTTAAACTGCGGTCAAAGTAGTTAAAACCAAAGCGGTATAAACCGACATCCTTTGTTCCGGTATTGTCAGTATAAAAAAACGACTCCCGCCTTTCAGGTTCTTTTGCGGTTATAAGGTATTTGGTTTTCCCTTTGATTTCACTTGGTTTTAAAGCAATACCCAGCTGAATATCGCTTAATAAATTTATTCTTTCAAGCCTCTTTTCAAGTGCTTTAAGTTCAACTAAATCATCAATCGCCACATCTAAGCTTGCAAGGAGATAATCCTTATTTGTTGATGAATTTCCTACAACGTCAATTGCATCAATACGCCCTTCAACTAAATTAATTTGCACCGTACCATCACTAATTTTTTGTGATGGTAAATAGGCTTTAGAGGCCAAATAACCCTTTAATTTATATAGCTCATTTATTTCATTTAACAATCTATTTAAATCGTTAAATGTAATTATTTTTCGTAAATATTCCTTCGTTATATAGTCAATTTCCTCATCACTAAGGATATCTGAATCGGATATTTTAATATTTCTTAACTCAAAATTTACTGTTGAAATCAGTGGTTTCGAGGTGCTTTCTAGCAACTCTTCGGCATCTAGCCCGAGTGACTTTTGCTGGCTTTTTTCTATATTTTCTTTTTGTTCACGGTATGTCTCTGCTTGCTCCAACTGCCGTGTAATCGTTCCGGCAGACGTTGGGTTTATAGCAAAGGATATCGTTGGCGTGCTAAACATTAAAAAGCTAATTAGCAAAAAAACAACACGATTATCCCTCATATTTTCCTTATTTTTCATCCGCGTATTAATAGTATGCAACGTTAAGAACATCATCCGTTGTTTCCGTCTGAACTAATAAATCTGGGTCATAAATCAACGTGCCACCCTTTCTTTCATTAAAAAATGTTTCAAATGTTATTCCTGTCGTCCATGGGAAACTTTTTGGTGCGCTCATTAATTGAGTGCCTGCTTTCATTTGTTGACTGTTACGCTTCTCAAGTAAGCGATTTACACTATTTTCTGTACTGAAGCTATTAATAATATAGTTTGGCTTATAGTCGATAACAATCGCATCAGTAAGAACCAGCTTACTATCCGCCCTAATTAATAAATCAATAGGCATTCCACCCACTAATTGGATGTCGGACTCAGGGAAAAGCCTTGGCGGGCCATCATAAATAACTACTGAATAGCCCGGCATTTCAATGCGAGATGTACCACTCACTGTGAAATTAGTAAGATCTAAATTGCCACTTGATGACATTAAGTTTGCATTTTTTGTATTAAATAACTCATAAAATGAGCCGACATTTGAATTGATGTTAATACTAATGTCATCAGCTAAACCACCATCATTACCGCTAAGGTTTAAAAGAAGTTTATCTACCGAACCGGTGTGCTGAATATTAGGAAGGTTTATATTATCCGCATTCACTACCAATCTATCTTTTACAAAGACGTTATTCATGTTTAATCGCCCTGCTTCACTAGCCACTTGAAATACACCTTCTGCCGCCCTAGCTGTATCAATATCTAACAGACTGCCTGATACCCCTATATTTATATTATCGTTTGTTGAAACATCCACGAAATAACCATTACCCGCAGCTACATTAATATCAATAAGCCCGTTAGTGGACGTAAAGGACTCTGAGATCAAGTCTCCAAATCGTTCTTCGTAGAAGATGCCTTCCTCTGCGCCAATATTAACCATCCCATTAGAGTTACCTACGATTTTTCTAGTGTTACTCCCCACTAGCCCAGCTGCAGCAGTCAGCGTGAGATTATCACCTTTCAACGCAATACCATTATCAACTCGGCTATTCATAATATTAGCTCCGGCGACCACTACCACATCAGAATTCCGCGCGTAAACTGAGTTAAAACTAATATCATTAGCCGCATTAATGTTTATATCACCTGCTACCGTTACTTGCCCATCAAGGCTTACACTGCCACTCGCCTTTAATAACAAGCCTGTCGCACTGTTTTGTACAGAGATAATATCGGATGCAATCAAGTCACCATTACGCACTTCTATGATTGTATCGCCATCTGTTTCAATCCTACCTAAGCTAAGTGCTCTATCTGGTGCAAGAATGTATAAGCCCCCTGTCCCTACTAGTGCCGAGAATAAACCACCCTCATCAATTCTAATATCTAAATAATTATCGCTAGCACCCGCACTCTCACGAGCAATCAAATGAACCGATTGACTCAGTAAATTAATATCATCAGTATTGAGCACATCAATAATATTATTGGCTTCTAATTGAATATGGCCTTCTGCAAACAGTGTATTTACTTTTAAATCACCGACTTCTTCTAAATAAATTTCACCATCACTACGTGCCGTTAAGCTTGAACCTAATGTTCCTTGCAATACAATTGGAGCAGTGCTGCTACCAATATTGCCACCTGCGGCTTCAAGAATGAAGTTTGCCGAAGTGATATTAACAACACCTGGAGTAGCAGCATTGTAGATACCTTGCCCTGTTTTAATCTGAACATTTTGTCCTGCAACAAGCTGATCAATATTAATATCTACCTCAGAACCTAAGAAAACATGATTAGCGGCAGTGATACTGGTTGTACCTGTTGCTTCAACATCCACATCTTCACGCAAAGCAATACGTATTTCGGTATCAGTTGCCGTTACATCATCACTTTCGGCTGCGGCAAGTGCAAGCTGTTGCTCTGGTGTCAACGTCACCACATCAGGCGTAGTATCAATAACAATTTCGCCAGAAGAGACACCCAAACCACCTGATGTTGTTAACTGAACATTAATTCCTTTAACATTCGCTTCTTCAATTCGCGTTTCTGTATCGGTCGTTTCTGAAACTACATTTTCAGCGATACCGTAGGTTAGTTGATCAAGTGACCAAACTGACCCTGCTGATAGTTCAGTACGTTCCTCAGCACTAGTAACATAAGCATAGCCACTATCAAAGCTATTACCTAGGCCACCAAAGTCTGTATGCAACTCATGGTATCGATCTGTACGTTGTTGCTGTAAACCATTAACATCCGCCGAACTGAAACCTTGATCAAGTAAGACTTGACGCTCCTCTGCATCGATAGTCACTACAAAGCCAGCGTCATAGCTGTTAGAGTTTGCTTGCAGCTGGCGATATGACCAATAGAGTTTATAATCACTGTTACGGGTATTTTCAAATGCCGTAATCGTATCTGCAGCATTCGCTTCTTCATCCACACCAACCGTACCCAGCAAATTCATATCTTGCCACAAGGATAATAATTCCTGCTCAGTTTTAGTATCCCGTGTTTCAGATGTATTAGCATCTAAGATATTGCCACTCGGCACATTGATAACGACATCACCGCCATCTGCATACGCTTTAACAAGCAATAAATCACCTGACTGTTCTTGCACATAAATACCTGTGGCTGCTTGAGCTGACAAACCATCGCCCGCTAAGAAATTATCACCACTATCAAGATTTACCAATGCATCAGCACGACCGATACGACCAATATCAGACTCTAAGCTAATGGTATCACCACGGATTAAAGCCGTATTATCATTGCCCACAAGGATGTTATCGACGTGTATGCTGACATTACCATCAGCCGTTGTAACACGTTGGAAGTTAAAAATATCGCCCTTATCAACAATATTAATATCACCAGCTGTCGTATTGATATCAATCACACCACCATTGAGTCTGGTACGAATTGCTTTATCAACACCGATACCTGTTTGGGCTAATAAATTAATACTTTGACCTGCGATCACTGCTGTATCACTCAATTGACGAATAGCACCCTGAGATTCAACATGGGTCAGTGCATCTCGATTATTCAGCGAGCCATTAATTAATATATCGCCCACAGACTGTACATTTAATAAGCCTGAATCATAACCACCAAATTCAATATCAATACCATAATCTGCTTTCACCACATGTTGATGATAGGTTGTAGTGGTATATTCTTTACTAAAAAGATCTACACGATCTATAAATCTACGTTCCGGTGATCTTGGGTCATTACCAAATCCAAAAACACCACCTTCAAGTCGCCAATCATGATCAACAACGGTTGACTCATTGGCACGATAGAAATATGTCTGCCCGTTAGCAAACTCCGCCGGCACATCATTAACAGCCAAGACAACACCATTAGGGTCATCAACAATAATAGTTTGAAGATCAAGAAAATAACCCGCACGCCCCCATGTCAGTTGTCCAAAACTATTATTACGAACTGAGACGAAATTATCATTTGGTCTACTACTTGTCCCGTTGATCGTACTATCTGCAGCATCGCCGCCAAAAAACAGAGGACCATATGTTGCTATATTAACGCCATTACATGCCGTTGATTCTAAACAGAACCAATCTAATTCACCCAAAAGAGTACTAGCAACATATCTGCTGCCTCTGTAGACAGTAAAGCCATCACCCTCACCAGTGGAATAGGAAGTATCATTGAGGCTAGGTTCAGTCCCATTTGTGCGATCCTGAAAATTCAATGCTGCCGTAAAAGTATAGTCCGATGTTTGTTTATTTGACCAGCTATAAGACAAATTAGTTTGTGGTGAATAATTATCTGCTGATACACCTGATGCGCCTGTTCTAATCAAATTATTGGCCTCACCAAACTGATCAACTGTTTGATTATCAAACACCGCAATTGCATCACCTAAGCGTTTGTAAATTGTGGTCAGCGGTTTAGTGCTATCGGCTGGGTTTCTGAAACTGGTATCAGTGATCTTAATCGTACCTTCAACACCTACCCCAGCATCTAAGGCGTTAACAACCAGATCAAGACCACTTTGATTATTAACATTAATACGCCCATAACCATCTAGCACTTTAAGTTTACCGCCACCCGTACTAATGATCTGACCAAATAATTGCATATAACCGCCCTGCACTCGTGCTTCTTCAAGCTCAATACGATTTTCAGCAGCATTATAAAATGCGGTAATATTGCTATTATTATTTACTTTATAAAAGGCCGTTGGTGTTTCACCCGCATCGACCTTATCTTGGTAATCTTGCTGTGCCCACGCAAGGGTATTAAAGCCTGCACTTTCACTTTGATAATCTTCATAAATTTCCGGTATGGCTGCAATACCAAGTGAATAGTCAGCAATGCCACTTTGAATTAAACCGTTAATATTTAGTATCTTAGCGCTGGCATAAATATTATTAGCTGCGATAATTGTGCCACCAGAATCAAGTGGCAAGTTCAAATACCGTGAAACACGGTTTTGTTCCGACGTATTGACTACTTCATTTAATATCGCTTGTGGCGCTCCACCTAAATGACGGGCACCATCAACATAGCTTAAAACAATATCTTTTCCTGCTTGAATATCCAGTGTATCTGCTAATAAATTTCCATTAATATTGACACTTCCTGCTGCGTTATAAAGTTCTATTGTTCCTTCTAGATTAAGAATATCACCCGCCACAAATAAATCTGGTGCCAATAAATTAGGATCATTACCCGGTGCATTGGGATTATACGTATTTTCAACATGGATCAATGATTCAGAGGAGATAGCCGCGGTCACAATACTGCTAAAGTTCGCCCCACTACCGCCAATATCAGCATTACTAGCAATTCGACGACCATTTAAAGTAATAGCACCACCATTATGTTCAGGGATGGTTAGCCAGTCGGTCTCAACAAAAGCAGGACTATGATTAATGATCTGGATCAATGAATCACCGGGCGCATCTAATATCCCTGTTCCTATTAATGAATCACTCGCTATTTCAATATTGCCAGATTGCGCCCAAATACCATCTACAGAGATAATATCTACCGTATCATTTACGCCTGCCAATGCACCTATTTGTACATTTAAACGGTCGATCTCAGCTTGATAAGCTGCTGCCACATCATTAAACTCACCAGCGAAAGCATCTCTATATTCTGTATACAGGTCAACATCTTGTTGCAATTTATTACTCAAATCTTCTGTCGATACGGTATATGTAATACCATCGCTAATGCCAAATGGATCAGCCACATCAATCGTGCCATCACTACGAATAGTCAAATATTGTTTATTTTGTGTTCCCGCTTCAACAACACCATTATTTACCACTTTAGAACGTGACGTATTGCTTGATGATCCACCTGTTTTCTCAATTGAAACACTGCCACCACCAAATAATTTGCTAAAGAATGTAGCTATTTCTGATAAAACAACATCTTTAATAACACCATCACCATCAACAGAGACATTACCCTTAGCACTAATAAGATGAACATCTCTCACCGCCTTAAGACTGGCATTATTTTGAATTTCAACTGTGTTATATTGTCTTAAATCAGCATCCGCTTTTGGTTTTTGTGACACAGGAATTAAGCTGTTATTCCAGCCTCGAGTATCAGCATCCACTCTAAATTTATTTAACTGGCCTTGTTTGTTTTGACCTGCAAGTAAATGTATATCTCCATCAGCGCTTAATGTTGCACCTGATTTAGTGAGAATCTTGTTAGCCGCATTTACTCGGGCTAATGTTTCGCCACTAGGAATGCCAGAAAGACCCGATGTTTTAACTCTAACATTAGCCTCAACCGTCGTATCATTGCGAGTTGCTAATGTTAAATCTCCCACACTTGATAGCTCTGAGTCACCCACTGTAATAAACATATCATTAATATCATTGACTACTTTGCTGACACCTTTTGCAACCAAAAGTACGCCACCGCTATCAACTTTCACTGTGTCTTTTGCCAACACAGTATTGGCAATATCCATATCCAGTGATCCTGGTTCACGCAAATCACCTTCTACTGCTAAACGTGAATTATCACCAACTGTTAATCGACTATCTAACTCAATTGAGCTTGTACTTTTGGCTGCGGGAGCATCCACTACTCCACCTGAACCTGTCACAACATTATTGCCATATTGGTTCTTAATAACTTTATTACTAAGATCCACATCAATATTATCAGCACTAATTTCAACATTATCTCTAAATGTCATACTGACACCAGATACACTATTGTTGTTCGTATAACCACCACTTCCACCAAAAACAGAGCCAAAATGAGCATCAGCCTTACTATCAAAATTATTTTCGTGAGCCGCCTCTATTCTCAAATCATTCAGCGCTAATACGCTACCACTATTAATATAAGCTTGAGTATCACTTTCTGTTTGCGTATACGATTCCACAGAAGCACCGCCTACTACCCCACCTGCACCAGAGAGAGATTGAGCATAGTTCCTATCTGAACCACCGGCATAAATATTAAGATCACCACCATTAATTGTAACGTTAGAGTCTAAAAAGGCCCTTATATTACTATCCGAAAGTGCATGAGACTCATTAAAACCTAATGCCAAAAGACCACCGTTATGGCCATCTGATTGAGATGACTGCTCACTATTTATCACACTGTTAATCGTTGATTGACCACTAATCTCTAAAGTACTGTTACTGCCTATATAGCTATTAGCATTAAGCGTACTTTTAGCTTCTGAATAGGTTGCATCTACCCCTATCAATAAACCACCACCCGCAGCAAAGGAGCGTGCTTTGGCCGTCTCATCACCATTATTTTGTGTAATATTTGCTGCAATCGATAAATCGGTTGCAGTAATATTATTATTATCTGCAAGATAAGCATCAACATCAGAATTTACTTTAGCAAAGGCATTCGAAACACCAACACGTGTAGTTAATGAAACATTGACCCCTTCTGATTTAGCCTCAACTTGAGGACTCGCACTTGCCAAGACAGATAATTTACCATCATCCAAATTGAATGTTGTGCCTGTTCCCGTCACAGCAGAAACTGTGCTGCTATCTTCAGCCCTGGCATCCGCCCCCACACCACTTGCAACTGAGCCTGCAGCAGAACTTTCTGTTTCCACATACACTTTTCCCCGACTCTCTGCTTTTAGTGTGACATCACCACTTTTTACCATTATGCTATCTGACATGCTGGCATGAACATCACTTTGCTTGACAGCGCGCGAGACTACGGCACCGATCGTAAATGCTCCCCCTTGTGCTCCTTGTGCTTTCGCATCAATATTGCTGCTATCTTGGGCTGTAACTGTAACAGACCCCGTATCAACTCGAATTAATCCCGCCATATCAGCATTAACAGAGTTATTAATTGTTGCATGAGTTACTGCGGCACCAAGTCCAATAATACCTGCCGAACCAGCCCAGGTATCTATATCAATCGTATCACCGCCATCATTCTCCACTGATGCTAAGACGGTAATATCATTAACACTTAAAACATCACTATCACTATCTATCAATGCACTTACATTAGCTTTATAACTAGCAACAGAAACAGCACCGCCGATACCAACAATACCGCCACTACTAGTACCCACTAGTGATTTTATTTTTGTTAAATCTTTAGCACTAACCGTGACCGAACCCGTATCAACCCTACTATCACTAATGGTTGCAGATGTTTGATATTGCAATTGAGCGACATCATCACCATTGGCAATATCTTTTACATCTCCCTGCGTACTATCATTAAGTCGATTTTTCTCTGTAGAGCTAATAACATCATCATCCACACTGGCGAGCGCTCCAAACCGATCTGCATTGGTAAAACTATCTACTTTACTCAATGTGCCATTATTATTTTTATCTACTTCTCCATTGGCATCTTCTGTTAGGTTATCACCCACCAAATTCACGCTAACACCGCCACCGATACCAAGCCCGCCTGCACCTACCATAATGGCTACCGAATCAATATGATTACTACTATCCGCAGTTACCGCTAAATCTCCAGCCGTGTTCAGCGTACTATTAATCACATCTGCTTTGGTACGTGATTTTAATACATTAACCACCGCACCCGCGCCTACTCCACCTAATAAACCAGCTGCACCAGCACCGGCGCGGTTCCTTATATCAATCTGACTCTCAGCCGATACAGTTGTATTGGCTGCATAATCAGCCACACCACCTAAATCCGTATTTTCAATTGCGGCTTCTGTAGTACTCGTTACAACATTGGTCACAATGGCACCCGCTACTCCAACACCACCCGCACCAGCTGCACCTATTGCATAATTATTTATAGTGGTATCCGACCCTGCAATAACGCTTACATCGCCACTAACACTTAGATTACTGCGTACCGTATCACCATCAATATAAGCCCGCGTTGTTGTGTTATTTAATCCCACAGAGAAACTACCACTAGCAGCACCAGTCATCGCACCAGCCGCACCACCAGCCACTAAATACAAACCATCATCATTATCTGCTTTTATAGCTAATGAACCGACATCAACAGTTGAATCAGTTAAACCGGCCTCTGTTCGCCCTTCAAATTTAGCCAGCACACCCGTGCCTGCAAATGCGCCTCCCACAATACCACCAGCACCACCAACAACTAATGATGAAACCCCCTGAGTAACCAATGCATTAATGTTAAATTCACCAATACTTTTAACCGTAGCCAAATCAACATAAGCCAGCGTATTTCTAGCAAGTGTAGTGGTATCATTAGCAACCCCGACACCCGCTGCACCGCCGGCAATATTCCCTATAAAACTATTCACATAAGCATGATTAGATGCATTAATATCAACTTGTGAGAAAACAGCATCGGTTAAATCATCATTAATACTTGCATCTCTGATGTAGGCTTTAGTCGACCCACTGATTACATTGACATTTTGGATTAAAGCAACCGCTAATGCTCCCACACCTACATTAACGCCAATCGCTTCCACATGCTGTGACGATGCCGCATTGATAGCAAGACCTGTTGTCGTTTTCGTTTGACGTTCCGATTTAAAATCAAGGGCATGATAAGTATCAAGATCAACTTGCTGAGCAAGATTAACATCACTATCCAGTTCACCAGTATTGACCTCTAGCATATCATTTTCATCTTTTGCTAACGCTGTTACCTCTGTGGCATTACCCGTAATATAAGCTTGAGTATCTCCACTGATTTCATTAATTGTAAATGAAATTCCAACACCGGCACCGGCCAGGCCAAGCCCTAAAGAACCTGCAGAACTAACAATACGATCATCACTTGTTGCTAACACAGCAATATTATTTTCTGCTGTAACCATCGCACCATTGCTAATATAGCTACTCACATTATTATTAATATAATTACTTGAGATTGATCCACCAACACCAACACCGCCAGAACCTGCTTTCGCTACAGATACAGCTGAAATATCAATCTCTGACACTGCATCAATAACACTGTTTTTCACTAAAAGCTCACTATTACTACCCGTTACATAGGCATTGGTATTATTGTCTATTCGATTAACTGATATCGCAGCACCGCCACCAAGTGCTACAACTCCCACACCAATTGAATCGGTGACAGCTAAAATAGCCCCTGTATTTTTCGCTTTGATCTCAACATCACTTTCAAGATCATCGTTTTCCACATTTTTAATATATGCATCTATATCTGTAGCAATCGTATTAACAACAACTGAGGCACCAATTGCACCTTGACCTGATGCAGCAACAGCTGCAACCACACCTTCAATATATGAGCTATCTAAGGCAAGAACAGATAAGTCTTTCGAGTGAAATGTAGGCGTAGCATCCGTAAGATTTGTATTGTCAATATAGCTTTCTGCAGAACTCATAATGAGATTATTACTTACAGCTCCCCCACCAGCTACTTGGGTACTACCTGCTCCAGCTAATGAATAGGAATAAATATCACCCAAATTATGAGCGGCAATCAGTGTATTACCATCTGTAGTAACAGCACCACTTGCACCTCCTGAGTTATCTGCATCAGCTATAAATGCCTGTGTATTTCGACTAATATCATTAAGTGATAATGATGCACCAAATCCTGCATTAACACCTCCGGCTATACCGCCCGTAATATTATAAATATTGGAATCGTCTTCTGCTGCAATGAGCAAACTATCATCTGTTGTATAGTCGCCATTATTAGCAATGCTTACATGATCATCAGAATTGTCAATCGAAGCATTCTCACTGCTATCTAGGAACCATGGTTCATCAGGATCAAATCCTCCATCTTTTTCAGGATCAAATCGCGCCACATGGACATTTCCATCATTCAGCGTTATCAATGCATTATTATCAACATAAGCTTTTGTTGTATTGTCAATGGTCAGCAGAGATGTTGAGCCAACCACTGCTGCATCTTTTCCACCCGCCCCAGCAATCGCAATAGAAACATTATGTGAAGCATTTTCAGCTTTCACGGCAAGACTATCGCCATCAAGTCTAACCTCGCCACCGATTCCTGCCTCAGTATCCGTATTATAATTAATTCCTAAAAAGGCCAAGCCACCACTGCTTTCTGCTCCTACAGATAGACTCCCAGCAAAATTAACGGCTTCAACAAGGCTACGACTATCAATACTAATATCTCGAGTTAGGCTACTATCAATTAAACGGTCATTATGCTGATTAATAGAAGCCGCATTATCAATGAATGCAATACTGTCTGTGTTAAATGTCGACACATTAACAGCACCTGCAACAGCCTTACCGGCAGACTGAGAAGTAGTACCGGCCCATGTAGTAAAAAAGCCATTTTGAACGCCACCATTTATATTTAATTTATCTGTAACATCACTTACTCCATTAAACTGATGCCACGTAATTTCATAGGGAAGTATTACACGAGAATTAATATTAATATCTTTTGCTGCATCAATCTCTGCAGCACTCTTAATGGTTGTATTGGCACTATTATTAAATGTACCAATTGTCACCGCGCCTGTTAATGCTGGATTACTTGAGTCTATAGAGGTTGCACCAGCATCTGATGACGTTTTAACATTGTCCTCAATCGTTGCCAAAATATTGATATCACCAAGTCCGTTAGCACCTGTTGTTGTCAGGGTTCCCGCCACATCTGCCGTTGCATTATTAGTTGCTTCAGCATATGAAAAAGAACCTGCTAGATTTGCATTAATGCCTGTATTAGGCGCAACACTCGCCGCAAAACCAAGGAGCTTCTCGGCTAACGGTGAACCATTACCTGCTTTCTGAATAGCCCCCGCTATAAAACCACCTGTTGTAGACGAAGCCTGAACATCATTTTTATCTGTAATTGATCGGGCAGTAATATCAATTTTATCAGCTGCAATAATGTGCCCATCAACAGTCACCGATACATCAGAATTAGTAAAACCCAGTGCTGCTGACAAGCTTATTTCACCGTTTGGCAATGTAAATGCTGATGCTTGAGCATCATGAGATTTACTCATCAATGCACTAAGAGTTGTGTTAGCTCCCGCTGTAACCGAGCTACTTGAATCTATATCAATCTTCGATTTAATATCAGACCCACTATAAACAAACGCTGCATTTACTGATGTTCCAAAAACAAAAGCAGTTAATGCCATAGTACTATCTGCATTGGTCGAAATATTAATATCTCCACCCGAATTTAAAATAGTACTATCTTCCAAAGAAATAATAGCATCTGGGTTACTTTCACCATAAACCATACCAAAAACAGTACTTGGCGTTATTGACTTCGCTTGTGTAATTGCATTTGATGAAATAGTAATATCACCAGATGCTGTCATATTTGAGCCATTTAATATTATTTCAGATGTTGAGTTCGATAAAACGATACCGGCAAGTGGATTAAGTGCCCCCAAGAAACCAAGAATACTATCTCCAACTTCTGAAACAGCACCATCACCATTTAGAAAACTTGAACCATCCGCATTTGAGATAATATCAAGCTTATTTCCTCGAATTGTTGCCGCATTAATTACAATACCTGTCTGCAGTTCTTGCGCATCAATAAATGGTGTTAATGCATTGAGTAATGAAGCTTGAGCGCTCGATTGAATAGTAATATCACCAGCAGCACCACTTTCAGAATCAGCTAAAATCTGGGCATTATTAAATATATTAATAAAGGCATTTTGTGCAAAAACATCATTACCTGTTGCTTCTAATGTAATATCACCAGCATTAAATACACCATCTGCAAAGCTGAGCAACTTAGCCCCATCTTGAATTTCAATCTCTACAGCTTCCAGTGTTAAATCACCTGAGTTAGCTATTGAGCTATCATTGATATGTGCAGCTTTACCCGCCCCAGCTACCGAGCGTGTTGAAATAACTATATCAGTAGACACCGTGATTTTATTATCCGCTTGCAATGCAAGACTGCCTGCATTCCAATTAATGCCATCGCCAGCACCTTCTGCATCATTACGTAATAAATCTGCGCTAATAGTTAAGTTTTCAGGATCGATCAATACCTTACCTGCTTGCCCATCTTCGGCACTGGCTAATAAATTACCGCCCGCTAATTCAACTGTTTTTTTAGCACTAAACTCTACAAATCCGCCATCACCTGTACCAATAGAGCTTGCATCTAACGTTGCATTACCGTTAATACTCGCATCTGTACCAGCAAACACAACAACATTACCGCCATTAGCGTTAGCACCCTTGCCTTTTGCTGTTAATTTAGCGTTTTCTGAGAGCTTAATATTACCGTCTGAAAGCACATCAATATTCCCGGCATCCACGTTACTTGCCCCATCAGCATGTAGCTCGCCGGTTATTTCTATATCATTACTTGCAAATAAAATAATATCGCCATTAATCTCTTTGATGCCTACAGCGATATCTTGCTCGCTAAAATCAACAATCTGCTTAGGCGCAATGTTATTAATTGCACCCGATAACTCGATATACCCTGCTTTGATCCGAGCCGCTTGCTGAACACTAATTTGCCCTTGAATATCAACAAGCGCATTTGGATTAAGCGGTGCATTACCATTGAGAAGTTTTTGTGTTGCCATTGCCGACGGGTTACCTTCGCCATCGAAAAAACCATCAATAAAGGATTGGGTTGGGGTTGATACCGTTAAACTACCCGTATTAATTTGCCCCGATTTGCCAACAATTAATCCATGTGGATTGGCAAAAAATACATTGCCACCAATTTGCCCATTTTTATAACCATTTAAGATGCCGTTTATTTGACTTCTTTTATCATGAACAATATTTAATAAGTTTTGAGCGCTACCCGGTACATGCAAGTTAACAATTTTCCCTTGATTAACATCAAAGGTTGAAAATGAATTAAAGGCGTTGTCACCCTGTATTGTTCGCGTGGTTATATCGGTAACAATGCCTTGGGTATTTAGGGTTGTTTTTGTTAAGCCCGTTATACTGATTGCTTGCGCTCCAGCAATGGATTGCACGCTGTAAATCAAACATAGAAAAGAATAGCCTGTTAACTTCAGCCCTTTTTTTAATGACTGTCTAAGTCCTTTAATCATTGGCATTTCGCTCACCTTTCCTTGTAGTAAATTTATTTGCTATTCAGTGCTGCTACTGGGGGATTCTATTTTATTGGTAGCGTTTGATTTATCAGACTTTTTTAGCTTGGTTTTCAAAATATGACTGACGACATCGTCTGAAATATCTATTTCTTGATTTATATAGATTTGTCTAGGAGAGAAAATTTCAACCACATCAAATTTTTGATCAATGGCTATCGTTTCTATTATTGGTGTTAACTCATTCCTAAATTCAAGAACCAGCTTAACCTTTAGTTCAGATGCTTTTTTCTGGATAATCGCTATCCTTTTTTGTATTTCCGCCTCTGCTTTTCTTATTGCTAACGATAACTCTTGGGATTGCTCTTTGGTTGCTTTCTCACCAGTGCTTTCTTTCAAGTTATTGATAGCCTTATTCAGCTCTTCCCTAAACTTGTTTAGCACGACCTCTTCATCTTTAACAAAGCTATTCACCTTGCCTGCAATGAGCTCAGCTCGACCTATTTCATTCGCCACTTTATCCAAATCGATCATCGCAACACTGTGGTTACTATCATTCCATAACACAGCCATTATGATCAAAATGCTAACTGTTAACCCACCGGCAATAGTTTTACCCATTAAATATCCCTTCCATTATTAATTAAATATCAATTCTTCCCTGCATTATTATCGAATAATGCGCCTCGCTTTCCTATTCACTTTAGTTAGTTAAATTTGCATTACTTACTTATCCTTATTAGAGTAAAACCACCTTGTATCCCATCGTTAAATTGATTTAGAATCATTACAATCTTCCAACATAATGGTCATTCCAAATAAACCTAGGAGCTTATAACAGCTTGGGGTTATTTATAAAATTATGCTTACATTCCTTCTAAACACAATGTTATGAAACCTGCTGTGACTATTTTATTAGCGGATGACCATGGTTTGTTCCGCGATAGCATGGCCGTATGGATCCAGCAATATGATAAAAAAATTGATATTGAATTTGCTTATGACTGGACTAGCCTAAATCAGCAGTTGAGTCGCGATTTCGATTTGATCATGCTCGATCTGAACATGCCTGGAATGCAGGGCGCGACGAGTATTTCTGACCTAATAGCCCTCTCTGCTGATTTGAAAATTCTTGTTGTTTCCGCCAATGATGAACCTCAAACCATGCAAACTTGCCTTGACTGTGGTGCATCTGGTTATATTACTAAGGCTAGTAATGGGCAAGAAATTCTAAAGGCTATATCCACTGTCTTGTCAGGAAAGATACACTTCCCCCAAGCTTTAACCAATCGTTCCATTACCGTACCAACAAAAAGCCTATCGAAAAAGCAATTAAAACTATTAACTCATTTAGCCAGGGGTGATAGCAATAAGACCATTGCTAATAAAATGCACCTTTCTGAGGGCACTGTAAAACAGTATGTTAGCCAATTATTAGTTCATTTAGATGTTGATAATCGCACTCAAGCGGGCATTAAAGCCCGTGACATTTTGGGGACTTAAACCGTACTCACTAACTCTTGTATTTTATCACGCAGAACAACGCTACCAACTGGCTTCAACATTAAGGTGCTTTTATTTGCAATCACTTCTTCGGTAATTAACACTGATGCATCTCCTGTAATAACTAATGCTGGGATTGGTAATTTAAAATACTCACGAACTGCCTCAATTGCTTTTACTCCCGTTTTATTATCCCGCAACCGGTAATCTGAAATAATCAAGTCAGGTGCTGGATAGCTATTTTGCTTCAACTCTTTCAGTAAACTTGCCTGCGATCCAGCTACTAGAATCTCACAACCCCAGCTTCTTAATAACGTTCTAACGGCATCTCTAACCGCACTTTCATCATCAATTACAATAATAAAAAGATCACTTAAATCATTTCTTTCTATTGCTGGCTCACTCTCCACTTCAATAGCCTTATCGCTTATAACTGGAATTAATAAAGAAAACTTTGAGCCTTTATTCACTTCACTTTCTACTTTCACAGGAATGCTGAGTAATAATGATAATCGCTGCACAATAGCTAGGCCTAAACCTAAACCTTTTGTACGGTCACGTTCTGGATTTTCTAACTGGTAGAATTCAGAAAAAATATTATCTAATTCTGTCGCAGCAATTCCTTTTCCATTATCTTGAATAAAAACAGTCACGATATCCTTATCTAAAGCCATAAACAAACTCACTTTACAATGCGCATTATGCTTAATTGCATTAGACAATAAATTCCGTACAATTCGAGTTAATAGAACAGGATCGGTATTAATAACAACGTCTTCTAACCGCTGCTCAATAATAATCCCTTTTTTTTCGGCTTGCTGTTCAAATTCGTTACAGATCATCATCAATAGGTTTTTCAATGAAAAAACCTTAGCGTGTATTTCAACTCCACCTGAGTCCAATTTTGAAACGTCCATAATTGCATTTAATAACTGGCTTAATGCCTTACTTGAATTATTTACTTTCCCCAGTAATTCAAGTTGCTCTTTCTCATCAAGTACCCCTTCTAATGCACCTAAGTACAAGTCAAGTGCATATAATGGCTGCCTTAAATCATGACTTGTTGCAGCCAAGAATCTAGATTTATCTATGTTAGCTTTTTCTGCCCGCTCTTTTTCAATTTTCACATTATCTAAAAGTTCATCATTCTCAAATCGTAAATAAATTGAACCAAGAATATTGCGATTAACTAAGAACGAAAAACCAACCAACGCCAACATATAAAAAAGAACCAATAAACTCATTACTAAAGTATGTTCATCACCCTGGTTGAAAAGATAAAGAAATAAAGGGAAGAGTGTCGCTAACATAAAAGATAAAAAGGCAGGTAGGTAACTAGATAATGGCACTAAACTGCCCGCCACCATCCCTGGCAACAAAAAAGAAACCAGTATTATTTCATGATTGAGTGATGGTTCTATAATCCATATCAAAAACCAACCCCACACAACACCTGATATAAAAGCTGAAAAAGCAAACGCATTTAACCATTGGGTTGGGTTAGTTAAAGTTTCTAACCTTGCATTAAAAGCCTTGACCAACAGTGCTCTAGCAATACTTATTCCAACAACTAAGTATGACCAAAAAACCAATAAATTAAAGCTTTCATGTCCTTGAAAAGAATATAAAATAACCACCGCTAATACGACCAGCGTTATAAGCAATATAGGCGACTGCTGATATAAAGTTCTTGCCTGTTCAGTTTTAACTTTTGATTTGGATACCATAACTAAGTAGCTTTACCTATATGAATTTTAGCAAAAATCACTAACAATCCGAGCATCCACCTCTTCAATAATGACAAGTTCAGGCGGGCTCTTACTTATTGTTTCTGGGATTTCTATACTGACACGGTACTTTTTCTTACTCAAGCTCATAGCCCAAGCTTTAATGATCTCCGCTTCGTCTCTTCCTCCTAGATGACCGGTATAAGCTATCACTGAAATAATCCCTGGAGAATCGAGTATTGATAAGCAACTATCCAGTGCCTTTAATGTTGTATCGGCTAATGTTTGACATAACTTATCACTACTCGGTAAATAGCCTAAATTAAACATCGCACAACGGATATTGTTAACAGAGTCTTT